>Ga0209409_1003420_pt1 | contig 10428 bp, 5 predicted proteins | sample AD_JPNMR1_MetaG_FD_184424 | JGI IMG/M metagenome (GOLD analysis project Ga0209409, IMG submission 184424) | Active sludge microbial communities of municipal wastewater-treating anaerobic digesters from Japan - AD_JPNMR1_MetaG (SPAdes) (version 2) | ecosystem: Engineered > Bioreactor > Anaerobic >...
GGCGACCACTCCCGACGGCGACGCCGTGTACGGCGACAGGGGCACCGTGACAGCCACCGAGAGCATCACGCTTTACGCCGTGTGGGTAGATATCGACTCCCTCGTAAACCCCGAGCAAATCTCGCAGGGCTACATCCTCTTCGGCGAGTACCCCCAGACCCTGAAGGCTGACGGTGTTACCATAACCGAAACGAAGGACGCCAGAGGCTACTATCTTGGCAGCGACGGCAAGTACTATGCCAAGGTAACGGCAACCCCCTTTAACGAAGAGCGGTACGAATATGAGCATCTGTTCGGGCCCGATTACGACAACAGAATACCGATGCAACCTGGCGAGGATTATTACTTCAAGGTAGAACCCATCAAATGGCGTATACTCGAGGGCAACGGAACCTACACCCTTATCGCCGATATCGTTCTGGATACACAGATTTTTGACGAAACCAGCGTTTTCTGGCACGAAAGCTATGTAAGGGAATGGCTTAACGGCAGCTTCTATAATGTTGCGTTCAGCTTTGCCGAGAAGTCGTTAATACAGAACGCCAGGGTTGCCACCAACTACGACACCTATTACAACGGGCAGCCGGATTACGAGTTCGAAACTTACGATTACCTGTTCCTCCCCTCTTACGAGGTTGTTACCAATGCCAATTACGGTTTCGACAACCAAAGCGGCAGGTCTGCCCTCTGCTCCGACTACAGTAGGGCAAGGGGCGTCTTTGTGGCGACGTATTCCGAGAACAACCTGGACAATAATTTCGGCAAAGCCTTCTATACAACCCGTACTCCCAAGGATCCTCACAACGTTCACAGGGTGCAATACATCGGAAGCGTGGAAACCACCAACCCGATGACGGCAGGCAACGGCATCCGCCCCATGATGATATTGGAAATACCCGCATAAATCCATATTGGGCATGATGTAAATGGATTCTTTTAACTGGACAGAGACACTTTCAAAGAGAGTAATCGGCGAAACCTTCAAACGGTATAAAAAGCTTTTGACGGTTTTGCTGGTTATTCTCTTTTTTGTGCTTTTTATAACGACCGCTTCGGCAAGCCTTAAGTATCCGGTAAGGGTTTATTATTTCGATTACGAAAACAACCGTTACGAATACGATACTTATTATATTAAATTGGGCAGGACGCTCAATTATAAGGCCAGGGAGCGCGAAGGCTTTGTTTTCGACGGCCTGTATTACGACAACCGGTTTAACGAAGAATTCAACGAAATGACGCCCATATTAACGGATACCCATCTGTTCGCTAAATATATAGGCAAAGAGTACACCGTAACGCTTGACCACAACGGCGGGGTGGGCCCGCAGGATACGATAAAGGTTTTATACAAAAAACCCCTTCCCGAATTGCCGCCGCCCGAAAGGCAGGGTTATTTGTTCGCGGGATATTTCGATTCGCAGGGCAACAGGATATATTCCGACCTTATGAAAGGCGATTCGGTGTGGAATATAGCGCGGGACTCGACAATCTACGCCAGATGGGCAGAGCCGCAAACCATCCCCCTGGATAAGCAAGGCGGCGAGGGCGGCGACGACTTTGTTATCGGCGGGCTTGGCGTCACCCTTCCTGAAATCGAATACCCAGCCAAAGCGGGAGTCAAATTCAACGGCTATTACTCGGAGCCTGACGGCAAAGGCACCCGCTACTACGCTTATGGCGAGCGCGGGGTCTGGGACCAAAGCCAGCCCAAAACGCTTTACGCATATTGGGCGAAAACAATAATTTTCGACAAACAGGGCGGCACAGGCGGCACCGACAGCGCCGACGCCGAGAGATACAAGGATCTGCCCGCCGCCGAAGCCCCTCAAAAGGACGGCTACACCTTCGACGGTTATTATTCCAAACCCAACGGCAAGGGCAAGCAATACTATTCCAAAGATATGGCGCCCCTCACCCAATGGGATATAGACGACACCTTCTCCGTTACCCTTTTTGCCAACTGGCTCCGCAACTATACGGTTACCCTGCAAACGGAAATCGGTGAGAGCATCAACATAACCGTAAATAAAGACAGGGATATGCCCGCCATCCCGAATAATTTGTCCAGGCCGGGTTATTTGTTCGGGGGGTATTACTCTCTGCGCGACGGCAAGGGGGTGCCCTATTATGACGCCACATATAAAGGCATCAAAAAATGGAACTTAGACGACGGAGGCACGCTGTACGCTTACTGGGTGGCTATTAACAGCATATACACCAGAAGCCAAGGCTACATCATTATGGGCGAATACCCCCAAACCATCGCCACTCCCGAAGCCGTAAGCGCAATGCGCCACTTATTCGGCGATTATTACATCAGCGACTACGACGGCGCGAGGTATTTCAAGGTATACAGCAACCCGTATGAATCGGTATATAAGTTCTCCAATAACGAACCTATAGTCCGCGGTCGGGAATACTACTTTAAGGTCGAGCCCATAAGGTGGAAGATTCTTAAGGAAGAGGGCGGCAGGATTTATGTTATTTCCGAAAAGATTCTCGATGTGAAGCAGTTTAATACCAACGCAAACAACAACTGGGAAAAGTCTACCTTAAGGGAATGGTTAAATAACACATTCTATTATAATGCCTTTACCGCCAACGAAAGGATTGCAATAGCCGAAACACAGCTTGAAAACCGTTATGTCCTGCTTGATTTGACATATCAGACCAGGGACTGCATATTCCTGCCTTCCTACGAGGATATGATTAACCCCGGCCACGGCTTTGAGGCAAACGACGGGCCTTCGCAGGCAAGGGCGGCCGAAACCACCGATTTCGCCAGGGCGAAAGGCGCGTGGACGGGCTTAAGGTATGCCGGCAAAGGGTATTATTGGCTTAGGACGGGCATTTTCAACAACTCCAGCGCCAGGGTTGTTTTCGCCGACGGGAATGTTTATAACGGATACCACGCCAACAACAAAGACACGGGTATTAGGCCCGCGATGTACATTAAAGCGAGTTAGCCGCCATGAAAAAGAAAAACCTGATTTTAATCTTAATAATCGTCTTTACGGCGTTGCTTATTCTTTCTTCGTGCACCATACACGATAAAGTCATGGTCATCGTTCAGGTGCGGCTCAGAAGCGAAGAAGGCGCAATAGATGTGCCGCTCGCGGGTTTGACATTTTATGTCCAGAACAGGGAATATATAACCGACGAAAACGGTTTCGCATCCGTTTATGTCAAATCCATCGATGACGCGTACAGCACCAACCTATGCAATTTCCCCGCGCAATATATACCGAATCCCGACGGGCTCGTCGAGAATATATATAACACGATATTTGTGACATATTATCTTGAAATTAACGATAATTATCTCCAACCCCCGCCCGGGACGGATGTGCCCGACAATTCGCTTATAAGCAAAAAGCTGTCCTATTCCCCCGTCAGGATAAAAGACGACAACTATTCGGGCGAGATAAGGGGCTATATTATGGACACAGAATATGACCGCCTCGCGGGCGTCGATGTGTATTTCGGCGAAGAGGCAGTCTACGCGGGCAAAACCAACGCCGCCGGGGAGTTTTCTTTGTTTTTCAAAAACGCCTATCAGTACGAAAACGAAAAAGTAATAGATTTCCTGTATTTCGTCCATGACGACTATAAATTTAAGGCTTTTCTCAAGTCCGAATCCTATCCCAAAGATATCGAGGTTTTTGTCGTGGCGGCGCGCAAGGATTCCGGTTACGACCTGGACGCCGACGTGGCCCCCATCTTCATTAGATGCTGCTTCGATCACCGTTCCGCCGAAGTGACTTTGCCCCCGGGATACAACCGAAACGAAAAAGCCAAAATATCCGAGGAAGCGAGAGATACCATTGTCGGGGTTGAAATTTATCTTAAAGGCAAGCTTGTATCCGTAAGCGATCAGGTCGGCTTCAATATAGATTTCCTGGTGCCCGACACGCTGATACAAGTAAAAAAGGAAGGCTATTGGTTCACTTTAAGATATGACCTGACGTTTATCGATGATATAGAAAATGATTCTTATTTTTGGGGTTCCGACGAAAAAGGCTTCTTACTCGAGTTCCGGGGAATAGCCGGAAACAAAGACATGTTCGGTTAAAGGCTGTTAATTTATACTCTGTAATTCCATTCAATGCTGTTATTGAACCCGTCGTCCCACGCCATATGCCAGGCGATGGGGACGGATTTGAAATATATTTTAAGGCTGAGCGCTTCGCAGCCGTAGAAGGCGCCCCTGTTAACATAAGTAATGTTTTGGTTTATATAAAAGTTTTTAAGGCTTGCGCAATCCTTAAACGCGTATAAGCCTATCTCTGTTATCCTGGTATGCATGGTTATTTCTTCCAACGAAGTGCAGCCCGTAAACATCCAATGGCTTATCTTATTAATCCCTTGCGGAATATAGAAAGACTTTAACGAGCGGCAGTTTTCAAACGCGCTGTGCCCTATCCTCTTCAGATTGCTGTCGGGCGATATATTGAAGCTTTCCAGCGCTGTGCAGCCGCGGAAGGCCTCCTTTTCTACAACTGTAACCGAGTCGGGAAGAGTAAAGCTTTTAAGCTTTTCGCAGTTTTCGAAGGCCGAGTAGCCTATCAGGTCGAGGGAACCGTAAGCTATTATCTCACGGAGATATTTGCTTCCCGAGAAAGCATAGTTGCCTATTTGCCTAAGGTTTTTGGATAGCTGAACCTTGCTTATACCCGTCGTTTTATAAAAAGCGTAATCCTTTATGACCTGTACGGTATCCGGCATAATAAACTCGCCCGGGGGCAGGTTATGGCTTTGCACTTTGCCGACCGGATAGCATACAAGCTCGTCCTTAGCCTTGGTGTACACAACCCCGTCCTCGGAATAATACCTCGTGCAGTCGGGGCTTACCTCGATGCTGTAAAGATGGGTGCATTCTATAAACCATTGCGGGTCTATATAGTAATAATCGGCGGGGAAGTATACGCGGTTGAGGTTTATACAGCCGCGGAAGGTATCGTATTCGACGCGCTCGTCCGGCTTTATCCTGTATTCGGTAATGCTTTTGTCCTCTATAACCAGGGGCGGGCCGCTGGGGGGAGGCGCCATGGGGCCGCTGCCAATGGGGACATAGACGCCGGGGGTGGTAATGGGGAAGGTGTCTTCTATTATACTGAAATCATACAGATGGGACTTGTTTTCGAGATCGTGTTCTAAATACCAGTCGTTATCCCTTTTAATAAAGGACAGCTGGTAGATAATGCTGTACATCGAATGGGCAAACCAGATATCAACTTCGGCTTTTGCCCATCCCGGTCCGAACTTGTGGTTCATTATCGTGTATCTGTTGATGCTAAGCAATATGGCATTGGGATTTGCGAAATAATCCGTTCTTTTTATAAATTCATTGTACTCTTCCGACCCTTCGGGATAAAAAACCGAGGCCGCCATATGGATATCTTTTTCGGCGTGCGCGCGGAGGTAGGTAAAGAACAGATTGTCTATCTTGGCGCGGACAATATCCTGCCGGAGCGCTATGGTTACAAAAGTACCCGCCCCCAGTAAAATTACCAGAAGCAGTACGGTAAATATTTTCTTTATTACAGGCCCCGCTTTGCGCCCTTTTCCTTTCTTCATACTATTAAAATATATTAAAAGAAGCCGTTTGTCAAGTACGGCACTCCGGGCAAGCTTATTGTAAGAACGCCCAGACTTATTATGCGATATTTCTTTCCTATCATTAACAAGCCTTACCCATTGAATCGTGTTGCCTTTAATGATATAATAAAATAAATAAAATTTTTGAGGTATCCGATATGACCGAGAAAACCGCAGGCAGCGAAATACAGCCCGAAGAAAATCTAAACCATATAGAATCGCCGCAAAAAAGCGACGAGGCGAAGGCCGAAACGATTGGATATCAAAACCCGGTTCGACGCGGCAAAGTATAAGTTCAAAACTTATCTTATTATCGCTGTCGCCATATTGGTCACGATTAATATCATTTCGGCAACTTTTATGGTTGTATGGATGCGGTACCAGACAAACCTAGCCGCCGTAAAGATTGCCGACAGCCTCGACGAGCTATTGGTGGAAGACCTCAAGCAGCAGATAACCGACGATTTCCTTAAGGCTTACTTAAGAGAAAGGTATCTTCCCGAGGATTACTTCTCGCTGGGCCTTTATGTCAATTCGAAAGCCAAAAAATCGGTTGTGGAGATACACTGCGGCAACGAAGCTACAGGCCTTGCGGCCAGATCGACGGGCGTCATCCTCAACGACCAAGGCTATGTAATAACAAACGCCCACAATGTTATGTACTCTACAGAAAAGCTGGGAGGCAGCCTCGACAACCCGACCACCATTATCGAGTACACCGTCTACCCTTTGGTAAAGACAAAGGTGTACGGAAGCATCGTCCTTTACGAAATGGATGTTATAAGCTTCAATATAAATCTCGATTTGGCCATCCTTAAATTCCGCGATATGCCCTCGGGGCTTGGCCATGTCGTGTTCGGGCACCACGACGCCGTTACCCCGGGCGAAGAAATCGTGCTGATGGGTAACGCCCTCGGGCTTGGAATTACGATATCCAAAGGTACGGTTTTGGGTACCTATGATTACAATTACAAGAAAATGGTTCAGCTTGACGCGCTTGCGATAAAAGGTAATTCGGGCGCTCCCGTCTTTAATGTTTACGCCGAAGTCATCGGGCTTATGAGCTTCAAAATAACCGAGGAAGCTCAGTTTTCGGGCATAGGCTATGCGGTGTCTGTTGCCGAAATAACAGCGTATATAGACAAGGTAAACGCCGACGAAAACATGAATATTACCTACAGTGTTTCCGAACTGAACAGTTAAATTAAAGCAAATATAAGTGATATTTAGGTGAAAAAGGCACAAGTGCTATTGACTTTTGGCACTTTGCGCCTTATTCTTAATATACATAATAGTAGGCTAATAGTATAGCTATAATTATTATTAAATTCAATTCGACAGCCTATTTGGTGGTTTTATGAACACTTACAAAAAGAGTCTGGCAAGAAAACTGGTAATTTGCATTATAGCATGCGTACTGCTGTGTGTTCTTGCCCTGGTCAGCCTGAATTACATAAGCTTGAAGTTCTTAAGAATTCCCGAGCCGTCCGATACAGGCAACGACCCTTCCGTTAACGAGCCTCAGAAGCCCATCGTGCCCGGACTGCAGGGTTCGACTTACCTTTCTTTTAACGATGGCATTCAGGTAGGCCTTGGCATCTCCGGCAATAATCATTATTGGGACATTCTTGATTACGATTCGGGCAAGTTCCATATACTCGTGGTAGACAAAGAAGGCTTTGTCTATGCCCGCGGGTCCAACGAATACAAACAGCTCGGTCTCGAAGGCGCGCATAATTCCACCGCTTCAAACTATTTTTCGACTTCAAACTATTATACATATTTGCAGCCTGTAATGGCTCTCAACCATATCAAGGTAACAAAGGTCGCCGCGGGCGGCTACCACAGCATTGCTATCGGCCATGATCCCACAAAGACAAACCCCACCTCGGCAGCCGATTATAAAGTTTATACCTGGGGCAGGCAGGACGCCGGCGCTCTGGGCAACGACAGCACCTCCTCAACCCCGCAAGGCGTACCTCAGGACATAACCTCCAGATTTAATTTCGCGGCAAACGAATACCCCATCGATGTCGAAGCGGGCGAATACCATTCGATGCTTCTTACAAACCTTAACAATATTTACACCTGGGGAGACAACACCTACGGGCAGCTCGGTACGGGCAACCTTAACAGAAGCGCCGTGCCGGTTAAAATAACCGTAAGCGGCGTCGGTTTTAAGGCCATTTCGGCGGGTTCCGTCCACTCGATGGCCCTGGCAACCGACGGAAGGCTGTTTACCTGGGGCGGCAACACTAACAGGCAGCTTGGCGACAGCACGGATATAAACCTCAAAAGGACGACGCCCACCCATGTGTTCAGCGGCACCACTTTCACCGACATTTCGGCAGGCGAGCTTCACAGCGGCGCGGTCAGATATGTAAACGATAACGATACCACTATTTATCTTTGGGGAGACAGAAGAGGCGGCAAACTTGGCGACGGGCATACGGGCAACGGGGACACCGACGCCAAAGAGGGCTATAGTTCCTATTCAGGATATAAAGCCGTTGCGTGCGGCGGCAAAGATACCCTTGCCATCAGAGCGTCGGATAACAGGCTTTTTGTAACAGGGTTCGGCGTAAATGTTTACTATCCGGGCAAATCTGCCAACGGCACATTCCAGGATACCGGTTATACCGCCAGCTCGGCTTCTAACGGAGGAATGAATGTGTTTCTCTCCACCAACAACGAGCTGTTCGCCATCGGCTATGCCTCCAGATACGACGAAAACTGGTACGGAAGGCCCATCGAATATGATGGCAACGGTAAGCCCATAACCAGCCCTCCCTCCATAGGTGATGGGTATCATGTTGCCAGTGACGCAAACGACGGCTTAAAAAGGCTGACGCCGGCAGCCAATATTGTAGGCCTTCCCACCAACTACATCAGGGCGACTATATCGAATCCCGTCCCGAATACAGACCCCACCGACGGACTGGTGTTTAATACCACGAGAGTCAAGATAAATGCCTTCACGAATTATACGGATTTCGCGGTCGCGCAGCTTACCAAAGCCCAATACGATGCCGCAAACTACAGCGGCGTAACCTTTAAGTCCGTAAACAACAAAGGCGTTCTTATAGACCGCGAAGGGTATTATGTCGTAAAGTACAACAAAAGAGGTACAGTAACTTATACCAAATTTACCATCGCCAACAACAGCGGCCCCGAAGTGGTTGTAAGCAGCGACAACTCCTCCAAATACTACGCCACAATAAAGCTGTTTGACGGCTTCGGCCTCGGCAGCGTAACCGTTAGCGGTACCGCTAAAATATATAATCCCGCCAATCCGGGCACCTATACCGACTATCAGTACAACGATTCGCAAAGCTACACCTCCACAACATACGAGGCACTGTTTACCATACCCTATAACAGCAAAACCACATTCACGGTTACTGCCAAAGACAGCAATAACATAGAATCCACCTACGATATAGTTATCAACACCTCTGTTTGCATAGCAAACGGCGACTACGAAAGGACATACGACGGAACCTCGCATACTACATCGCCCATGTTCCACCGCCCCTTTGACGGCGTTGGCACGACATTTAACGCGGCAACCTTACAATCAAGGTACGGGTTTACGGTAACCGAATCCTACAGCGGGACACCCATAAACGCGGGCAATTACACTTACTCCGTAACTGTTAAAAACGGTAGCACCACCGTCGAATCAAAGCAGATTAACATTAAAGTTAACCAAAGGCCTATAACCGTAACCGCGCAAGCAATGTCTAAGGTATACGCCCAAAGCGATCCCGACAGGTTTACATACACTATTACTTCCGGAAATCTTGTAGGCACCGATACTATCGAAGATAGCGGGCGCCGCCTTACAAGGGACGCCGGAGAAAATGCCGGCCAATACAACATAAACCTCGGCAGCCTCGGCAACCCCAACTACGAGATTACATATGTGGGCGCTAAGTTTACCATTCATCCCAAGAACATCAACGACACCGATGTAACCGTATCCGGGGTCGGGCCGTTCGTATATAAAGCGGCTGCTTATACCCCCGAGCCCACAGTAAGGCACACCACGCGGGGCACCGGCGGTACAACCCTTACCAAGGGCACCGAAATAACCTTCAGCTACGACACCGGCACCAATGTAAATGTCGGCAGCTCGCAAATCACGATTCAGGGCGTAAGCAATTACACGGGCACCAGGACGCTGTCTTTCAGTATAGTACAGGCAAGCGTAAAACTTACGACTAACAATATTGTTCTTACCTACGGCGACAGGCTGGACAACGCCAGAATCACCGGCACGGCCGTTAACGCCTCCTTCGAATCCGTAAATGTTGCGGGCAGCTGGAGCTTCGTCGGCAGCATTAACAACGACCCGCTTTGCTCGGACAGCGGAACTTATACGGTGAAGTATACCATTGCCGACACTCATAACTATATCCAGCCGGAAAACAAGACCATTACGGTTACCATCAACAAGCGGCAGCTTACCATACAAAATGTAACCGCCGTAACCAAGATTTACGACCGCTCGACCGAAATGCAGCTTACGGGCGGCACATTGGTAGGCGTCCAGTATTCGGATTCGCTGACGGTAAACCTCGGCGTTGCCCACGCTCCCACTGCCGATGCCGGCACGCATCAACTTTCGGTTAACATCGTGGTAACCGGCCCGAGAAGGGACAATTACGAATTCATACAGCCCCAGATTCAGGGCACGATAGAAAAGAAGGCGATAGAGGGCAATGTTACGGTAGCCAAAATACCCTTCCAATACTTTGCCGACAGGAATATCGAGCCCACACCCGAGGTATGGGATACGGCCTTCGGCCTCGCGCTTATTAAAGACGC
>Ga0209409_1003423_pt1 | contig 10419 bp, 9 predicted proteins | sample AD_JPNMR1_MetaG_FD_184424 | JGI IMG/M metagenome (GOLD analysis project Ga0209409, IMG submission 184424) | Active sludge microbial communities of municipal wastewater-treating anaerobic digesters from Japan - AD_JPNMR1_MetaG (SPAdes) (version 2) | ecosystem: Engineered > Bioreactor > Anaerobic >...
AAAAAAGCGAAAGATATACCAACTAAAGTCAGCCGTTTTCAACTTATTTTCAAAGGGTGGGAAATAGTGAATGCCTTTTCTGAGCTAAATAATCCTTTAGAGCAAAAACAAAGATTTGAAATTCAGGCGCAAAAAAGGACAAAAGGAGATTTAGAGGCCCATCCAAAAGATACGGAATTTATTGAAGCCTTAGAATATGGAATGCCGCCGACTGCTGGTTTAGGACTTGGAATAGACAGATTAGTGGCAGTTTTAACCGACGCCCCCTCTTTAAAAGAAGTAATTTTCTTTCCTTTTATGAAACCCCGAAAATAAACTATTAAACCTTTAAACCTTTAAACTATTAAACCTTTAAACCTTTAAACTATTAAACTGTTAATTAACCATTTAATAATGTATCTATGTTAGACATCAAATTTATTCTTCAATATCCAGAAGAAGTTAAAAAAGGAATCAAAAATAAAGGCGTTGACCCTTCTTTGGTGGATGAAGTTTTAAATTTGGATTCAAAAAGAAGAGAATTAATTAAAAAAATTGAAGCTCTAAGAGCAAAAAGAAATATTGCTAATGAAAAATTGCTCAAAGTCCCGAATCAAGAAAAAGAAGAGATTTTAAAAGTCTTAAAAGAGGTTAAAATAGTTTTAAGCCAGCAGGAAAAAGAACTGAAAGAAATTGAAGAGAATTTTAAAAAGAAAATGAGTCTCTTGCCAAATCTGCCGCTTCCAAATGTTCCGATTGGCAAAGATGAAACTGGTAATGTTGCCATAAAAGAAGTTGGCAAAAAGCCATTTTTTAATTTTCCTCCTAAAGATTATATTCAAATTTCTGAAAACCTCGATATTATTGATGTTAAAAGAGCAGCCAAAACCTCTGGTTCTCGTTTTGGATTTCTTAAAAAAGAAGGAGCGTTGCTAGAAATAGGTTTAATTCAATTTGCTATTGAATTACTGTCAAAAAAAGGATTTGAAATAATAATTCCTCCTACTCTTATAAAACCAGAGTTAATGTGGGCAATGGGTTATGTTGATAGAGGCAAAGAAGAAATATATTATTTGGAAAAAGACAATCTGTATTTAATTGGCACGGCAGAACAAATTATTGGTCCCATGTATGCTGGAGAGATATTTAATGAAAATGAACTTCCAAAAAGAATTGCCGCTTTTTCTTCCTGTTATCGCCGAGAAGCAGGTTCTTATGGAAAAGACACAAAAGGGATTTTAAGAGTTCATCAATTTGATAAAGTAGAAATGTTTGTTTTTTCAAAACCAGAAGACTCAATTAACCAACATCAATTTCTTCTTTCTCTTGAAGAAGAAATAATGCAAAAATTAGGTATTCCTTACCGTCTTATTAATATTTGTACTGGCGATTTAGGCGACCCGGCCGCTGCCAAATACGACATTGAAGCTTGGCTACCAGGACAAAATGAGGGAAAAGGGGAATATCGAGAAACCCATTCTACTTCCAATTGCACTGATTTTCAAGCAAGAAGATTAAATACCAAATACAAAACAAAAAATGGCTTGGAATTTGTTCATACTTTAAATGGCACTGCCATTGCCATTGGTAGAACAATTATCGCTATTATTGAAAACTATCAAACCAAAGAAGGTTTTGTTAAGATTCCAAAAGTTTTGTGGAAGTATACCAACGGCGTGAAGATTATCAAAAGGTAAAAATAAAGCCTGAACTAGCTATGAAAGTAAAAAAAAGTCAATGGAAGATTAAAAGACGAAGGCAAAAAATTAAAAATTTTTTTCTTGCTTTAGGAATTATTCTTTTGATTTTTTTAAGTTACTGGCTCATTTTTCTTTCTGATTTTTTTCAAATTAAACAGATTAATACTTTAGACGATTCTTCTTTTCTCCTAGAAGATATCAATCAATATTTCAAACAAAGAAACGCGAAATTTGTTCCTGCCTTTATTTATAAAATTTTCCCTGAATATCAAAAAAACTACCGAAATATGCTTTTGTTTTCCGAGAAAGATCTTGCTCTCTTTTTAAAGCATAAATATCCTGAAATTAATGAAATTACTCTAAATTTATCAAGCACTAATCAGACCCTTCAAATAAAAACAACTCTAAGAGAATCTGAATATATTTTTTGCCAGCAAGAAGGCGCTGAATGTTATTTTGTTGATAAAAATGGTGTCATTTTTGAAAGGGCACCTTCAATTTCCGGTTCCTTAATTAAAAAAATAATTAGTCAAAAAGCCGTAAAATTTCAATTTGGCCAAGTTCTTTTTACTAAAGAATTATGGCAGAAAATTGAGAAATTTTTTCTCTTAACAGCGACTGAGCAATCTCCTTTTCAAATAGAATCAATTTATATAGACCCAGATAATCTTTCCTCTTTAAAAATTAAAACGCGTCAAGGTTGGTTTTTATTCTTTAATCTAAACGACAATTTTGAATATCTTTTAAAAGTAATTCAGGAACTCAAGGAATCAAGAGGAAGTAAAGGATTTTCCCAAATAGAATATCTTGATTGCCGCTTCCTCCCAAAAATCTATATTAAATGACATTTTCGTGGTATAATAATTTAGCAATTTAATTCTATGCCTGAAAAAGAAATAAAAATTATTAATGAAAGAGTAGAAGAGAAAAAGGCGCAAATGGAAAAAGTTGGATTGCCAATGCAGCCAGAAGAAGTGTTGGTAAAAGAAACCATTGGTGAGAGAATGGAAGAATCCTTAAAAAATTTACCGGCAACTCCTCCTAGTCCGAGTACTCAGTTTTCAGTCCCTCCTTTAATAAAAACAGATGAAAACGAAAACCAACAAAAACTTCATGAGTTGGTAAATCTTGCTTTCAGTGAAAGCATCCCTAAAGCGGTTAATTTGGCGCGCAAAACCGGTAATTTCCACTTAATAGATTCTCTCCATGACCTGTTAGTTTTCACCTTTATAAAGAAAATAAATAAAGAGAAAACAGTATGATTTCATTTCTGATTATTTTAGTTGGAGTAATTCTCTTAATTTTTTTTCTCTCTTATTTTATTAGCCAATTAATTTTTCGTCGAGAAATAAAAAGTAGCTTAGAATACCGTTTATTTTTAATTAAAGTCCCAAGAGATTTTATTTCTGAAGAACAAAAACAGCAAGCAAAAAACTTTTTATTTTTTGCCAGTTTGTTTGAACAAATACTCGAGGCCTTTAGCAAATATGAACAGGAATTAATTTTCGAATTAGCCATTCCTTTCGATACTAAAGATATTTGTTTTTATTTTGCTTGCCATCGAAAAGACAGCGATTTTGCCATAAAAAATATTAGCGCTCTTCTTCCCTATATTCAGATAGATGAGGTGACGGAAGATTACACGATTTTTTCTCCCAAAGGGAAAACTGCCGGCGGTTATCTTAAACTTAAAAATTATTATGCTTTGCCAATTAAAACTTTTAAAAACTTTGAACAAGACCCATTAGATTCCATTATTACCGCTTTTACTAAAATAGAAAAAGAAGAAGGCGCAGCAATTCAGATCATTTTAAAACCAGCAGCCGAATCCTGCAAAAAACAACTTGCGGATATCCGTAAATCTCTTTTAGAAGGAAAAGATTTAAAAGAAGCAGTTGCTTTGCCAAAAGATGTAATTTTAAAATCCTTAAAAGAGGCAACCAAGGTAAAAAATAAAGAGCAGGATAAAAATAAAGATATTGCTCCAAAAAAAATAGACGAAAATCTTCTCAAGATAATTGAGGAAAAAAGTCAATATCCACTTTTTTATGCTAATCTTAGGCTGATTACCGCTGCTAAAACCCAAGACCGAGCAAATGATTTATTAGCCCATTTAGAAGGGGCTTTTATGCCTTTAAATAATCCAGTAGGAAACAGTTTTAAACTCATTAAAATCAAATCAAAAAGAATTTTCAAAAAATTTGTCTATCTATTCGCTTTCCGTCTTTTTGAACCAAAAACCAGCGTCATTTTAAATTCTTTGGAAATTGCGACAATTTATCATTTTCCTCATCCTTTTGTTGACAACTCCCAAATTAAATGGCTAAAAGCCAGAAGCGCGCCTGCGCCTCTAAATCTTCCTCAAACCGGAGCCTTATTGGGAATTAATTATTATAGCGGCGAGGAAAAAGAAGTCAGAATTTTAGACGAAGACCGAAGGCGCCATATCTATATTGTTGGACAAACTGGCACAGGTAAAAGCACCTTGTTAAAAAATATGCTAATTGAAGATATCAATGCCAAAAAGGGAGTTTGTTTTATTGACCCTCATGGCGATACCGCAGAAGAAATGCTTGGTTTTATTCCGGAAAATCGGTTTCAGGAAGTAATCTATTTTAATCCTGGTGATTATAAACGTTCTTTTGGTTTAAATATGCTTGATTGGGATAGACGTTTTCCTTTTCAAAAGTCATCTATTTCAAACGAAATGATAGAAATTTTCGATAAACTTTACGATTTAAAAACAACTGGCGGACCAATTTTTGAGCAATATTTTAGAAATGCTCTTCTGCTACTTTTAGATGACCCCAATGAAACTCATACTTTAATAGATTTACCAAGAGTTTTAACTAATCCTGACTATCGAAAAAAACTTTTAGAAACTACTCCTAATCCTTTAACCAAAGAATTTTGGATAAAAGAAGCAGAAAAAGCCGGCGGAGATTTAGCCTTGGCAAATGTTGCTCCCTATATCAACTCAAAACTAAACCCGTTCCTTGCCAATGATTTAGTTAGACCGATTATTGGTCAGATTCATTCTTCAGTTGATTTTAGAAAAATAATGGACGAAGGAAAAATTTTTATTGTTAATCTTTCAAAAGGACTATTAGGCGATATTAACAGTTATCTTTTGGGAATGATAGTTGTTGGGAAACTTTTAATGGCTTCTTTTTCAAGAGTAGATATTCCCGAGGAACAGCGAAAAGACTTTTATCTTTATATTGACGAGTTTCAAAACATTACCACTGACACTGTTGCCACTATTTTTTCTGAAGCCCGTAAATACCGGTTGGATTTAACAGTTGCCAACCAATATCTTGCTCAATTAAAAGAGCCTATTTTAAAAGCGGTTTTTGGCAATGTTGGAACTTTAATTTCTTTTAGAGTGGGAAAAGATGATGCCGATATTCTATCAAAATATTTTGACCCAGTTTTTAATGCCTATGATTTAATGAATTTAGACAACTTCAATGCCTATATTAAATTAATGATTCAAAATCAAACTTCCCGCGCTTTTAATATAAAAACTTTAAAATCGCCTCCACCAGATATTCAAAAAATAAACTATTTGAAAGAATTTTCTTCTTTGCAATACACCACTCCCCGTGAAGAAGTAGAAATGGAAATAAGAAAAAGATACGAATAATAAAAAAGAGGGCATTTTGCCCTCAAATTTTATATTAAGAAACTTAAACTCATAAATCTAGCGGGAGGTTGATTTAGTAGATTGAGGATGTGGTTTGAAAAGAAAACATCTGAATCAGTTGTAAGATACTGAGAAAAATATACCTCAAGACGAAAACCGTCTTCACTATGCTGTGATTCAAACTGGACAATTTGTTGTTCTATCATGTGATGAATGTCAATAAGTATTTCTTTTTCTTGCTCCTTATCATAAAATAGGTAGCGGCCAGCGGGTCCAACAATAAGAATAAGGTGAAAAGGTTTATGTGAGGCGGCAGCAAGATGAATTCCGTACGCAATTTGCAATGCTTCCTGAATAATATCAATATTCTTCCAGGAAACATGTATAACCAAAATAGAATGTGCTGTAGGAATATAAATACTTACAGGCGCACAGTCAGCTACAGGAAGGCCAATTGGAATTATATGAGTATGAGGAGGTTTTAGCAAAAGTAATCCATCGCACTTCAAAAAAGTTGAAATACTTTCCCATCCTTCACCTCTTATTTGTTTTCCTATAACCATAATATCTTTAGTCATGGATGGATTCATAATAATTGGCTCTAGAATTCCTCTTGACTTTTTTATCTCTGAAACTTTCAGTAGGTCAGACCAAAATAACTCTCTGTTTGCTTTAACTTGTTCGTGAGGACCATACTTATACGACATATTCCCATAACTGACGGTGCTATTAACTTGAACAAGTTTACCTATTTGAATAAAATGAATAGCTCTTCCATCTATATTTTTTACTTCTTCAGTTGCTATTGCTTTCATTCCTCTTATAACCTCCTTTCTGGCCAAATCAGTTTAATCTCTAATTCTTGTCCGCAGTTACATGTAAAGAGAACTTTAGTTTTGTTTTCCAGTTGATTGATGTCCATATAGTTCCATTCCCCACAATAGGGGCATTTAAATACGATTCCCAAAACACCAACCTCAACTTCAATCTCTTTTTTCTCCATTCTTACCTCCTTTTTAAAAAAAAGTTCTATAGTTTTCAAAGAACTACTTATATTTAATCACAAATTCCATTAAGAGTAAAGAGAAAGTTTCTAGTTGCTTAATCTGTTCTTTTTTGATAAAATTTATAAAGAATCTCAAATTTAAATTATTTCACTGTGTCTTATTTAGTTTTATATCGCAAATACCGTCCCCAGTATTTTAAAGAAGTCATCAATCAGAAAAATGTTATTCTAACTCTGGCTAATGCTTTAAAAGAAAGCAAAATTAGTCATGCTTATCTTTTTGCCGGGCCGCGGGGCACGGGGAAAACGACCGTTGCCAGACTCTTGGCAAAAGCTTTAAATTGCAAAAACCGTCAGCCAAACGATTTTGAACCCTGCAATCAATGCGAATCCTGTTTGGCAATAAACAAAGGCAGTTCTTTGGATTTAATAGAAATTGACGCCGCTTCAAATAGAGGAATAGAAGACATCAGGGCTTTAAAAGAAAATGTTAAATTTCCGCCAGCAAATTCAAAATACAAAATTTTTATTGTTGATGAGGCTCATCAAATAACCAAAGATGCCTTTAACGCTCTTTTAAAAACTTTAGAAGAGCCACCGCCTTATATCGTTTTTATTTTGGCGACTACTGAGCCGGAAAAATTGCCAGCCACCATCCTCTCACGAGTAGAACGTTATGATTTTAAAAAATTGAATTTAGTTGATATCATCAATCGTTTGAAATATCTTTGTGAAAAAGAAAATATCAAATACGAAGAAGAAGCTTTAAGACTGATTGCTCTTTATTCTGAAGGGGGATTAAGAGATGCCGAATCTCTGTTAGGACAAATCTCTTTAATCACTTCAAATAATATTACTAAAGAAAGCGTAGAAGAATTAACTGGCGCGATAAATTTAGAAAAAATTAAGAGATTTATTGATAGTCTAATTAAAAAAGACAAAGGAAAAGCAATTAGTTTTGTTAACGAAATTTATGACCAAGGTTACGAACTGGAAATTTTTAATCGCGAAGTAATCAACTACTTAAGAAAACTCCTTCTTTTAAAAATTTCTCCAAGTTTAGCTTCAATTTTAGAAAAAGAAACCACTGATGAAGAATTATCAACTCTTTTTAAACAAGCCCAACTAATAGAATTACCATATTTGGAAAGATTACTCAAAAGACTAGTTGAGGTTCAATATCAAATTAAACGCTCTCCAGTAAAGATTCTTCCTTTAGAATTATTTATTAGTGAAGAGTTAATTTAGTAAAAATGCGGGGTAGTGTAACGGTAGCACGTCAGGCTCTGGACCTGAAAATTCTGGTTCGAATCCAGACCCCGCAGCCAATCTGTAAAGTTTGCGTTTTCCACGAAAATCGTGAAAATTCTGACGCTGACTTTTAGAAAAAATTTTGCCCGTCCTCGCTTCTTGCCCTGTAGTGAAAACATAGCTTTCTACTACTGGGGTTCTGCCACCGAATTTCGTTTTTTGCTCCGCAAAAAGCACCACAAGAATAGGTGTGAACCTTGTCCCAACCCTCCCGTGCGCGGGCAACGACAAGAAACTCCCATTTACTAATTCATTAAAATCAAGTATCATAGAAGTATAGATAATCTCTGGAAGATAACTCATTATCTATATTCTAATGTAGATATTATTATATTACAATGTCAAAAACAACAATAATCGCCAAAAACATAAAGAAATATAGGAAAGAAAAGGGTTTATCGCAAGACAAACTTGCGAGATTGGCTGATGTGGCTCACGCCACCATTATTAAGATTGAATCGGGCGGAATACAAAGCCCGACGATTGATACTGTCCAAAAAATCGCCAAAGTGTTAAGTGTTGGCGTTGACGATTTATTAAGGGGATAATATGGATCAAGTTTCATTATTAAATTTCATAAAGTATTGTCTTGGATATATAAAGTTGACTCGACAGCGCTTCTTTATACTCCAAAGTAAACTCGCAATTAATTTACCCGAGCATTTTTTTAATCTTACAGAACTACTGGAAAGTGATATAGACAATAATACTGGGAAGTTGATAAATTTAGAAACTTTTTATTCTCTTGATCCAAAAACAATAACAAAACAAACCCAAAAGCAATATAATGAAGAGCAGTCCGTGGCTAAAAAGATAGATGAAATTTATAACAAAGGGAGAAACGATCCTTATACTAAGCAAATTGTCTTTAGTTTTGGGTATTACGAAATTGAAATTCCTCTTAAGGAAGAAGAAATTGAATTAAGATTGGATTATTTAGGAGAAGAAAACGAGGATGAAAAACCAACGGCAAAGATTGACCGTTATCCTTTATTTTCTCTTCCAATCGGTATCGAAAAAGTACTCGAGAAGGGAGCCGGTAAATATTTTATTAAACCAATTGATACTGAGGTTCAAGTAAACATTGATATTCTCGCAGATATTTTAGGTGAAGACCATTATTATGAACTGATAGAAAAATTTGGCAAATACGAGGTAAAAGGTGATTTATCTTTGCCAATAACAAATATGGCAATCTTTGACGAAATATGGGATGAGATTAGAGCACAATTGAAATTAACAAATGTTAAATTTGGTGAAGATTCTTTTGTTTTTAATGAAATGCGAATAGGTATTAGTCCGAGGGTCAATTATTTTATAGCAGATGATTTACAAAAACTTTCTAAATACGAAGAGGATGATTTTAAAAATACATCACTAATTAGTTGGATCGAGGATGAGAACCTTTCCTTAAAAGATGAAATCCCAGAAGAGGGAGAACTGTATTTTCCATTCCTTTACGACGAATATCAATTGAGGGTTTTATCAAATATCAATAACAATGCGAGTATTGTTCAAGGTCCTCCCGGAACAGGAAAATCCCAAACTATCGCAAATCTTCTTTGCCATCTTGCTGCAAAAGGAAAAAAAGTTCTCTTTGTAAGCCAAAAAGAGCAAGCTTTAAAAGTGGTAAAAGATATGTTGAAAAAATTAGATATAAAGTATTTATTTGGATATATGCCAGACGTTGGTTCTATTCAATTAAATGAAGGAGATAGGTTAGATGGGATTGCTCCCCAGCTTGCTGCCTTAGAGTCTCACATAGATGAATTAGGTTATAAAGTTTATTATCCGAGAAGGAAATATCCTATTGTTGAATATAAAGAGGAGAGGAAAAGCACAATCACAACTCAGAGTATTAAAAATATTACCGAAAAGAAGGCAGAATTGAAACAATTGTTTAATCAATCAATAGAGGCACAAAGATTATTTTATAAACTTTACCAAGAATTAGAGAATTTAAAGGAATACGATTTCAAGATTTCTGATCCGAGACGGTTTCAAAAAACATTTTCTGATGAGTTGTGGAAAAAAATTATAGAGCTAAAGGATAGTATAGAAAAGTTAGTTAAAGAAATTAAAAATTATGAAAGAAATAAAAAGAGGGCTGAGTTTGATAAACTATTTTCTATTCTCGATCTAAAAAAACAATCGTACTCAGAACTTATCCAGAAAATTATTAATGATGATATTGATAGAGGTGGCTACGATGGACATAGTAAAATTTTGCGTAGTTGGAAAAATACTTTACAAAGGTGGCGCCTAAAGAACATTCGTGCTGGTTTGCCCAGAGAATTACTTGATTATATTGATGAGCAAAGTGGACAAGATATTTCAAGGACTCAAGCCATTAGAACAAAGGAAGAATTATTGAATTATTGTCGTTATTACGAACGACAACAAGAGTTAGAAGAGATGGAAAAAAACTTAGAAGATTCGTTAAATAGTTGTGGGTTATCTAATAAAGAATTTCTTCGAATAGAAAAACTTATCTCTAAGGTTAACTTCAATGAAGTTAAAGAAAAAATTCTCAGAACCTCGGAAATCCATAAACAATTAGAAGAGATTAAAACCGAGAACCCAAATGATATTAGTTTGTCTCTTGAGAGGACAGAAAAAACTCGACAGCAACGTATAGCAGAATATCTTCAAAACATTATTAATAAAAAAATCTTAGATAAATATAAAGAAGGAGCTTCAGTAAAAGCAATAGTCAGAAAACTTGCCAAGGCCTTTGGTAAATCTAAAAGAGCATACAAGACTTTTGACCGACTTAG
>Ga0209409_1003424_pt1 | contig 10417 bp, 12 predicted proteins | sample AD_JPNMR1_MetaG_FD_184424 | JGI IMG/M metagenome (GOLD analysis project Ga0209409, IMG submission 184424) | Active sludge microbial communities of municipal wastewater-treating anaerobic digesters from Japan - AD_JPNMR1_MetaG (SPAdes) (version 2) | ecosystem: Engineered > Bioreactor > Anaerobic...
ACGGTTGGAGAGCCTTCTCGTTTACCTCTGTAAAAGTTGGTGCCATTATAAAAAACGTTAAAAACAGAGACAATCCAACAATTACCTGGTTTGGAGGCATCTGTTGCAAAGAAAGAGCTCTCTTTACAAAATCAAGGACTATGACCACCCTTGTAAAAGCAGTCATCATTATTATAATAGAAGGAGCAAGAGTAAGAATTGATAACAGAAATAAAATCTGAAGGCTTAAAGCCACATCCTTTGGATTGTTTGCCTCAGTAACATTAAAAGTAATTTTTGGGATGGGCATAGTTACTCCCACTGCATTTTGAGCACACAATGCGGCAGGAATAAGCACAAGGCCAAGAATTAATAATATCTTCTTATTCTTCATCATCGCCATTTATCTTCTTTAATCTGCTTTTTTGCTTAGAGAGATAACTTATATCAATATCACTCTCTTCAAAAGAGCTTTTCTTTGTATGAGTTTTGCTCTTGCCAGAACCTCTATCTGTAAGCTTATCCTTTATATCAACAACACGGTCAATGACCCAACCAAGCTGTTCTGCCAGAAAATCCTGAAATGTAAGTTCCTTAACAGGAGTTGACCTTGAGCTAAGCAACCTTATTCTGTCTATTTCATCTTTTTCATCAATTTCGGTAAGGAGGCTTATGCCGCTTTCGGAAACTCCTATAAGATAGATCTTACCTCCAATATCAACAAGCTGCAATGTCTTATTAGGACCAACAGGCACCATGGAAAGAATCTTAATAGCCTCATGACCAGAAACCTGAAGGCCAGCCTTTTGAGTTACAAATTTATAAAAAAGATAAAAGCCGCCAACAAAAAGCCCCAGCACCAGAATTGTCTTAAAAATCATCCAGACAAAGGACTCCTCCTCTACCTGAGGTCCAAAGTTCCTTTCATCAAAACCCTGACCAGGGACCTTTTCTTCAACTTTTGTTTCATTTTGATTTTGCTGCGCTACCCCATTACCAGTTGTTTGAGAAAAAACAGGAGATAAAGCAAACATTACAAAAAAAGCAAACAAAGCCACAAAAAAGGCTAAGCTAAAGATTAAACCATGGCGATAAGATAGTGATATATTATGTCTCATATTTATCTACATTCCAAAAAAATTTATATAAAAATTAAAACTACCTGTTAATAGACTTAAATCTTTCATCCTGGCTTACTATGTCAGTGACTCGAACACCAAAATTCTCATCAATGACAACAACCTCACCCTTGGCAATGAGCTTTCCATTAACTAAAAGATCCACCGGCTCACCTGCCAGTTTATCCAGCTCAATAATAGAACCCTCTCCAAGTCCCAGTATATCCTTTACAAGCTTTGTAGTTCTACCTAACTCCACAGTAAGAGTCATCTCTACATCAAGGAGAAGGCTAATATCTCCATATCCTCCTGTCGTGATACTTTCTCCCATTTGAGGGAATCGCACAGAGCTTATCTGAGCCTGAGGTGGAGTATACTGATATTGTGGTTGTGGAGCAGCCTGAGGTGCGCCAAGAGATCCAAGGACCCCAGCAATGCCTGCATCAATAATATGATAAAGCTTTGAATTAAGGACTCCATCAATGGTCATATCATAAGTAATTTTAACAAGCTCCCCTGGAGGTAATTGAAGCTCTCCAGGTCCACCGACAATAGATACAACTGCAGGGGATGTCCCGATTCCTCCACCAACCTTGCTGCTAAATTGAGTGGCAAGTGAAGAAATAAGTTGATTTGTAAATTCCTGTATTGTGCTCTGGTGTGCATCTGTTATTTCAGCAGGAGGAGTGCCACTATCATCTCCCATCATAAGAGAAGAAATAACACCAGCATCCCTGTAATTAAAAACAACAAGATTCCTTCCAGAAATTGATCCTGTAAAATTTACTGCAACCTGAACAAATCTACCCCTAAAATCATTGCGCACTGCATCCTGAGTCTTTGCTTCAACCACAGGATTAGAAAAAATTAGATTACGGCCACCCAGATATCCACTCAGAGCAGGTGCAACCATTGATATTGATGAATTTATAATATTGCGTATATTATTCTGCTCCATGGGAGTAAAAGAAGAAGCGCCCCTAACAGGGCCCGCGTCAAACCCCATGGAAGGTTCAGGACCTGAAACTATATCATCTGCTCCCTGTAACAGAGCATCTATTTCATCTTGTGATAAGGAGCCGTCTCCCATAAATCCCTCCAGTAAAAAATCTCAACTACCAGCATCAGCGCAGTCAACAAATTAGTTTACAAGATACTCTTTAAAATAGACCTCTTTTATCTTGCCAGCAATAAGCCTGAGATTAATATGAGCCTTAATCTCCTCAGAAAGAGAAATCATGTCCTCTTTGTCCTTCAAATCCTCTACTGTTCTACCCTGCAGTATAACATTTACAATATGCTGAATTTCGTCCCTTCTATTGGCGAGCTCTGCACTCATAACAGGGCTTGCCTCATAAGCAAGGGAAATAGTCATCTTGATAAAATGCGGCTCTGCGTCTGCTGTTGACTTTGAAAAAGGTGGAAGCTCAAAGGTAGCTAATGGCTCAGGAGGAGGTGCAGCTATTACATCATAGCTCTTTTCCCTCTTGCTTTCAGTAACAGTTGTAGACACAAGATAAGATATCCCTGTCACCAGGAGTATTGAAATTACACCCCCTGCCACATAAAGCAGTATCTTAACAATTTTGGAGGTAGCAGCACTGCCACTTTCCGTGCCAGAACCCTTACCCTCCTCTTCCATTAAATCCTTGTCATCATCAGCCATACAAAACCACCATGTTTATTTTAGGACAATTTTCACTAAAATCGCCAAAGACAAAAACCAGGGTAATAAATGAACATATTTATGTGACATAATAGCATATATTAATTATTCATGTCAATTAATTTATTCATTTACCTCAAAATATTCATATAACAATAGTGCTACTTTTATATTCTAATCGGCTTTAAATGTAAATAATTTAAGATATAAAAGGCATATTGCATAAAAATGCTACTTCAAAAGCACAACGCCATTTTTAATGGCATTATCTATCTTTACCAGAACCTCCTCAGGGGTTTCCTTCACAATATATTTGCGGTCATTTGTAAGAGTTATCACTGTATCTGGCTTACTCTCTATAGTCTCGATATGAGTTGCATTTAGCAAAAAGGACTCACCATTGAGCTTGTGCAAAGTAATCATCATAGCTTTTTACCTCTCTTATTGCTTTTTTCAAAATAAGTCTTTAAGCTGATTTTTGTTACATATTTTTCTGAACATCCGGGGATACTGCAATCTACAACAGGGAAAGGTTTAGCTGAAAACAGATCCTCAAGCCAGTATTTGGCAGCAAGAAACTGATCGTTTGTATAGTATGTTTTGCCATTTCTAAATATATCATAAAATCTGGCATTTCTTGAAATTTTAAAATCAAAATTGCTCACAGGATTTAGCCTTGTAATATTTAACGTTCTTTTAATTCCCCTAAGAGTATTTTCTGCATAGAAGCGATCATAAAAAGCCATATCATTTGCAACTATAACCAGAGATGAAATGCCACAGCCAAGGACGATAGATATAGCCTGAGTAGTGACGATGCTACCTGTTGCAACAAAACCCAAATCTCTCCCTGCCTCATCCCATAGCAATGAATAAAAATCATTTTCAATCATCCAATTATAAAAGCTTATTTTACCATTCCACTTGCGGAGATTTGAATGGCTACAGCAAGAAAAGGCCAGAAGATGAGATCGTGATGTATCCATAGAGGAAAAAAAATCAGAAGCCGTTGTTTCACATGTTATAACATAGTGAGGCGTAATCCCATATTCATACAATGGCCTCAAGGCCATATCTGTTGCAATATATACCACATTCAATCTTTCAGAATACTTTTTTAAAATAGGCAATTCCTTATCAAGAGAGGGGCCTGCTCCTATTACAAAGACCTCCTTACCGTCAAGATCCTTAACAATCTTTTGCAATCCCCCATTTTTTTTTATAAGTGGAAGATTTTTTTCTAAATTGCGCTTTAATATTCGAGATCTCTCCCTGAGCAAGCCATTGTTGAGATTGCTATAAAGCTCATCCCTGTTTATCATCAAAAGGCTCTCCATTTGTAAAAATCCATTGGAATATTATTAAAAAAGGATGGAATTAGCAAGTGTTTTTACAATGTCATTTTGACAATTGCCTGAATAAAATTACATCTTTGATAAAGACAAAAAGAGACTACAATCAGGTTATAGCCCAAATTCAGGATCTGAGAAGATCTGTTACATAGCGAACAATCTTTGCATAATCCAGATCAATTGGATCAAATTCCTCTATGACTCCCATAAAAAAGACCACTGACTGAATAACCCGTGCTATTGTCTTTGTATCAAGATCAAAGGGTCCTGTTTTATCTCGCATATTTTCTCTAAGAATTGTTTCAAAAAATAGCCTGTGATTTGCAAAGAATTTTTTGATCATATTCCTTATGGTTTCATTTTCAAAGGAATATAGTATTACATTGATAAGTATAATTATATTAGATCGATCAAGTACAAAGCTTTCAACACTCAAAAGAGAAGATATTGGAGCTATTTCATCTGGATCAAGATCTATCTGCAAAAGTCTTCTATGATTATATTCAAGATCTGCATAAAGCTCATTTATAAGCTCTATATAGATATCGTCCTTTGTTGGGAAATAATGCAAAACTCCACCTTTGGAATAGCCCGACTCATCAGCTATTTCCTGAATGGAAATCTGTGAGTAAACCTGCCTCTGCAACAGCCTCTTAAGAGCTTCTGTTATTCTCTTTTTGCGTTCTTTAACTTTTTCTTCCTTGCTGTTGGCTCTCAATGTCACACCTTTTGAAAATTTTTTTACCATAAAAGAACGCATAATTATATCTGCAATTAAAAAATTTCAATTCTATAAAAAAATATTGAAATTAAAACAGACAAAAATTGCTAAATCTTTATCTTATCTGTTTTAAAATTTAAAAAATCCAGTATTTATTCCCTAACTTCTTTTAAAATAAAAATACTCTATTATTCCTGCAGCCTGAGGCTTCGGGGATAATATTTTCTTGATTTTACACTAAAAATTATATTTAGGGATAATTACTGAAAAAATCTGTCAAATCAGGAAAATTTTAAACTTTACAATTTTTTTAAAATTCTTTACAATATTAAAGCACTTTTAATCATAAGCATCTAATATTTTCAATTAAAGTTTGACTCAAAGAATCCTTTTTATTAAATTACATAGGAAGTATAAATTCACCAGATGAAAGAGGTATTCGTAACAAACAGCCCTGAAGAAACTCTTAAAATTGGCAAAATCTTAGGGGAAAAAGCCAGAGAGGGAGATTTAATAGCTATATATGGCGATCTGGGCACAGGAAAAACAACTCTTTCCAAAGGAATAGCCCTTGGGCTTGGAATTAGCGAAGATATCACAAGTCCAACCTTTAGTCTTATGGAAATATATAAAGGACAAAAAACTTTTTATCACTTTGACCTTTATAGAATTGAAAGTGAAAACGAATTAAATAATCTGTTTTTTGAAGAATACTGGGAAAAGGATGGGGTATCTGTAATAGAATGGCCAGAAAGAGCCAGTTCAAGGTTACCCAAAAATAGAATTGAAGTTTTTATTGAATATATAAATGATTTTCAACGGAGGATTACAATTGAATATCCTTACAATTGACACAGCAACAAATATAGAACTCATTGCTTTGAGAACAGCTGAAACCACTTTACAATTTTGCAATGACACACAGAGATCTCACTCCGTTACTATTTTTGAAAATCTCCTCAATTTGCTCAATCAGGGAAATGTCAAAATGAGAGATCTTAACTTAATTGCTACAGGGATAGGTCCAGGTTCTTTCACCGGGGTTAGAATTGCTGTGTCTACAGCAAGAATGATGGCTCAAATCTTAGAAGTTCCTCTTGTAGGGCTTATTACTCACGATATATATGGAGCTTCAGCTGCTCTTCTTTGTGAAGAAGATAAAATACTTGTTGCCTTTGATGCAAAAAAAGGCAGAGTCTTTGGAGCTTTGTATGCAAAAAATAACACTGCAATACCTGAATCTATTATATCTGCAGGGGATTATGAGATAAATTTTCTGCTAAAAGATATAAAAAAGGGTGAAAGGGTTCTGTGCATAGGGGATGGCTCTATTTTATACAAAAAAGAAATTGCTGCAATGGCAGAATCTATAGGTTTTAGCTATACAATTAAAGAAGATTTTCTACCATCTGGGGATATTGCCTGCAGAATAGCTCTTGCTCTCTATAATAAAGACAAAGGCCTGTATGAATCCTATAATCTTACTCTTCCTTTTTATGCAAGGATGTCTGATGCGGAGATAGCCAGAATAAAATAAAAAGCTTATTTACTTTTTATTCTTCATGCTTTTCATGAGCTTTGATTTGTATTCGATCTCCATTGGTTTTAAAACATCATAAAATCTCTTCATTTCATCTTTTCGTGAAGAGTTACCCTCAAAATCAACTCCAATATACATATCACCATTGGGATCAAATGTTATAGATTTAATCTCCCCATATATTGTAAGAGGTGCCTGCAATTTAAAAACAATATCAAATATAAAGCCCTTTGATTTTTGTATATATTTTTTCAGATCTGGATCAGTTATTTTAAGCTTTGCTCCGCCCCTGCTCACATCAATTATTGGCTGATGAACAGAGACAAGAATTGTATTAGCATCCCTTATTCTATCAACAAGCTTAAAGGACATTTCCTTCATCTCTATTACTTTATCAAGTCCAAGTGTATCTGTTTTTGAAATGGCCTGTATATAAGCAAAATTAATAGACTTCTCATCTTCTGTTATATAAATGACAGGAACAATGATTATAGACTTAAATCCCTTTTCTATATTTCTCTTTATGAGTTTATCAAGATCATTACCATATAAAGCTGCAATATCTACAAAGTCTTCGGTCATAGACTTATATGATTCAGGATTGGTGGTATCTTCTATAAATAAAGTCTTTCCTGTATTTTTTATGTGCTTTAAAGCTATATCCTTGTTTTCAAGAGAAAATACATCCACCCTGAATATATCTGCAAACTTGGAATTAACAGATTGGAACTGCTCTATTACTACTTTAATGCTTGTTGGAATATTAAATCTGGTTAGCTCAATTGTATGCTTGGATACTCGAAAATTAGTAGCCACTGCCTCCCCTGGATTTATCTTAAAACGCAAATCCCTTCTACCCTCTGTTGCTCTTCTTGCACTTTTAATTCTGCATTTATAATATCCAGGACCCATTTGATCCAGAACTTCTAAATCTATTTCAATATATTTATCAGAAAGCCCATATATAATAATATCACCTGAATGTTTATAATTAGGATCGGTAACAACCATCAAGGTATTATCAGGATTATATTCATTAATCATTACTTCTCGCTTATCCACATCATATTTAATATACAACTTCCTCGTAGAAAATTGTTCCTTCAACAACCTGAGAACATCTTCAATTGTCTGAAACTGATTAAAATTTCTCAATTTTCTCTGTTCAACCTTAAGCAAGACCGTACTCTCCGTAAATAATATATGAATAATTAAAGAAAAGCAAGTTACTCATCAAAACAACACATTCGGGTTTATACAAATAATATCGGCAGGCAAAGGCTTTTTCAATATAATTAATAAAAAAAAGAGGGTTAAGAACCCTCTTTTTTTGAAAGAACCTATTTCTTTGGAGCTTTTGGTTTTGCCGCAGCTTTAGCCTTTGCCTTAGGCTTTGGCTTCTCGGCTTCTTTCTTCTTTGCAACAGCCAGATCCTTTTCGAGCTTAGCTATTGCTGCTTCTTCAGTTTTGATTTCCTTCTGAAGTTTAGCAATCTTGTCTTTCTTTCTTTTAATGTTGTTCTCAAGTTGCTTAGCACTTGCCATGAAATACACCTCAAAAATTTTTTTTAATGCAACTTATATCATAACAGTAACATACTATTATAATATTTCAAGTAAAAAATAAAAAAATCATACAACAATGCAATTAACACATCAATTTTATCGAAAAAAAATTCAAAATTTATAAACAAAAAATTTTTCACATCTCTTTCCCCTCATTTAATGTTAAATTTAATTCAAATAAAGCGACTTATTATAAGGGAAATTTATCTCTTGACTTAAATAAGGCATGTCTTTGTCTATAAATAATAATTTTAAAAACTTGCTTATTTATATTCGCTAATATATTTTAAATTCACAACTGGAGTGTAACATCAACATGGCATCAAAACTTCCAATTGTATCAATAGTGGGCAGACAAAATGTTGGGAAATCTACTCTCTTTAATGCAATTATAAAAGATAAAAAGTCTATTGTAGATCCTGTACCTGGCCTTACCCGCGACATTATTTCCCATAGCGTTATCCATAATAATATAGGATTCATACTCTCTGACACACCAGGTCTTGATATATCATCTTCTGCTGAGCTTTCAGCGGAGATAATTGCCAATGCTCAGTTGCATCTTTCAAAGAGCTCTCTCATAATACTACTCCTTGAAGCTCCTGATTTGGATTCCTTTGACTTTGAGCTTGCAAATATTGTTAGAAAAATCAATATTCCTGTAATAGTCGCTGTTAACAAAATTGATAGCAATGAGAAAATGGAGTATCTGCCTAATTTCTATGAACTTGGATTTAATGAACTTATACCTATTTCTGCTTTGAGAAGATTTAATGTCAATCTTCTACTTGATAATATCACAAGGCTGTTACCTGTTAAAAAAACATCAATACCTGAACCTGACATTAAAATTGCCATAATTGGAAGACCAAATTCTGGGAAATCTACGCTTCTTAACTCATTTATTGGATATCAAAGATCTATTGTCTCCGATATACCTGGCACAACAAGAGACTCCGTAGATGAAACATTCTCTTACCATGGCAAAACAATCCAAATAATTGACACTGCTGGAATAAGAAAAAAGAGCAAAATATCTGAAAATATTGAATTCTACTCTTTGACAAGAACTATTGACTCAATAAAAAGATGTGATATTGCAATCCATCTCATAGATGCCACAGTGGGGCTTACAGAAAATGATAAAAAAATATCTGATGAAATAATAAAATCTGGAAAACCTGTTATTATTGCCATAAACAAGTGGGATTGTCTGGAAAAGGATCACAAAACTTTCAATGAATTCAAGGATAAGCTCATTTTTAAATTTTATAGAGCCGCAGATTTCCCTATAATATCAATATCTGCAAAAAATAAACTTCGTATAGATAAGCTTCTGCAAACAGCTCTTATGCTAAAGGAGAAATCAACAAGGAGAATAGATACCCCTACTCTAAACAGGATAATAGCTGAGATCAAAAACAAAGCAAGGATTCCTCAGCTTGGCGAAACAATTAAGGTCTACTATGCTGTCCAAACAGAGACTATGCCACCACGATTTAAATTTTTTGTTAATAATGAAAAAAACTTTAGAAAAGATACAATCCGATACTTTGAAAAAGCCCTAAAAGAAGAGCTCGATATGGAAGGGCTTCCTGTGATTATAGAAATAGAGGGCAAAAAACGGGATAAAAAAAATAAAAATTAGATTCTGACTCTGCCTTCAAAGGATTTTGATATAGTAGCGCTATCTGCGTATTCCAGATCACTGCCAACGGGCAATCCATGGGCAATTCTTGTAATGGTCAACTTTAGTGAAGAAAGCATTGAGGCAATATACAATGTAGTAGCATCTCCCTCTATGGTTGGACTCAGGGCTATAATTATCTCAGAGAAGCTTTCATCCCTGCATCGCTGTTCAAGAGTCTTAATATTAAGATCATCTGGACCTATTCCATCAAGGGGAGAGATAAGTCCTGATAAAACATGATACAGGCCATTATATTTTTTAGAGGCTTCTACAATTAATATATCCCTTGCACTCTCCACCACACATAAAGTATTTTTATCTCTCGTAGTGTCAGAGCATATTGCACAGATATTATTATCTGATATACCTCCACATATTTCACAAAATTTTATATTATCTATAAGTTCAGTAATAGAGCTAATCAGGGAATAGACATCACCCTTCCCAATCTTAAGAAGATGAAAAGCAATTCTGGAGGCACTCTTGTGACCTATACCAGGAAGTTTTGCAAATTCCTTTGTTACTTTCTCAAGATAATATGAAGGTGATGCCATTGTTACCTTTTATTTAAATAGGCTTCCAAGATCCATTCCGCCTGCAATTTTCTTCATTTCCTCAGCCGAAAAGTCCTTGGCTTTAGTGATTGCATCATTTACAGCGGAGGAAACCATTTTTTCGATCTTTTTTACATCGCCAGAGCGAACAAGCTCTTCACTTATAGATATATCAAGAAGAGAAAACTCCCCATTTACAGTGACCTTAACACTTCCATCTGAGCTTTGACCT
>Ga0209409_1003427_pt1 | contig 10411 bp, 13 predicted proteins | sample AD_JPNMR1_MetaG_FD_184424 | JGI IMG/M metagenome (GOLD analysis project Ga0209409, IMG submission 184424) | Active sludge microbial communities of municipal wastewater-treating anaerobic digesters from Japan - AD_JPNMR1_MetaG (SPAdes) (version 2) | ecosystem: Engineered > Bioreactor > Anaerobic...
TTGTTGCAATAAATAATTTTCATTTCAAACACACAAAAAACAAAAAGGTTTTCTTAGTCTCTTATTTATTGACGAATAACTAACTATTCGACCAATTTTTCAAAAGGTTCAAATACACTTAACATTTTCCCGTCTTTCAAGACAACTGTTTCTACTTTTGCCTGAGTGCACAAAACTCCATCAGCTTTTCTGAAAAGAGCCTGAACAAAAACATATTTTACGCTTTCTTTTTTCACATAAAGTTTTGAAATAAATTCATCGCCTGGTCGCAAAGGTTTTTTGTAAGCAATTTCTATACGTGCCACCACAGGATCAATTCCTTGCTGATGCAAATCGGTAAGAAACAAATAATGCGAGGCTAAAAATTCGTGTCGTGTATGTTCAAAATAATTTTGGTACACAGCATTGTTAACAATTCCCTGAAAATCACACTCATAATTGCGTACTTTCATTTCTATTTCGTAAGTATATTTCATTGCAATTTTATTTCTTTCGTATAATGGTCAATCCGTCTCTAATCGGAAGAATGATTTTTTCTATTCTTTCGTCGTCTTTGATAGCTTTATTAAAAGCAAGGATGCTCAATGTTTGCTTGTCATTTTGTTTAGTTGGTTGAATAACTTTCCCATTCCATAAAGTGTTATCTGCCAGAATAAATCCTCCTGAACGCACTTTTGGAAATATGGCTTCGTAATAAGCAAGATATTCACGTTTGTCGCCATCTATATAAACAAGATCAAAAGTTTCTTCGAATTTTTCTATTATTTCCAAAGCGTTTCCTATGTGTAATTTGACTTTGTCACCTATTGATGTACGAGAAAAATTTTCTTGAATAATTTCTTCCAGCTCTTCATTGATTTCGATAGTATGTAAAATGCCGTTAGGAGTCAATGCTTCTGCAATACACAGAGCGGAATATCCCGTGAAAGTACCTATTTCCAAAGCAACTTGTGGTTGAATCATTTTGCAAAGCATTGCCAATACTCTACCTTGAAAAGGTCCAGAAACCATTCGTGGATTGAGCAATTTCACATGGGTATTCCGATGAATATCTGTTAGATAATCAGGTTCTTTATCGGAATGGGCAAAAATATAATCTTCAAGCTGCATTGTTTTTTATGAATAAAAAAGCAGAAAGTTCATTTGTTAGTTTCTTTCTTTAATTTTCTTGGCAAAGATAAAGGGATTTTGAAGAAAGAAAAAATCTTTTTTAAAATCAAGAAAGCATATTATTAAAAATGAATGTTTTACAGTAAATTTGAAAAACAGTTGCTCTTCTACGAAGAGAAATTTCTCCCAGCTTTTAATCGTAAGAATTCCCCGATGCTTGCGTCGAGGATAGTCAATTTTAAGGAATTTCTTTATTTGAAAAAATTTACAAAAAAGCAAGAAAAAATGCATCAGATATTGGGAAAGTTCTTTTATTTTTATGACTTCTTTTTATTTCAAATATTGAATTATTAAAAACAAACTCTTCTAAAGAATTGTTTCTATTTAAAAGGTTTTACTATCTGCTTTGAATTTTGTTTTATTAATAGTTTAAAAGAATTTACCATGCAAGATAAAATTATTACTTTCAAAAATTATGATTCTATGGTTAATGCCTTGTTTGAACAAGAAATTTTACGTGCTAATGGTATCGAATGTTTTATTAACAATGAAAAAACAGTTGAACTTTATCCCATGTTGAGTAATATTAATGAAGGAATTAAATTAATTATTTTTGAAAAAGATTTTGAAAAAGCAAATAAAATACTTGGAGAGTATTATCAATCAAATGAAACAAATAAATAAACATTTTAAATTCCAATGCACTGTAAATCAATGTCCTATAATCTAAGTTGAATAGAAATAGCAAAGAAAAAAATTACAAAGAATGAAGGTTATTTGAAATAATTGATGATCGAGGATAGAAAATATATTAATTTTGTGTTGCTAAAAATTTTTTGAAAATGCTGACCAAAACAGAAGGTATAGTGCTTCATTCTACCAGATATTCTGATTTTGCTTCTATTGTGACTATTTATACTCGTCAATTTGGACGAAATGCTTATATGGTTTACGGAAAAGGTAAAAAGAAATCAATCTATAAACCTGCCTTTTTTCAGCCATTTTCAATTGTAGAATTAGATGTTTGCCATTCTCCAAAGAAAGAAATTCAACAAATAAAAGATATCAAACTTTCCTTTTTGCCACAAACCCTCTTTTTTGACCCAGTTAAAAATTCAATAGCATTATTTCTTTCCGAAATTCTTTTTAAAGTGCTTTTGCAAGCAGAAACGGATGAACAACTGTATTCGTTTTTGGAGAATTCAATAAAAATTTTAGATACAATGGAAGAAGGAACTTCAAATTTTCATTTAATATTTTTACTTCAATTAACTCGTTTTCTTGGATTCAAGCCCAATAGCGATAATCCTTCTAAAACTTACTTTGATTTGTTAAATGGCACTTTTCTTTCGCATCCACCTCTTCATTCACACTTTTTGGGTCCTGAACTAACAGTAGATTTTATCTTATTATTGAAAAGTAATTATTCAACTATGGCAAATGTGCTTTTAAATCATCAAAAGCGAAAGGAATTGTTAGAAAATGTTTTGCAATATTATCAACTGCATATATCTGGTCTTTCTAACATTCAATCGTTGGAAGTGCTGGAAGAAGTATTTACTTAATTATCAGCTTATTATTTATTAAGATGAATGAAGTGTAAAAATGATTTTTATTCTGTTTCTTAATAAGGTAATAAGGCTTGATTTAGGGGAAAGTCATTTCTGTTAGGAAGGTTTTTAGTAAGATAAGGTGGAAAAATGGGCGTTTGTTGGCTAAAAAATTAACCGTCCTGTCGGATTTGCAATCTGACAGGATTATTTGCGGATTTTAAATCCGCTATTAAACCAGCAAAGAATTACAAATCCTTTGTGACAGAGAATGCAACTTTAAATACCGAAAGCAACACACTGGTTTTAACTAACCAGTGCGGAACAGAATATGCGTTTAGTTCCAAAACAGGGAAAAACAATTTCATTATAACAAAAACGAGTGATGTAAAAAACGAATCATTTTTCCTTGTCTCAGAATCAGCCCAATCCATTTGTTACTACAACTATGATTCGGTACGAATTGCCGGAAAGAAGCAGCGTTGTGCTGAAAGTTTATGATGTTTTCGGGCGGGAAGTTACAACACTTTTCGAAGGTGAACAGAATGACGGCAAATACGAAGTAGAATTTAATGGTACGAACTTGCCGGGTGGTATTTATTTTTATAAAATGAGTACAAAAGGTTTTAGTGAAACAAAAAAATTAATTCTTCTCAAATAAGAAAGATTTTGAGCTTCATCAAAAAATTTAAAAAATTCCCTTAATAGAAGTCAATAATTAAATAACCGGCGGAGGGTTTTTTCTTCGCCGGTAAAATAAAAAGTTCATATTTTTACGCATTATTGTTTATTTTATTTGTCTATATGGGGAAATTTTAATATTTATCTTTTTTGAAAATTTTTTGTCAACACAAAACAAACTTATAGAGGGAAAATTCTTTTTAAGGGATTGTAGTTAAAATTATTCAATATATTAAAGAATCTCTTTTTTACGAAGTTTTGCTTGCTATTCTCTATTCATTGTCCTTTTCCATTCAAAGTAGCCGATTATAGCCATAATGGTGTAAACTGCAAATAATATCGCCGTTGGATATAATTCTCTGTAAAAATACAAACCCGTACAAATACCGTCAGCAATAATAAAAAGCAACCAATTTTCAATCATTTTGCGGGCAAGCATCCATGTGGCAATGATGCTTACAGCAGTGGTAAATGAATCAGCTCTTGGAAGAGGTGAGTCGGTAAAATTGGACAACACAAAAAAATAGATAATAAAAATGACCAAAAAAACTGCCAATACATCCAATATCATTGACTTTGGAATATGGATAACCGGTAAGTCATTGCCAGTAGCTTGTTCCCCTCTTTTCCATGTAATCCAGCCATAAATGCTTACTCCAAGATAATATAACTGCAAGGTCATTCCTGCATAAAATTTACTCTGAAAAAAGACCACTACATATAAAGCAGAACATAAAAAACCAAAAATCCATAAACCAATTTTTTGATTAATAGAAAGATAAAGATAAATAAAGCTTAAAACAGCCCCTGCTACTTCAACCCAATGTTCTGCCAAATAATTGATAACTAAATCCATAAGAATTTTTAGTTTAGAATTTTATTGCAGAATTTTTTCATAAGCTCCTGGAGTTTCAAGAATTTCAATGGCTTTTTGTAAAGATGAATTTTCCACATCCATAATTTGATAATAAGCATTGACATCCCATAAATCTCGGGCAATTAAAGCTTTCAGTTGTAATTTTACCAATTCTTTTGAAGTATTAAATTGTGCTTCATTGTAAGGAATCTGCTCTTTTTCACCTTCCTTTATCAATTGTTGTAACAAAGCATCATCTACTTCAAAATCATTTTTATATTTTTCAAAAGAGCTGTAATTTTTTGTCAGTTCATTTCTATGTTGATCAATGTACTGAATATATACTTTATTTAAAACGCCGCGTGCTACTAATTTTTGATGATAATCTGTATAACGGGTAGTATCGAGGGGTACAAAAATGTCAGGCATAATTCCACCACCTCCATAAACAGTTCGATGAAGAATTAACGTCTGATAACGCAATGAATCTGGAAAATGAACACTATCTGCATGCAATAGTTCTCCTTTTTTGTGGCGGTTCAATAATTCCTGTTCATATTTATCAATTCCATCTTTATAAGGTTTTTGAATGCAACGTCCTGTTGGAGTATAATAACGAGCAGTAGTAAGTCGTAGCATCGAACCGTCGTTTAAAGGAATTTGTTGTTGAACCAGTCCTTTTCCGAAGGTTCGTCTTCCAATAATGATGGCTCTGTCCCAGTCTTGCAAAGCTCCTGCTACAATTTCGCTGGCAGAAGCGGAATATTCATCTACCAGCACGATTAATTTACCTTTTTCAAAATCACCGTGAGAAGTAGCAAGCCATTCTTTTTTCGGCTGTCGCAAACCTTGTGTATAAACAATTAATTTCCCTTGCTCTAAGAATTCATCAGCTAATTGGATGGCAGTTCCCAAATAACCGCCACCATTTCCCTGTAAACTCAAAATAAGATGCTTCATTCCTTTTTTCTGGAGTTCAGTTAAAGCTTTACGAAATTCCGCAGCAGTAGAATTTCCAAAATTGTTGATTTTAATGTAACCAATATCTTTTCTCACCAGATAATTTGCATCCACACTATAAAGAGGAATTTTATCTCGAACAATTTTAAATATTAACAGTTCAGGTTCTTCTCTCCTTAAAACCTTTACTGTTACTTCGGTGCCCCGTGGTCCCCGCAAAAGTTTCATTATATCGGAATTTTGCATTTTTACCCCGGCAATCAATTTATCATCCACGTAAATAATGCGATCACCTGGACGAATGCCAACCTTTTCAGCCGGGCAGCCAGCAATGGTTTGAACGACCAGCAGCGTATCCTGAAACATTTGAAATTGAATACCAATTCCTTCAAAACTTCCTTCCAGCGGTTCATTAATGCGTTCCACTTCTTCTTTAGGGATATAAACTGAATGAGGATCCAATTCTTTCAACATTGAAACAATAGCAGTTTCAACCAATTTTTTATCGTTCACACTGTCCACATACATATTGGAAATAATATTCAAGGCATTGATCAATTTGCGTTGCTGAATCAATGAAATTCCTTGCCCATTACTTTGAAAACTATTGAAAATGAATAGAATGCTTAAAATAAATATTGTCAAATAATGTCTCTTCATAAAATTTTGTATATTGTAAAATTTGTTATGTTTTTCTAAATCAATAAATTATTATTTTCTTTTAAATCTAATAATTTTTTCCCTGCATTTAATTTTGTCACTGCACAATGTTTTACCAAAGCTATTCGCTGATAAATTTCTGAAATGGGCAATTTGCTTTCATCTGTTTCTACATAAAGTTGCTCAAAAGGCGTTATTTCTACACTTTGGGGATTAAATTTTTCGCCATAAGAAATACCTATATTATTATTTAACAATTGAATTGCCAGTTGAGGTTTTCCTCTGAATCCATGAATGATCCATTTTTGATTGGGATTGAGATTTTTCTTTATTTCGATAATTTCATTAAAACATTTTACACAATGAATAATCAGCGGTTTTTTCAATTTTTCTGATAATGTTATTTGTTTTTCAAAGAAATATTGTTGCAATGTCAATGAAGCTTTTGAATTTTTATCCAGTCCACATTCTCCAACGGCAATCCAACGAGAATCATTTTCCCATTTTTTCAGTTGAAAAACTTCTTCTTTTGTGATAGAAGCAACCTTCCAGGGATGAATGCCAATTGAACAAAAAAAGGATGTATCTGTCGATAGAAATTTTTCTGCCTGTTGTAAATCAAAATTAATGATCGAATAATAATTCTGATTTTCTAACTGATGCGTATGAATATCAACAAAAATCTCCATTGAATCCGTCATTATTTAAAAGGAAACATTTGACAAAAGTAGCTATTTTTGAATAAAAACATTAACTTTGCACGCAATTATTTAGTAATAAAGTTTTTCAGAAAGAATCGAACCATTCAAAAAATAACAAAATGAGTTTTTCACAATTATTCAGTTCATTACCTTATAAAGTAGCTGATATTACTTTAGCTAATTTTGGTCGAAAAGAAATTGAATTGGCAGAAAAAGAAATGCCAGGATTAATGGCAATTCGACAAAAATATGCATCTCAACAACCATTGAAAGGTGCTCGTATTGCTGGTTCTTTACACATGACCATTCAAACAGCAGTTTTAATAGAAACTCTGGTAAAACTTGGAGCTAAAGTACGTTGGTGTAGCTGTAATATTTATTCTACGCAGGATCACGCGGCAGCAGCCATTGCAGCAGCAGGAATACCTGTTTTTGCGTGGAAAGGCGAAACGCTGGAAGATTATTGGTGGTGCACGTTGCAAGCTTTAACTTTTGAAGGTGGAAAAGGTCCAAATTTAATTGTCGATGATGGTGGTGATGCAACACTTATGATTCATACAGGTATGGCTGCTGAAAAAGATGCAAATATTTTGGAAAAACTTCCAGAAGGAGAAGACGAAAAGGAACTGCTGGCTATTTTGAAAAAAGTTTTAAAGGAGGGTAGGAATTTCTGGTCGAAAATGATTCCTGAAATTCGTGGCGTTTCGGAAGAAACAACTACCGGCGTTCATCGTTTGTATCAAATGTTGGAGAAAGGTTCGTTACTTTTCCCTGCCTTCAATGTCAACGACTCGGTTACCAAATCGAAATTCGATAATTTGTATGGTTGTCGCGAATCATTGGCTGACGGGATTAAAAGAGCAACAGATATTATGCTGGCTGGTAAAGTAGTAGTAGTTTGCGGTTATGGCGATGTAGGAAAAGGTTGTGCCAAATCAATGCGAGCTTACGGTGCCCGAGTGCTGGTAACTGAAATTGATCCGATTTGTGCTTTACAGGCTGCTATGGAAGGATTTGAAGTTTGCACGGTGGAAGACGCTTTACCGGAAGGAAATATTTATGTTACTGCTACTGGCAATCGTGATGTAATTACTATTCAGCATCTGGAAAAAATGAAAGATGGAGCCATTGTCTGCAATATCGGACATTTCGATAATGAAATTCAGGTAGATCAATTAAAAAAATTTCCGGGCATTCAAAAAGTAAATATCAAACCACAAGTGGACAAATATATTTTCCCTGACGGGCACAGTATTTTGCTTCTTGCTGACGGACGTTTGGTAAATCTTGGCTGTGCAACAGGTCATCCTTCTTTCGTGATGAGCAATTCTTTTACCAACCAGACGCTGGCTCAAATTGAACTGTTTACAAAAAAATACAAGGTAAATGTGTATCGTCTGCCCAAACATCTGGACGAAGAAGTAGCCCGACTTCATTTAGACCAATTAGGAGTAAAGCTTACCCATCTTACCAAAGAACAGGCTGAATATATTGGCGTGAATCCAGGAGGACCTTTTAAGCCGGAACATTATCGGTATTAAATTGTTATAATAATAAACTAAGGGTTCTTAGTGGTAATATTTTTAGATTTTTATCTTATAAACTGAATAATTATTTCAATATAGATTTTATCAAATCAGTTGGTAATTTTGAAAAAAAATTTTATCTTTGCAACCTCATTTTAAAGTTGAACCCAAAAATTTAACATCAAAAAATCAAGAAATAAAGCATTATGATTATCATTCCTGTAAAAGAAGGTGAAAACATCGACAAAGCATTAAAAAAGTACAAACGCAAATTTGAAAAAACAGGTGTTGTCAGAGAACTTCGTCGTCGTCAAAGCTTTGAAAAGCCTTCTATAACAAAACGTAATCAAAAATTACACGCTGTTTACGTACAAAAATTGCAAAGTGAAAACCAATAAAAACTACCTTAAAAAGTTGTTTTTTGGTTTTTTAATTTACAGTCGTTGCAAAATTGAACTTATAAGGTCATGATAAAAGATTTTTTAGACTATTTAAAGTATGAAAAAAATTATTCTTCTCATACAATTTTATCATATAAGACCGATTTGTTACAATTTTGCGACTTTTTAAACACTACTCCTGAAGCGTTAAATGTTTCTGAGGTAACTTCGATGCAAATTCAACAATGGATTGCCTCAATGATGTCAGAAAAAAAATCAAAACGTACCATTTCACGTAAAATTTCCACTTTAAAATCTTTTTGGCATTTTTTATTGGAAAGAAAAGAAGTCAATCAAAATCCAACTTTAAGAATTGTTTTACCCAAAGCAAAAAAACCTTTGCCCTCTTTTTTTAAAAACGAAGAAATGGAAAAAGCTTTGGACGAAACATTTTTGCTTGAAAATTTTGAAGCACAACGGGATCATTTGATCTTAGAAATTTTTTATTTAACAGGCATACGTTTATCAGAACTTATTTCTATTCAGGATAGTGATATTGATTTGAAGGAAGGCATTTTGCGTGTGATCGGGAAACGCAACAAAGAACGAATGATTCCCCTTTCAAAAAAATTATGTGAAGATATTGAACATTATATTCAACTGCGTGACCAGCAAATAGAAAAAAAAGGTAATTGGCTTTTTGTACGAAAAAATGGTGAAAAATTATATCCAAAATGGGTATATAATAAAATTCATCGAACGATGTCAGATGTCAGTACCTTAAATAAGAAAAGTCCACATGTATTGCGACATAGTTTTGCCACCGCTTTACTCAATGAAGGTGCCGATATTAATGCTGTAAAAGAATTGTTAGGACACAGCAGTCTTGCAGCTACGCAAGTTTATACTCACACAAGTTTTAAAGAATTATATAACATATACAAACAAACCCATCCAAGAGCGAAATAAAAGAAGTTAAATTATGAAATTAAGAATCCAAGCTATTAATTTTGAGGCAACCTCAGCATTAGAATCGTATGTAAATAAAAAATTGGCAAAGTTAGAAAAGCTAACAGATGATATTTTCAATGTGGAAGTATATTTAAAGCTTTTAAAATCAAGTACGGGTGCCAATAAAGAAGTAGAAATAAAAGTTTCCATTCCAAGTGTAGAGTTTTTTTCATCTAAAGTGTGTGAAACTTTTGAAGAAGCTACTGACTTGTGTATTGATGCTATCGAAAAACAAATTAAAAAGCACAAGGAAAAGTTCAATTACAAAAAATAATTGATTGTAGTTTTTGGAATTCAAAATTATTTATGTAAATTTGCAAGCCGTTTAAGTAGGTTTATTTAAACGGCTTTTTAAACAGTAAAAGAGGATATTATAAGTAATTCGCCTCTTTAGCTCAGTTGGCCAGAGCACGTGATTTGTAATCTCGGGGTCGTAGGTTCAAATCCTACAAGAGGCTCAAAGTTATTTATAGTGAGCTTACAATTTAAAAGTTCTTTATCATTTTGGGCAGTTGCCAGAGTGGACAATTGGGGCTGACTGTAACTCAGCTGTCTGACGACTTCGGTGGTTCGAATCCATCACTGCCCACTGAGGAGAAATTTATTGATCTCATTTTGAGGGGAATTCAATAAATCTTTTGCGGAAGTAGCTCAGTTGACAGAGCATTAGCCTTCCAAGCTGAGGGTCGCGGGTTTGAGTCCCGTCTTCCGCTCAAAAAATCAAAAACCGAGTATCTTAGAAAAGAGAAAAGATAATGATTTTTTGCTGTTGTAGCTCAGGGGTAGAGCACTTCCTTGGTAAGGAAGAGGTCGCGGGTTCAACTCCCATCAACAGCTCATAAAATAAAATTTTTTATAACTTATAAAATTACTTAATTTTTAAAACAAATTTAAACTATGGCAAAAGAAAAATTCGACAGGTCAAAGCCTCATGTAAACATAGGTACGATAGGACATGTTGACCATGGAAAAACCA
>Ga0209409_1003433_pt1 | contig 10394 bp, 8 predicted proteins | sample AD_JPNMR1_MetaG_FD_184424 | JGI IMG/M metagenome (GOLD analysis project Ga0209409, IMG submission 184424) | Active sludge microbial communities of municipal wastewater-treating anaerobic digesters from Japan - AD_JPNMR1_MetaG (SPAdes) (version 2) | ecosystem: Engineered > Bioreactor > Anaerobic >...
CCCTGCCGACTGGCCGCACTACCAGGGGTACATTGCACACCTGATTTTCCAGCAGGCGCCCGGCAGCGGTCTGTGGCCAGCGCCGACGCCGGTGCCGACGCCCTAGCTTCGAAACTTCGGAACTCGATGAGGTGAATACTATGGCACTGACAGGACCGGACCTCGCGATCCTTGGGATCGCCGATCGATGGGCATATCAGAAGGAACTGGCCGTCCAGGTATGCGAGGGTGGCACTGATGTGTGGACGCGCGTAGACGCGGCCCAGGATGAGCCGTTTGAAAATCGCGTCAAAGGCCAAGCGGCTACTGACCTCGACGCCGCCTTCCTCGCGGCGCCCTACGGCCAGTGGCCGACGATGCAGGCGTTTCTCGCGCTCCTGCGCACCTATGTAGTGACGGACCTGGGCTACGCCGATCTCAGCAGCTATTTCGTAGGGCGGCGAGTCCGGATCGACCTCCGCGCGGCGGAGATTTTTCAAGAGTGGGCGGGGCCCTATGTACTCGCACCGGCGGCCATCCATGCCCGTGCTGATGCTGGGGCCAGTGCACCGGGACTGCTGCTCGGCAGCCTGGAGCATGATGGGGAGTTCGTGCAGGGCTCGTCCATTGACCTTGCACGTACCAGCGAGACCGCCGTCCTTGCCCGCGTCACCGAAATCGGTAGTGACGACTGGACGCTCACAGTCACGTGCAAGCGGGCAGATGATAGCATTGAAGAGCTGACACAGGTCATCGAGGGCACCGTCGGTGGGGGCGCCGTCGGCGATACCTATGTGCTCGGCGCGGAGGCGGTGAATGGAACCGCAGCCGCCGGCCAGAATGTAGTCCCCGTCGCCGCGACCGCCCAGTTCGCCGCGAACCAGAAGGTCCTCGTCACCCAGTGGACCGGCAGCCCGCCCAACGAAGTCTGGCTGGCGCAAGAAATCGCCACCATCGCGACGGTCCAGGAAGACGCCTCCCTGACTATGGCCGAGAACCTGCTGCACGACTACACCACGGCCGGGTACGTCTACCCGCTCTGGGTCGCTGTAACGGGCTGCGGCCAGAGTGGGGGACAGTCTGATGACGCGGTGGAATTCTACCCGGCGGCCGACCGCCGGCTGAAACTCTGAGGTGATCATATGGCACTCTACGATGGGGCGCACTATCGCGTAGGCTACCAGGGGTATATACGCGTCCTGGCGCAGAGCAGCGTGCTGGTACCACCGACACAGATCACAGACCCTACTGTTAGCGCCGGGACCTCTCTTGGCGACATGCTGGCGCAGCTTCCTGCCTGGCAGCAGACTGAGAATCTCACGGAGATCGAGTCGGTAGGATCCATGCGGGACGTGGAGATGATCCCAGGACGCCGCGAGTGCACTGTCCAGACGCAGATACTGGTGTCCAACGGCGCCTGGCTCAGTAACGAGACAGGCAACTACGTCGTCGTCCGGAATCATGCTGCACCCGCCAGTGCCTCCAACCTCCGGAACGGCCTACAACTCGTCACAGTGGAGGTCGGCGCGGCCAAGGGCTTTGGTAGCGGCGCAGCGCGGTATGGAGTGGATGCGCTGTGTCAAAGTTTTAACCTCCAAATGAACGAGAATCAACCAGTGAGCGCGCAGGTGGAGTTCTGGCCGATTGCCTTCGTGCCGGTACCATCGGGCGCAGAGCAGGACCGCCACCCCTATCCTACTGGGTTTGCCGCGCAGCCCCTTGTGTGGCGCCAGATCCAGTGGTTCTACGGCACGACTGACCTCAAACCCCTGCTGGACAGCGCGACGTTTAGCGTCGCGAACAATCTGAATCGCGAAGGCGCACGGGCGATGATAATGGGCGCCCCAGGGGAACTTGCGATCTCGCGCACGGCCTTCACGATTCTGCCGGGACTGGAGAAAATCCGTGTGACCTTCCGCCTGAAAGATGACCTCCCTGAAGCGCTGCGCACGTCTGCCGACTGGGGAACGATGATGTTGTACGCGGTCCAGGATGGCACGGGCGCAGGGCGCTGTGAACTACAGGTCACGATCAAGCACAGCAGACTCAACCGCCGCGGCATGGACCAGGGACAGGCTGGGCAGCCCATACGATTCACCGCCGAGCCAGGCAGCTACGAGGTGAGCATCAGGGCCGGACTGACTGGGGCCTAGGTGAGACTAGGAGGTGTCTCTGTGACAGAGCATGTTCGACTGCGCACTCAGCAGGACTACTACTCGCGGGAGGTGACGATAGAAGGATTCGTGACGCGGTTCCGCATCCGGGAGCTGGACGAGGAGACGCTGATGGAACTGGATCGGCTGGAGGCACGCGCCCGCGAGGCGAGCCTGCAGGCCGGACTGTCGGAGGAGGAGTCGCTGCGCATCCTGCCGCTACTGGAGGGGGAGGATTCTGAGGAGGAGGCGACACCCGAGGTCCGTGCTGAACGCCGCCGTCAACAGTACGAGGCGATCTCGGCGGCAGCAGAACTGAGCCGGCGACTAGCCGAGGCACCAGTAGAGACCCGTCAACAGATTGTGGACCTCCAGCGCCAGCGCCGCGACCTCATCATCGTCCGCGGCCTGGTCGGCTGGGATATCCCCGACACTCCGTTCTCGCCCGAAGCCGCAACCGCACTGCCCGAATGGGTGAAGGCGGAGCTCGCTGCCGAAATCCTTGCCGATACCAACATGCCAGAGCGGGGCCTCGCTTTTTTACGGAGGCGGCGGGGGCGGTAGTACGCGGCACCTGGCCAGATCTTAGTGACGAGCCAGAGATCGAGGAACTGTTCCACCACTATCTGCTGCTACGGGACACTGGGAGAATGCCATGGGAGTTCGGGTTTCACGTTAATCGCAGGCGCTTTGCGATCGTTGCGCTGTTTCTCTCGCAGGCCTTCCAGGGTCGCCGGATCATCGAGCGGTGTCCTCTCGCAGCTATAGGTGACCACGAGTGAACTGGGCAGACGACGACGAACAAGTACTCGAGGTGATGGATGAGAATGGCGGCAGGTTCCGCTACCGTGCTGGGCGCTGGTACGGGGGCATCAATCCCCGCACAGGCCGATGGGACCTGCGGATCTCCGCCGAGCCGGGAGACACGCAGCGGCTGAATGCACGGGTATTCGAGAAGAAGCTCGAAAAGCAGCGTGAGGAGGCAGAGGCCACCGCGCAAGAGGACCAGCCGGAGGGTGGACGACCCGAGGGCGGACGGCCCGGGCGGCGCGGCTGGGGTGCGGCCGCGGCTACTGCTCTGGGTGCCCAGGCCGCCGTCATCGCCGCCGGTGCAACGGCGTTGGTCACGCCAGTCCTCGCGCAAGTGATGAGCGCCGCTGTTCAGCCCCTAGGTGGTGCTGGGCAGGCACTTCAAAACGTCGGTATGGGCATAGCTAATTTCGTCGCGCAGTCACTCCGCTCCGTCAGTTACATGGCCGGGGCACTCATTGGGCTGGCACTTTACCAGATCCTGGGGCCCGCATTGGGTGCAGCTCTGGGTTTCCTCACGGCAGCGGGCGGTCAGCTGCTCGGCAATATCGGACAGCTCCTCGGAGAGGCTTTCCAAGGGCTGGTTGGGATCTTCACAGACGTGAACCGTGTCGGTCGTGAGACGGCCGATACAATCATGAACATCGCCTACACCACGGGTATGGCGGCAGAGGAGGCTACGCGTCTGGCGATGAGCCTCCAAGCCGCTGGCACGCCGCTGCAGACGATCAATCAGCTATTCGGGCGGTGGGAAGCGCGGCCGGAGATCATGGGGCCGCGGCTGAGCGTCATCGGCGTGGACTATGAGCAGGCACTGCGCCAGGGCGACCTGCTGCTACAACTCCACGACAGACTGGCAGCTATGCCAGACATCATGCGCGTGCCCATGCTGCGGGCTGCGCTCGGTCCCGGCGCGGAAACCATGTTGCCGCAGATCATGCGTCCCCGTGAGGAAATCGAGGAGGCACAGCGATTCGCAGAACACTGGGGCGCTGGCAGTGAGGCCATGGAGCGGATGCAGCAGCACGTGGAGGCCACGCAGGCACGGGTCGATTTCCTCGGGCGCAGTTTGCGGCTGCACTTGCTCGAGGGATTCCTGCCGATTATGCAGCGCGGGCTGGAGATGCTGTTGACGCTTTGGGACCAGAATCGCGACGCTGTTCTGCGCTTCATCACGCAGACGGCCCCCGAGGCTTTTCTAAGGGGCATTGTGCAAGTCATCGATTGGGTTGACGCACATTTGGACGAGATTCTGCAAGCCGGGAGGGACTTTTGCGACATCGTAGTAGACATTGCGCGATCAATGGAGACTGCAGCAAGGTGGCTTGGAGAAATCGGCCGATTGTGGCCCTGGCAAAGGCGCGAAGAGATACAGATACCAGGCGAAGAGCTAAGACCGGGTGAGAGACCAGAGAGGCCGAGACGGGGTAGTGAAGGCGAATGGAGACCAGAAGGTGCGCCAAGGCCAGTCCAGCCGCCACACGAGCAGGGGGCGATGTGGGATATACACCAGGGATTGAAGACCGTGGGGCTGGCTGTAGGCGGACTGATAGTCGCGCCGCATATTGCGCGAGGCATTGGGGCCCTAGGCGGTCTCCTGGGTATCGGAGGAGGCGCAGGTGGTGCCGGAGGGATGCTGGGGAGGATATTTGGGGGAGCTAATCTCGCGGTGACTCTCCCGGCCCTGCTTTCTGCCTATCAGGTGCGCCAAAGTGCCCAGGCAGGGGCCGCAGGAAGGCCCTACGAAGGTATGGATCCCTTCACCAGCGGCCTGGGGATGGGAGCTGCTGTTGGTTGGAGATTCGGCGGGCCTCTTGGCGCGATTATTGGCTCTCCCATCGGGGCACTCATCAACCCGCTGCTCGTTGCAGCGGGTGAGATCAGGGGTGCCCGTAGGCGTGTCGCCCGTACGGAGGCAGAGATCGGCCCACTCGGAGAGGCCATACGACCCGAACTGGTGCGGGAGCGCTTAGAGGCACTAGGTTCGCCGCGCGAGGCCGTCGAACGCGAGAGCAGAACGCGTGATACCCTGCGCCAACTGCGTGATGTGTTCAGCCCCGAGAAATGGCGACAGGAAATGGAGCGGGCTGAGCGACAGCGCCAACAGACCCGTGATGAGGTCCGGATCACTGTTGAACCATCCGAGGACTTTTTGTTCCGCATGGAACGGCGGATCATGACCAGGAGCATTCAGGAGGCGGCGCGGGAACTCCAGCAGGCGATGAGCTGATGCTGACTGCATGGAAGAGTCTGGATAGCCAGGGACACATCGCGGACTTGCCGTGCACGTGTTTTCGGTACAGCTATTCGATCGCTGAATTCGTGCCACTGTTGGGGGTCGGGTTCGGCTCACAGACTATCTACATGCGGTTCGCCGTGCACGTCGAAGGCCCTGGAGGCGGGATACTATTCCGCCAGACCGCCTGCACGCCGATCACTGTCGTCAACGTCGGCGTCCCAGGGATGCAGCTGTATACATGGTGGGCTGGCGAGACGACACTGTTAACCACCGTATGTGGGACTGCGCTCCCGTCGGGCCTGGTTGCCGCGCCGATCTCGGCGGCGCAGGACGAACTGCTGCAGATCGCTGAGAGGACGGGCGGCTGGCCCGATGAGGGGTTCGCCGTGATCGGCCCTGCGGACAGGGGGCCGTTCGAACGAGTCGAGTTCGTCCGAGAGGGTGATGTCCTACTACTTGTGCGCCGGGGCATATACGGGGGAGCGAGATCCCACGCCGCCGGCGAGCTGGTCGTACTCGCGGCGCCCACGATCGGTGCCGAACAGGGAATCATGGTCGCCGGGGGCGAGATTGGATACACAGACCTGGGAATCTACCTCGTCGCCGACTGGCTCAGTCCAGTCTACAGGCTGCGCCTCCCTGCAGGGTCCACGTTTCACATCGATTTCCATAACTGCGGTGTCCACGCGCTGCGTAAGAGTATCGCGGCCATCCGCACGCAGGTCTGTGTCGGGGGAGCAGCACAACCGTGGCTATACATCCCAGAGCATGGCATGTGGTTGACAGCCGCGACGGAGGACGGCGAGACTAGGGTGCAGGGGGCGTGCAATCCGGCAGCGCTGAGGGTGGAAACGAGCAACACACTGTTCGCGAGCCGGCTGGGCGCAATGTTGATCCAGGGCAAACTGCCACAGCCCATCGATAATGCTGTACTAGTACGATCCGGCCCCGCTAGTATGCGCCTGATAGCAGTAGGCGAAAGTGAAGGGGCACTGTACGCGACGGATAATGACATCGAGGGGGACCTCGATAGGTGGCAACCGCTTATGAAGTTGGGCGACGGCGTGACACTCCTTGGTGTGTGCACAGACGGCAATGGACAGCTCTACTGTCTGGTGCAGAACAGTGGCGGAGAGGTCCAACTGCTGGTGCACCAGTTCGACTACGATACAGAATCGAGGCGTATCGCCCTGGCGCGGACGGAGACGATTCAGCCGTGTATTCGCCGTGTGACGGAGAATGATACGCAGCTGGTCCCCTTCGCTGGTTTGACCGCTCAGCTCCACGAGCTACGGTGGCAAAAGGGGCGTCTGGATCTGGTGGCAGACGTAGGCGGCGAGCAACATCTATATACGAGTAGCGACGGAGGGCGAACATGGGAGGAATGAGGAGCGTCAGCGTGCCACTAGAAGGCCCCGTAATCGCGCGTAGAAGCACCGTCAGCGCGATTCCAGCGCCTCTGTGGGTAAAAGTGCCTCCTGCATCAGAAACGCGCCACCAGTGGCCTCTATTCGCTACTTTATGGTGAGCTATGTCAACGAAGATCCATCCAGAACTAGACATCTGGCTATGGCCGTTGGAGGCCATCACGATCCCCTCTGCGCCGCCCAAGTGCCTAGTCGATCAGCTTTCGCACATTCCGCGCGACGACGAGCACGAGAAAGAGGGTGACCGGCCCCAGTGGTGGGTTCGAACACCCGTCGAGATGTATGGTGTGATCAGTGGGCCACCTGAGGGATCCCAGCAAACGACGCGTTTGCGGGAGATCCAGGGCCTAAAGTGGTGGACGTTCCAGGACAGGGCTACCGGGGCCAACATCGCGGGATACACGCTGGCGCCACGTTGCGTCCCACGCTGCACGTATATGGAGGATATCCCGGGCAAGGGAGCACTGATCTTACCGGGCGATCGCTGGTTCCTTTTTGGGTTTCGGCGGCTTTGGGGCGACTTTTGGAACAACGTTACGCCGGACGATGCAGACGGTACCGGCGCTATCGCCTGGTACTGTGCTGCGCCGCCCGGGGCGCAATATGCCGCACCAGACAATGCAGAGGAGATTCGTGAGATTCAGACGCTGGTCGAGGATAGCAGTCATGCCTATTCGGGGGCCTGCTACGTGGCTGAGTCTAACAAGATCCAGCCGGCAGCCGTCAGTTTTGCGGTGTGTCTCTGGCTAGGTGCCGCTGCTCCCGGCTGCCAGCCGTGGTTCCGGCTCAGCTGGGCGGACAATCGCTACAGTCTACTGATCCACGACGGCCTCCCGCCGGTGCTGTCGATCGGCAAACCGGGCCATGATCCCTATTGGCGTCGTGCTGATATCGCCAGCGAGGCTTCACCAGATTGGTTCGGATCGCCAGATCCGGTCTTAATCCGCGTCCTGTATATTGCTGGGCGCATGGTCGTCCAGGTGGACGCGAATAAATCGGTGTACACGCTCGTCTACGGGACGAGCCAGGAGGGTGCGACGACAGCTATCGCACCGCGGGCAGGACGCATTGCCATTTCTGGCGCCTGGGCGCCAGTCACGCTGCGCATGTATGATATCCTCTGGGGCCAGCTCAAGACGGAGAAGACCGGTGCCAAGCCGCGCAATCCTGAGGGAATACCGTCGACGCGAGAGCTGATCGAGCCGAAGGGCAGCTTTAAGCGGCGGTTCATCGCGCTGCGCACCAGCACGGCAATGGAGGCCTATGCGCTGGGCTGGTCACCTAGTCAGGCCGCGCAGGCGGGCGCAACGATGACTGATATCTATTCGCCGGCGCGCGTGACAGTGGCCAAAACCGATGAGCCGGGCGTGCGCGAATATACATGCGAGTTGTACGGCATACCCGAGGAAGCGCAGCCGATAGACTATATCGCCAAACTGGACGATGGCCCAGGTCATGAACATCGCAATGACGTTTGCCTGCGTGGGGGCAAGACGCCCTTCGTGCATACAGTCGTCGTGAACTACGCCCGCGGTGGGCGGAAGAAGAGCCTGGCTCCGCTAAACCTTAGGCCCGCTGTCTCCCGTGCTACCGAACGGGCCGAGGATCCCATTCTGTCACCAGGGCCCTCATGGCGTCTGTCGGTATCACGCGAGGTTTTGCCCGACTGTGCGCTGGAGAACGGCACGGTAGTCGGTGACGGCTGGCGCCAGTACGTCCAACGATACCATCCAGCAGTGGTAGACGTACGATGGCGGCGCAGCGACGGGACTGCCACGCAGACCTATCGCCGACTCGATGGATGGTTATGGTCGCGGGATCCTGAACTATCAGGGGCGCCAGCACAGCGCACCATGGAACTCGAGCTGCGCGACCATACGGCACGACTCATGCGCCCCGCAGCCGTCGTCGATGAGCGGTTCATGCCGTTGGACGCGGTGATCTGGCAGAAGGCCAGCCGGCTCCGGGCAGGATCGCTCGCTGGTCTCTATGGCTGGGAGGCGGTCCAGTATATCCTGGAGATGCTGTGGGGGGCTGAACTGGCTGCCAGCCTCGAACATTATATGCCCGCGGACTGGTACCCACTGCTGGACTATCGAATCATCACGGGCGACATGCCGTCAGGCGGACTGCTATTCCCGCCACCATGGGGGCAATCCGTCTGGGACTGGATACGGCAGATTGCCGACCTGGATTTCGCTGTGCTCTTTTTCGGAGGATCACTGGCTGGAAAGAACAGACTTGCACCTATCTATGGCAACTATTTCGAGATTGTGCGAGCTGCACCAACGCATACGCTCTACGACATCGACAGTGATGAGCCACTCGCGGGGATGCAGATCAGCCAGGTGAGCGATTCCGACATCAATCGCGTGCTGGTCTGGGGGCAGTTCCCCCAGGAATCGCGGACGTATCGGGACATTATGCCGGCGATAGGACTGATCAGCGCGGAGGCACGGATCGAGGAGGGTAGTCCGATCCCCGAGCAGAACATCGCATCTACCTGGGAACGGACCCTGGTCAAGGAGGGGACACAGTACTGGCTCCCCCGCATCGCCCAGGTAATCGCCCACCTGACGATGACCCTATACCGGGGGATCGAGGTCGCGCGGTACTCTGTGCACACGCGGGGCATCGAGTCGATGTGGTGGGGGCATAAGGTCCAGATCGCAGGTACCGCGCCAGGCGCCGATCCATGGCTGTCAAACCTCGTTGGCCAGACGTTCCGCATTATGCGAATCGCTAACGAGTACGACCTACAGCGAGGGACCTGGCAGTCGCAGCTGAATATCGTACCGCGGATTGATATCGCATGAGAATCGAACACGAGCAGCATACACGCCAAGAGATATACCGTGGACTGCGCGAGGGCATCCGGCGCGAAGTGCTGGCTGATTCTGTTAGCCAACGAACTCTTGTCCAGAATGTCGGGCGACAGGCTGGTGCTGTCGGTACTGGTCCCGTCAACGGCACCTGGAATGAGGACGGTGACTGGTACGAGTTCTGGATGCTGGGATTGACTGGTCTCGGCGAAGGGGGCCTTGGCTGATGGCACTGCAGCACTATGGCGACCTCATCAAGGGCGACTATGTCTACGGCGAGAAAGTCAATACACGCGAATACAACTCGCGTGCGCGCATTCTCGATGCCCAGACGGAGGGGGCGTTGGAGGGTATCGGCGCGGGTGTTGTGGAGGGAGGTGTCGTCACTGCTGGGGGAGGGCTGTCCGTCAATGTGACGCCACTGAGGGCCGTCGCGGACACCCAACATGGCATGGTGTTCATCGCGACGACCGATGCGGGGGTCGTCACCGGGCTGCCCAGTACGGGGACGGTATATATATGGGTGCGGGCAGTGTTTCGTGTAGCGCCAGAGGATCCCGATAGCCGCGAGTCGGGGTATGCAGAGCTGTTTTGGTCGGTGTCCGACGAGGGTGAGGCAGATGCAGTGCTGCTGGCGAAGGTGGTGACGAGTGGCGGAGCGATAGTATCGGTCGATGAGGCACGCACTTTCGTGACGGCGACACAGGCACTCAACCTCGCGGAGGCACTGTGGGATGGTGTTGAGGGTATCAAGAACGCTGTGGGCGACGACTACTTCGGTGCGAGCCCGCCGGCGGCATCCCTCGATGACCGCGTAGATGCGCTCGAAGCCGGAGGTGGCGGCGAGGGCGGACCGGTTTACTGGAAGGGCCTGCAAAAGGGACTCGGGGACCCGACTACGATCGAACAGCAGATCGCCGCCGATATCCTGGAGCACGTCACTGGCTATCATAGCCAGACAGGC
>Ga0209409_1003445_pt1 | contig 10359 bp, 6 predicted proteins | sample AD_JPNMR1_MetaG_FD_184424 | JGI IMG/M metagenome (GOLD analysis project Ga0209409, IMG submission 184424) | Active sludge microbial communities of municipal wastewater-treating anaerobic digesters from Japan - AD_JPNMR1_MetaG (SPAdes) (version 2) | ecosystem: Engineered > Bioreactor > Anaerobic >...
ATTGATGATCTTTTCTGCTATTTCTTTCTGGGAATCAATACTTTCTAAACTTAAGAGTGTCCTAGCATGTCCATATGTAAGAGTCCCTTTCTTCACCTCCTCCTTTATTTCCTGGGGAAGTTGAAGAAGTCTTAACAGATTGGTTATTTCTGTCCTGCTTATACCGATTTTCCCTGCCAATTCTTCGTGTGTTACTCTGTATTTATCTATATAGTCTTTGAAAGCCTCTGCTTTTTCTATTGGATTTAGGTCCTCTCTCTGTATGTTCTCTACCAGAGATATTTCATATGCCTCTTTCTCATCAATATCTAAGATTATGGCAGGTACTCTATTCAGCCCTAATAATTTTGCAGAAAGATATCTCCTTTCTCCAGCAACAACCTCGTAATATCTATCATCCTTTCTTCTAACCAGTATGGGTTGTAAGATACCTTTTTCTCTTATTGATTCTGCCAATTCTCTAATGTTCTCTTCGTTTATAGATTCCCTGGGCTGGTTAGGATTAGGGACTATCCTGTCGACTTCGATCTCTTCCACCCCTTTTTTCTTTTCTTCGCTAGGGATTAGCGCTGAGAGACCTCTGCCTAACCTTTTATTTTCCAATATTTATCAACTCCCTTGCCAGCTCTCTATACGCACCAGCCCCTGAAGAATCAGGCGCATATTCAAAGATAGAGAGGGAAAAACCTGGAGCTTCACTTAGTCTGACATTCCTTGGGATTAGGGTATTAAAGACTTTATCCTTAAAGAATCTCTTCGTTTCATCCAATACCTGCTGAGCCAGGATCGTTCTATTATACATGGTCAGCAGAATACCAAGAATCTCCAATGCCGGGTTCAGGTCTTTCTTAATAAGCTCAATAGTCTTCAGTAACTGAGATATACCTTCCAGTGCATAATACTCGCATTGGAGAGGAATTAAAACGTATTGTGATGCAGATAGCGCATTAACGGTAAGAAGTCCTAAAGATGGGGGACAGTCAATAAAGATATAGTCATAGTCATCTTTTACTGGTTCCAGTACTTTTTTTAATCTTAACTCTCTTAAAAATACCGGCACAAGTTCAATCTCTGCCCCTGCAAGTTCTAGGTTTGAAGGTATCAGACTGATATTATCTCTTATAGAAGTCTTTCCATCTTTAAGGGGGAGTATTACTTCTTTTACAGAGATATCACAGAGCAACGCATCATATAGATTTGGTTTTATATTCCTCCTTTGAATTATCCCGCTGGTGGAATTTCCCTGAGGGTCTCCATCTACCAGAAGGACCCTCTTACCCAGTTCGGATAGGGCAAATCCCAAGTTTATAACCGTGGTGGTTTTCCCTACTCCACCCTTCTGGTTCGCAACAGCGATTATCTTTCCCATATAACTCTCCAATGTTTCACGTGAAACATACCCTAAATCCCCTTCTGTTTTATTTGGATATTATAACATACTCATACATAACCTTAACAATTTCTTTCATCTTTTGATATTATCCATTATCTTGTTAATACTAAGTATTAAGGTTATATGTCCAGAGTAACTCAACTAATAACCCTCTCCATACCCATGAGATGGATGAAAGGATTGGAGAATTAATGAGAAAAGAAAATAGAACAAAGAGTGAACTGATAAGAGAGGCTATAGGGAGATATATTAAAGAGAAAGAGTGGAAAGAGATTTATAGCTATGGAGAGAGGAAGTATATAGAAAAAGGGATTAAAAAAGATCAGGTCGAAGATACAATCTATGTAAGAAGAAAATAAACCTGAGGTACTTATAAACACAAATGTCTTCATCTAATAGTCGAAGAAGTTATAAGAAGGATAAAAAGAGATATTTTAGAAATTCATCCTGATATCGTAGAAATACCTGTAATACATCTCTAAGGGTGAAATGGTGCTGTATATACCCTTTTTGGAAGATTATTTTTGATGAAGGTTATGAGGTTGACAATTTTTAAGGAAGAGATAGAATGTAGATAAGTCAGACGATAAAGGGTTAAAAGAGCTGATAGTCGTACCTGGAAAATCCAACAGGAAAGAGAGGTGGTCTTTAGAGGGGAAGGTGACAGGGGGTTTGTTCGTTGGGGTGAAGAACAAGATTATCATTATAGATCTAGGACTACGAGAGGTTTTAGAGTTTCCGAGAGAGTACCAAAAATTGTCTAGGAGGTATTATTATGAAGAGATTTCTAGCTACGGTGATTTGGGCTTTACTTATTCTCAGTCTTATCCTGGGAAGTTTCTCCATTACTTCAGCAGAAGAGGCTCCTTTCCGATTTCAATATACTACTCCAACAGAATATCAAAAAATGACTGGTAAGAGAATATCAGGATATAAAGAGGCTCCTATGTTAACAGAATTAGTAAAACAGGGAAAGTTGCCGCCAGTGGAGAGAAGACTACCTAAGGAGCCAGCAATAGTGAAGCCTCTGGAAGAGATTGGACAGTACGGCGGAACATGGAAGAGAGCGGCAACAGGGATCAGTGATGTGGGGACGTTCGTTTCAGAAGTAACACATCAATATTTTTTAAGATGCGATAAAGACCCTAAAACTCCTGCTTATCCTAATCTTATAAAAAAGTATACTGCATCTAAAGATAATACTACTTTTACTTTTTATCTTAGAGAAGGACTGAGATGGTCAGATGGAGAATTATTTACTGCCGATGATGTGATCTTTTACTATGAAGATATTCTTCTTAACAAAGAACTTACCCCTATGTTTCCGGTAGACCTATCTCCAGGTGGTAAACCAGCTGTCTTCGAAAAAGTTGATAATTATACATTTAGGGTAAAGTTTTCCTCTCCAAGTCACTTCTTCATTCAGGCACTGGGAGAGTTCTCTTATTATCGAGAACTCTTCGCGCCAAAGCATTATCTGAGACAATTCCATCCCAGATATGTTTCTTCAGATAAACTACAAGCTATGGCAAAAGAGGCTGGATTTGAAAGATGGGATCAGCTCTTTAATAATAAGGCAGACTGGCAGAATCCTGACAAACCTGTCGTTTACGCATGGAAGGTTAAACAGGTCACTCCTAGTGCAGCCCTCTTTGAGCGTAATCCTTACTTCTGGAAGGTAGATACTGAGGGGAATCAGTTACCATATATAGATAATGTCCGTGTTGAAATATTATCAAATGCAGAGGTAATAAATCTAAGGGCTGTAGCAGGAGAGTTAGATTGCCAGGATAGGCATATTTTCTTTGCTAACTATCCTGTATTTATGGAAAATAGATCTAAAGGAAACTACAAGGTGATAAAGTGGATGAGAACAGCTGCTGCTGAGCCAGCTATATGTCTCAATCAGAATGTAAAAAACCCCATGTTAAGGAAATTATTTACTGATGTCAGGTTCCGTATAGCTTTATCTGTAGCTATAAACAGGGAAGAGATTAATCAGCTTGTATTCTTAGGTATGGGAAAAGTAAAACAGGCAGCTTTAGGAAGTACTGACTATTTCTATGATCCAGAATGGGAAAAGGCATATATCGAATATAATCCAGAGATGGCGAATAAGCTCCTTGACGAGATAGGTCTTACAAAAAGAGATAAAGATGGGTACAGATTAGATCTGGATGGGAAACCATTGTATCTCACAATTGAAACATATCCCGCCTTTGCCCAATGGGTAGATGTGGCCGATCTGGTTAAGGGTTACTGGGGAAAGATTGGATTAAGAACAGAGGTAAAGGTGGAGGATGCTTCCTTATATACTACCAGAGCAACTGCCGGAGAGGTAGAAATAGGAGCTTATCCCTTTGATGGCGATGCTGTTTGGGGTTTAGGTCCAGCTGTTATTAATTTCCTTGGGTTAAGACCGGCTTGTTGCTGGGCTCCATTATATGGTCTCTGGTACAGTTCCAAAGGAAAGGGAGGAGAGACTCCTACTGGAGATATAAAGAAACTTTATGAACTCTGGGATAAGGCTATGGCTACCACTAATAGGGCTAAAATGATCAGTCTTGTTAGAGAGGCTGTGGCTCTCCATAAGAAGAACATATGGATGATAGGAACAGTGGGAGAATGGCCCATGTTATGCATAGTTAAGGATAATTTCAGAAATGTCCTGGAAGGTGTGGTCCAAATTCCCAGGTTCGCATGTCCTGAACAGTATTTTTTCAAGAAATAAATTTATATCATAAGGGCGGGTCCATCCCGCCCTTTAATATTGCAGGAGGGAAAAGAGATGATATCATCAAAAACAATAAAAGAGTTTGCCAAAAAAACCGGGGCAGACGTGGTAGGGATTGGATCAATGGATAGATTTGAGGGTGCGCCCAAGCAGTATGATCCAAGATATATAATGCCAGAAGCAAAATCAATAATAGGACTGGGATTCAGGATTCACAGGGGATTATTAAGGGGTATCGAGGAAGGCACATTTTTTGCTGCTTATCCATCTATGGGTTATGCAAATATAAATGATGTCTATGCTCCTATAGTTTTGAGAGAACTGGGAAATTTTCTCGAAGATGATGGGTATGAGGCTTTTCTTTTTCAAAATACAAGTGTAAGACTTGGTACAGGTGCAGGGAAACCTGTATCTCCTGATAAACCCGAACCTGATGTATTTATGCATTTCCGTATAGCAGCGGTAATATGTGGTATGGGAGAGATAGGATACAGTAATCTTCTTCTCTCTCCCCAGTTTGGTCCAAGACAGAGATTAGCATTTATAATTACTGATGCAGAGCTTGAGCCTGACCCTATTTATGATGGATCATCTATTTGTGATTCCTGTATGCTCTGTGTAAAAGAGTGTCCTGCTGGAGCAATTAGTGAGGAAGAAACAGTAAAAGTAACTATTGCTGGAAAAGATTTTACTTTTGGAAAGCTGAACGAGTTAAAATGTTCTGCAGTATACCAGGCTGGAGCTCCTATGTACAGTCCATTTATCTCTGACGAAGTAGCTGATGTTATAAGTGATATTATTGAAGATGAGAAAGACCAGGAAAAGACAGATTCTTATAAAGGAGACATATGGTCCTATTTAAGGGAGAATGTCCCATATATAAAAAGAAGTTCAGAGAGCTATCATCATCCAGCAGCTATATGTGGGGCAAGGGGATGTATGAGAGCATGTATGATACATCTAGAGGAAGAAAAGAAAATAGAAAATACCTTTAGAAAACCATTCAGAAGGAGAGAACCGTGGAGACTATGAATGATATAAGTTTTTATGAGAAGATGCAGAGAGAATTCAAAGATCCAGAGATCGGTTATAGAGGTGTAACTCTCTGGATGCTTAATGATAAACTGGAAAAGCAAGAGACTATTCGTCAATTAGAATCTTTTTATCATGCTGGTTGGGGTGCGATTATTACCAGAACATTTATGGGATTACGGACCAGATATCTAAGTGAAGAATGGATGTCAATAACAGAAGAGGTCATTAAAAAAGCGAAAGAGCTTGGAATGAAGGTATGGCTACAGGAAGCCGATAAAAACGCTGCAGGATATATGCCTACAGGGATACCAGGGATGGAGGAAGAATTCAGGAATCTTATCATCATAAGAAAACATAAGAATGCTCAGATAGATAGTAGTGAAAGAGTTCTATCGATATATGGGGATTACGTATTCTGTGAGAAAAAAGTAATCCCACCAGGTGATTGGAAGAACCTGCTTTGCGTATTAGATTTACTAAATCCAGAAACTGTAACTACCTATTTGGAAAAGGCGTATAAGCCGCTTCTAAGGTTTAAAGACGAATTTGGACATACAGTAGAAGCCATATGGGTAGATGAGCCTTTAATTAAGGTGGCACAGGGTATTACTCCTGCGTTACCCTGGACCAAAGATTTCCCTACTCTATTTAAAGAGAGATGGGGATATTCTATCCTGGAACATATACGCTCTCTTTTTTCTGAAGAGGGTGAGTTTATAAAGATCAGGCATCACTACTGGAGATTGCTAACAGATATATTTAAAGAATCTTATTTCCATCAGGTATATGACTGGTGTGAAAAGAACAATGTAAGATTTTCCGGACACTTAATGGGAGAGGATACTTTCTTCAGACAGATTACATCGTCTGGAGCGTGTATGTCATATTATGAATTCATGGGTATACCCGGTATAGACTTTCTTACTGCAGACCTTACCTGGCCTGGTGGAGACCCATTCCTTTTACCACCGAAACAGTGTTCAGCTGTAGCGCATCAGCTGAGTAAGAAGGAAATATTATGCGAAATGTATGGGGTAAGCTCTCAGGGAATCACATTTGAAACCCGTAAACAGATAGCAGACTGGCTGATGGTACTTGGTATCTCTTACAGATGCTACCACGGTTCTTTCTATTCGATGCGGGGAAGAAGAAAGAGATACTATCCTCCACACCTCTCTTATCAACAACCTTATTGGAGATACAACAGGTTGATAGCAGACTATTTTTCACGTGTATCATATATGCTGAGGCAGGGTGAATACTATGCTGATACACTGGTTATTTATCCTGTAGAATCTGCCCAATGTATATTCGTGGATGGAGAAGAAACTCAACAAATAAGAAGACTTAACGAATCTCTGGTAAAATTGACTAACAATCTGATGGATATAAAACGTAGCTTCGATTATGGGGACGAATCTATATTAGAGAAGTATGGACGTATAGAAGGAAATTCCATAGTAGTGGGTAATATGTACTACAGGGTTATAATCATGCCCTCTATGATAACCTTAAGAAAGAGCACCTTTGATTTACTTACCGAGTTTATAAGTAATGGGGGGATGGTGATCTCAGTAGGAGATCTGCCATCAAGGATAGACGGAGAGTTGTCTGAGGATATAGATATCTTAAATAGAAAAGTAACTATAGCGGATAATACCAGGAAAGCCTTAGAAGGCTTATTAGATTCATATCTACCTGAAGAATTAGATATACTTTCAGAGGATGGTGCTAGGATAAGAGATATATGGGTTCATCATAGAAGAGTAGAACCAGGACAACTGTTCTATCTTGTCAATGTTAATAAGACTGACACTTACGAAGTAGTTTTAAAGGTTCCAGGTAAAGGAAGACTAGAAATGTGGAGGTTAGAAGATGGTGAGATAGAAGTATTACCTCAATTTCAAGATAAAGAATATCTCTTAACCAGGCTTGTCTTCTATCCCGGCTCTTCATATATGCTCTTTTTAAATGAAAATGAGTTACCGATGAATCTTCCCGAAGAAAGACTGGAAATCAAGCAGACTGTTTCACTCAAAAATAGCTATAAGGTTAAACGACACGATCCGAACTCTATTACGCTTGACTTTTGTCGGTATAAAAAAGGTGATGGTGACTGGAGTAAAACTCTCCCTGTAATTGGTATACAGGAGCTGTTATCAGATGAGAGATATAATGGTCCAGTATCGCTTCAATTTGAGTTTTTCTGCAAGGATAAACCCGGCAGTATCTTTTTAGTTATAGAAGACCCCGAAAGATATGATATAGATGTTAACGGTAGAGAAGTTACATATAGCGGGTTGCCATACTATAGAGATATAAGTTTTAGCCCGATAGATATAACAGAAGATGTTAATGAGGGGAGAAACATCATAGAGATTTCCACTTATTTTAAAGCAGGGGATCCTACTTCTCAAAGAGATTTAGAAAAATTATATGGTACAGAACTGGAATCTATCTATTTAATTGGAGACTTCGCTGTCAAAGGCAATGAAAAGAGAAAAGATGATAAACTTATCTGGTATTACTACGGATTTAACCTCTCTGGAGAAGAGGAAGAGACAGATGGAGACTTGATATCTAGCGGATATCCCTTTTACAACGGAGCTATATCTCTGACTCAGAATGTTTCATTGCCAATGTTAGAAGAGAAAGATAAGATCTTTTTGGAAATAGATACACTTAATACAGTTTTAGCGAGGGTAAAGATAAATAATATTGAAGCCGGTAATATCGGATGGAAACCTTACAGGATAGAGATCACAGATCTTGTAAGAAGTGGAATAAATACGGTTGAACTTGAGCTTATTAATTCCTTAAGAAATCTCCTGGGACCTCATCATAATCCCCTGAGTGAAGAGGTTTCCACATGGAATTACTCTTTTTCTGGGAGAAGCAAAGATGGTGTGGAATGGTTAAAGAAGAGAGATGAGGGCAATTGTATTTCTTGGACTGATGACTATTCCTTTATTCCATTGGGAATAAAAGATGTTAAGCTGGTTATATATTCCAGGTGCTCTGGTAAAGGGGAGGAGAGATGATAGGCGAAGATCTGTCTGTTTTCAGTCGTTATCCATATAAAACTGGCAGAATAGGGATATTTTCTACAGGTCATTACATATACTGGCCTCAATTTCCTGGGCTAAAAGAGAAGTTAATTGAGCATACTAGCTATTTTATAGATCAGCTTAAAGAAAAAGCTAATGCTACTATTATGCCAGCCAATGAGTTATGTGATTCTTCTGAAGTAGCGTTTAATGTAGGGGACTATTTTTCCACACAGAATCTGGATTTACTATTCTGTTACGTAGCCACATATACCCCAAGTGCCCATGTTCTTCCAGTAATTCAGAGAGCAAATGTTCCTGTAGTTTTAATAGGTTTACAACCTTCTCCAGGAATGGATTACGAAAGAGCTACGACAATGTCGCAGTTAGAACATGATAATATTACCAGTCTTCCTGAGATTTCCTGTGCTCTGATAAGATCAGGTAAGAAGCCTCTGGATGTTATTGTCGGGGAACTTTACAATGATGAAAGATCTTGGAATAGAGTATTGGAATGGGGGCAGGTAGCTACTGTCGCCCATGAATTAAAAAATGCAAGGATTGGATATATGGGTCACGTGTACGAGGGAATGTTAGATATGAATTCTGATCCAACTATGTTTGATGCCCATTTTGGAATGCATATAACACATCTGGAGATGGATGATTTGAAGAAACTTATAGACACAGTTACAGAAGAAGAGATCAATAAAAAGATCTTCTTAATAAAAGAGATATTTGACTTTCCAGAACCCAAAGTAGATCCCATCACTAATAAGGTTAAAGATGAAGACTTGATATGGCCTGCCAAGGTCTCCTGTGGAATGGATAAGTTAGTGTCTGAGTTTCACTTAACAGGATTAGCTTATTACTATAGAGGATTAGACGATAATGAATATGAAAGGATTCATGCAGGAATGATTATAGGGAACTCACTCCTTACCAGTCAGGGTGTACCGATAGCAGGAGAGATGGATTTGAAAACCTGTATAGCGATGTTAATTATGGATAGATTTGGATCAGGAGGTTCTTTCGCTGAATTCCATCCTGTAGACTTTAGAGAAGACTTTGTCCTCGTAGGGCATGATGGTCCACATCACCTTGGTATAGCGGATGGAAAACCAGTACTCAGAAAATTATCTGTCTATCATGGCAAAAGAGGGAGTGGACCATCGGTTGAATATAAGCTGAAGGTAGGTCCTATTACCATGTTAGGTCTAACTCAGACCTATGATGGCAGATTTAAGATGGTGGTAGCAGAAGGTGAATCACTTCCAGGTGCAATTCCAGCTACTGGAAATACCAATACAAGGGGTAAATTCAAACCTAATGTCATTAACTTCCTTGAAAAATGGACACTGGAAGGACCTACCCATCATTTTGCCTTAGGGGTAGGACATATTGCTGATAAGATAGAAAAGGTTGCTGGATACTTTAATATCGAATATAGATTAGTTACCCCTAAAGAATAAGCTTTTAGTAGTAAAGATAGCGGAGAGATATGGAAAAGATGGGAAGAGATGTTATATGCATATAGCGGAGGTCTATTTCCCATGGGGGGGGATCTCTCCTCTGGTAGAGCTGCTTTAACAAATCAACGTGGCAATATAAACTGGGATGCTCAGCAAGAATTAGAAAAGGATTTATATTTCTTTCGCTCTCTTGGAATAAAGCTAGATTTACTATTTAACGCCAATTGTTACGGTGGTCAGGCTGTCAGTAGATATCTGGAGAATCAGATAGTTTCTATCCTGGACCATCTGGAGCAGAAGGTAGGAGGGGTTGATATAGTTACCACTACATCTCCAATGGTAGCATATATAATAAAAAAGCATCTCCCACATGTAGAAACCCGTGCTTCCATTAATATGCAGATAGGAACAATAGAAGGGATGAAATATCTAAGTGATCTATTCGATTCTTTTCATGTAAAAAGAGAATTCAATAGAGATATCCCTTATCTAATGGGACTTAAGGAATGGGCAGATAAGAATGGCAAAAAATTATCTCTTCTTGTAAATAGTGGCTGTTTATATTCATGTTCTGGTCAGATATTCCATGATAATATGGTGGCTCATGAAAAGGAGATAGATGAAACTATTAATATATCAGAATGGGCTCCTCATATATGTAAGAACTATTTGAAGAAT
>Ga0209409_1003448_pt1 | contig 10356 bp, 8 predicted proteins | sample AD_JPNMR1_MetaG_FD_184424 | JGI IMG/M metagenome (GOLD analysis project Ga0209409, IMG submission 184424) | Active sludge microbial communities of municipal wastewater-treating anaerobic digesters from Japan - AD_JPNMR1_MetaG (SPAdes) (version 2) | ecosystem: Engineered > Bioreactor > Anaerobic >...
CGCGCGCGGCGTACTGCGGGTTGTTGGCGCTCCCGGCCTTGGCCCAGTCGGAGTTGGTGACGATCACCAGCTCGCGCGCCGGGTCGATGAAGATGCCCTGGCCGAAGATGCCGCGCGCGGCAAAGCTGCCGTCGTCATAGGTCCACCACTGGTAGCCGTAGCCGCGCCCGGGCTGGCCGATGTCGGCCTGCTTGTGCGTGGCGCTCCGCAGGTAGTGGTCGGGCAGCAGCGCCTGGCCGTTGACCTTGGCGCCTTCCAGGATGAACAGGCCAAAGCGCGCGTAGTCACGCGGCGACGCCTGGATGCAGCAGCCGCTGATCTCCTGCCCGGTCTTGGACAGCAGCCAGGTGGCCTGCTGCTCGCTGCCGATGCGCGACCAGATCTTTTCCTGCATGTACTCGGTCAGCGGCTTGCCGACGGCGCGGGTGATCAGGACGCCCACCAGATTGGTCTCGCCGGTGCTGTAGTTCCAGCGCTCACCGGCGGGCGCGGCGCGTGGCAGCTGGCGCAGGTAGCTCACCAGCGCGTCCACGCCCGCCTCGGGCTTGTGGTTGTTGAAGCGCGCGACGTCGGAGTTGGGATCGCCGTAGTCCTCGTTCCAGCGGATGCCCGAGGTCATGGTGAGCAGCTGGCGCACGCTGACGTCGTCGTAGGCCGAGCCCTTCATGTCGGTGATGTAGTCGCTGACCTTGTCGTCCATGCTCTTGATGGCGCCGTCCTTCAGCGCCGCGCCCACCAGCGTCGAGGTGAAGGACTTGGCCACCGAAAAGCTGGTCCAGCGCCCGCTGCCGTCGAAGCCCAGGCCGTAGCGCTCCAGCCGCAGCTGGCCCTTGTGCACGATCAGCACCGCCGCGCCGTGCTGCTCCTGCATGTAGGCATCGATGTCCAGCGGCAGCTTGAGCGGCGGGCCGGGCGGCAGCGGCCGCGCCTGCGCGCTGGGCGCGGCGGTGCGCCACTTGGCCAGCAGCGCGATGCGGTCCATGGCCCGAAAGGCCGCGTCGCGCTGCTTCTCGCTCCAGAACAGGATGTCGCGGTTGGTCGGCAGCGTGGCCAGCAGGCCGCGCGCCTCCTTGTCCAGGCTGAACCAGCCGATGCCGGCGCCCACGACGAGGATCAGCAGCAGGGTCAGCAGAATTCGCTTCAGGGTTTTCACACAGGTCTCCTTGTATCGCCCGTGGGGCGCATCGTAGCGCCCGCGCCTCACGCCTTGTCCGACACCCCGGCGGATTCGAAGCTGGCCATCTCGCCCAGGATGCGGCAGGCGGATTCGAGGATCGGCCAGGCCAGCACGGCGCCGCTGCCCTCGCCCACGCGCAAGGCCAGATCCATCAGGGGTTCGGCTCCCAGCAGCGCCAGCAGCCGCGCGTGACCGCGCTCATCTGACCGGTGCGCGAACACGCAGCGCTGCATCACCGGCGGCGCGATGCGGCAGGCCACCAGCACGGCGGCGCTGGCGATGAAGCCATCGACCACCACCACACGCCGCTCGCTCGCCGCCTGCAGCACGCAGCCCACCAGGGTGGCGATCTCGAAGCCCCCCAGCGCGGCCAGCACCTCCAGCGGCTCGGTCGCGCCCGCGTTGGCGGCCAGCGCCTGGCGCAGCACGGCGGTCTTGCGCGCGATGCCGGCGGCGTCCAGCCCGGTGCCGGCGCCCGTCACCTCGGCCACGTCGATGCCGCCCAGGCGCGCCGCCAGCAGCGACGCGGCGCTGGTGTTGCCGATGCCCATCTCGCCCAGCAGCAGCGCATTGCCGGGCAGGCCGCGCACCAGTTCGATGCCGTTTTGCACCGCCTGTTCGCACTGCGCGGCACTCATGGCGGGGCCGACAGAGCTGTCCTGCGTGCCGGACGCGATCTTGCGAATCACCAAGCCCGGCGCGGGTGCAAAGTCCTTGCGCACGCCGCAATCCACCACCGTCTGCGCAATGCCGTGCTGGCGCGCCAGCACGCTGACGGCGGCGCCGCCGGCCAGGAAATTGCCCACCATCTGCCACGTGACGTCGCTCGGGTAGGCCGACACGCCGCGCGCGGCGATGCCGTGGTCGGCGGCGCAGACGACGAGCTGCGGCGCGAGCAGGCGCGGCTCGGTCGTGCCCAGGATCAGCCCGAGCCGCTCGGCCAGCGTGGCCAGGCGGCCCAGCGCACCGTGCGGCACGGTCTTGCGCTCGATCTTGTGTCTCAGCGCGGCGGCAAGTTCAGGATCGTTCAGTTCGGCTATCGAAGGCAGGGACAGCGTCATGGAAATTTCGGACATCAACGAATCAGCGCGTCCAGCGCGCCAGGGGTGAACGAGGATTGCAGCGTGGCCGCCAGGCGCTCGAACACGGTGTCCAGCGTGGGCGCGGCGGCGCCGAACAGGGCGTGCAGCACGGCGGGGTCTTCGAACAGGCCATGCAGGTACACGCCCAGCACGTTGCCGGCCACGTTCTGCCAGGCCAGGCCCGCCAGCACCTCGCGCGCCACATCGCCCTTGGCCGCCATGGCAGGGTGCTGGGCGGTCTGGCCGCTGTGGATTTCGTAGCCACTGACGGCCACGCCCGCCAGGGCCGACCAGGGGCCGGCGACGTCGCCGAAGCGGGCGTGCGCATGCCGCACGGTCTTGTGTGGCTCGAAGCGGGTCACCAAGGGGAGCAGGCCCAATCCCGGCCCGTTGCTGAAATAGCCCCCACGCTCCACCGCTGCGCGTGTTGCGCTGCCCTTGCAGGCCGCGGAGCCGCCAGAGTCGGCTCCTCTTCGGGCTGTCCAGGCTCGCACTGGCGAGCCTGGAGCCGCAGCCCTCAGCCCCAAGGAGGCCGCGTTTTCGCATTGGGGCGGCCCGGCGGCGAAAACCTGCGGTTCGACCCCGTGCAGGTCGATCAGCGCCTCGCCCAGCATCTGCAGGCCGCCGCAGATGCCCAGCACGCGCCCGCCGCGCGCGGCGTGCCGCGCGATGGCGGCGTCCAGCCCCTGCGCGCGCAGCCAGGCCAGGTCGGCGGCGGTGGCCTTGCTGCCGGGCAGGATGATCCAGTCCACGTCATCCAGCTCGGCCGGGCTGCGCGCCCAGGTCAGGCGCACGCCGGCCATGTTCTTGAGCGGCTGGAACTCGTCCAGGTTGCTGATGCGCGGATAGGCGACGACAGCCACGCGCGTGTGCACCGCGCCGCTGCCGCGCGCGCGGTCGTCGAACACGCCGTCTTCCTCGGGCAGGCCGTGGCCGAAGTGCATCGGCACCACGGCCAGGGTGGGCACGCCGGTGAGCTGCTGCAATTGATCCGGCCCGGGCGCCAGCAGCGCTGGATCGCCACGGAACTTGTTGAGCACGAAACCGCGCAGACGCGCCCGGTCCTCGGGCGGCAGCAGCGCCCAGGTGCCGTACAGGTGGGCCAGCGCGCCGCCGCGGTCGATGTCGGCCACCAGCAGGCAACGCGCATCGGCATGGCGCGCCACGCGCAGATTGACGACGTCGCTGGCCATCAGGTTGAGCTCGGCGGGCGAGCCGGCGCCTTCGATCACCACCACGTCGTTTTCGGCGCGCAGCGCGTCCAGCGCGGCGGCGATGGCTGGCCACACGCGTTCGCTGCGCCCGCGCCAGGGCAGCGCGCTCAGCTCGCGGTCGACCTGCCCCAGCAGCACCACCTGGCTGCGCGTGTCCGCTTCGGGCTTGAGCAGCAGCGGGTTCATGCGCACGTCGGGCACGGCGCGCGCGGCCAGGGCCTGGAAGTACTGGGCGCTGCCGATTTCCCCCAGGAAGGAGGTTGAGCGTTGGGCGTTCAGCGTTGGGCGTGGGGCGCCGGAAGGCTCCCGCTGAACGCTGAACGCTGAACGCTGAACGCCGCTGGCCACCACCCGCGCGTTGTTGCTCATGTTCTGCGCCTTGAAGGGCGCGACCTTGAGCCCCTGGTTGGCGTAGTGGCGGCACAGGGCGGTGGCGATCCAGCTCTTGCCGGCGCCGCTGCTGGTGCCCAGCACCATGACGCAGCGCGCGCTCATGCCGACGCCCCCAGCGCCGCGACCAGCGCGTCCTGCGCCGCCGGCGCCACCACCGCCAGACGCACCCGGCCCGGCAGGCCAAAGCTGGCGCAGTCGCGCAGCTTGATGCCGTGGCGGCGCAATTCGGCCAGCCATGTATTCATGTCAAACCGGCCTCCAGCGCTTGCGCAGCCAGCGCAAGCAGCTACAAAAAAGTTAGCGTCGCTGGGCTCGATCTGCCAGCCCAGGCGGGCCAGCGCGTCGATCTGGCGCGCTTTCCAGCGCCGCAGCGTGGCGCGGCAGTCGGCCAGCCAGTCGTGCGCGGGCGCGCTGGCCCAGCATTGCAGCAGCGCCACGCCGTGCGCGCCCAGCGGCCAGGACGGCGCCAGCGCGCGCAGGCGCGCCAGCAGCGCGGCATCCGCCCCCACGGGCGCGATGGCGTAGGCCGCGCGCACCCCCGTCAGGCCCAGCGCCTTGTTGGGCGTGAGCAGGCGCCAGACGCGCGCCAGCGCCGCCGCGTCCAGGCTGGGCCGGCCCGACAGGCGCAGCGGCTCGTAGGCCTGATCCAGCACCAGCGTCTGGCCCGGCCGCAGCGCCGCCACGCGCGCCGCCAGCCCCGGCTCGGCCTGGCCCAGCGGGCTGGACGGCTCGCAGGCCCACAGCAGCGCCGCCGCGCCCGCATCGGCCGCCGGCCGCAAGCCCGCCGCCCGCGCGGCGCGCGCGTAGTCGCCGTAGGCGTGTGGCGGCTGCCACACCCGCGCTGGGGCGCCGGCCTGCAGCGCCACCGCGACGCTGAGGCGCTGGATGAATTCGCTGGCGCTGGCCGCCAGCACGATGCGCGCCGGCGCCACCGCGTGCCAGTCGGCCAGCCGCCGCGCCAGCGCGGTGTAGGCCGGATCGGGGTAGTGCCGCGCGTCGGCCGCGGCCAGCGCCTGCAGCGCCCGCGGCCAGGGCCCGCAGCCGTTGGCGTTGGTCGACAGGTCGTGCAGGGGCACGCCCGCGGCGTCCGGCCCGCCGTGCAGCGGACTGTCCAGGCCGGTCGCGCCCTCCGTGGTAGGCACTTCAATGGTGCAGGACATGGATGCTTGATTGCTACGATATCAAGAGCTGCTTGCGCAGTCTGGGTGGGCGCTTTAGGCCGATCAATATCCCTACGCAGAGGACACAGAAGAAACCAAAAAACTTCTTCTGAATGTTTTGCGTCCTCTGCGCAATCTTTGCGTCCTCTGCGTTCGGCTGTTGCGGCTGTTCAGCCTCAAGCAACCGCCGCCCCCACCAGCGCCGCGCAAGCCAGCAGCGTGGCCGCCAGCGCGCAGTGCGAGCCGACGGCGCAGGCGCGCAGGGTATCAGACGGCTGCGCCACCCGGCCGGCGGCGTGCAGCGCGTACACGCCCGGTTTGCCCAGGCGCACGCCCAGCGCCAGCGCCATCGCCGCCATCGGCCAGCCGCCGTTGGGCGACGGCGTGCGGCGCGCCTCGGCCGGCAGGCGCCGCCAGCCGCGCAGCCGCCCCAGCACGCCGATCAGCCCCGCCGTGATGCGCGCCGGCAGCCAGGCCAGCCCGTCGTCGGCGCGTGCCGCCCACCGGCCGGCCCAGCGCCAGTCGCGCCCGCCGCGCTCGCCGGCGTAGCCCCACATGGCGTCGGCGGTGTTGGCAAAGCGAAACAGCGCCGCGCCCGGCAGGCCCAGCAGCACGAACCAGAACAGAGGTGCCACCAGCGAATCGTTCAGGTTCTCGGCCAGGCTCTCGATGGCGGCCTCGCGCACCTCGTGCGGCGCCAGCGCCGACACGTCGCGGCTCACCAGCCGCGCCAGTTGCGCGCGGCCGGCATCCGCCGATTCGGCCAGCGCCCGCTCCACCGCCAGCACCTCGTCGTGCAGCATGGCCCAGGCCAGCAGGGGCTTCAGGAACAGCCCCAGCGCCAGCGCCGCCAGCCAGGCCGGCTGCGTCAGCACCCAGTGCTGGAACGCCGCGCCCACCCCAAAAACGATAGCTGCCGCCGCGCACCAGGCAAGCGCCGACAGCCAGAACACCTGTCCATCGGGGCGCGGCGACGGCGCCCCCGCGGCCGGTGCCAGGCGCGCCCCGGCCCAGCCCAGCCAGCGCCCCATCCACACCACCGGGTGCCAGCGCGCCGGCGGCTCGCCCAGCAGGCGGTCGATGGCCAGCGCCAGCGCCGGCGCGCAGGCCAGCAGCACGGCATCGGGCATGGCGGCGGGCAGCCAGATCACGCCGCCACCCGGCGCGCGCCAGCGCCGCCCGCGGCGGGCTTGACCGCGTTGCTGGCAGGGCATCGATTAAAAAGGTATTCTTTGTGCATCTTTGATGTATCCACGACCGGCTGCGCATCATGACCTTTGTCGTCACCGAAGCCTGCATCGCCTGCAAGTACACCGACTGCGTCGACGTCTGCCCGACCGACGCCTTCCGCGAAGGCCCCAACTTCCTGGTGATCGAGCCGGACGACTGCATCGACTGCGCCGTCTGCGTGCCCGAGTGCCCGGTCGACGCCATCTTCGCCGACGAGGACGTGCCCAAGGCGCAGCTCGACTTCATCCCGCTCAACGCCGAGCTGGCGCGCGGCTGGAAGACCATCTCGCGCAAGAAGCCCTCCCTGCCCGATGCCGACGACTGGGCCCAGGTCGAGCACAAGCGCGACCAGCTGCAACGCTGACGGCCCCCGCCGCGCCACCGCCCTTTTTTTCCACCACGGAGCCCCTCCACCATGGCCCTGACCCCACCCCCGCAGAACCCGCCCGGCCACGACCACCGCACGCCCGAGGCCATCTATGGTTTCGACGCCCGTGGCGTGGCCAAGCGTTTTCGCCACGCCGCCATCTTCGGCGCGCTGGACAGCCTGCACCCGGGCGAGGTGATGCGCTTCGTCAACGACCACGACCCCATCCCCCTGCTGGGCCAGATGCAGGCGCGCTACGGCGAGGCGGTGCGCGTCGAATACCGCCAGCGCGCGCCCGAGGGCGTGGTGATCGACTTCATCCGCCAGTAAGGCGCCCGGCACCACGCACCGACTGCCGGCGTCACCCACAAGCGACCAAACCATCCGGCCCGGCGACCAGCCCGGCATCGCCGCAAGGCGCCAGCATCTCGCGCAGCAGCGCCGGCATGGCCTGGCGCGGATAAGCCACGCCCAGCGGCGCCAGCGCCAGCGCCGCCGGATCGAGCGCCATGTCCAGCACGCCCACGCCGTGCGCCGACCCGCCCGGACCCAGGGCCGGCAGGATGCTGCGTGGCGCCAGGGTCACGGCCCCAGGCTGCGCCAGCAGGCTCTTGAGCACCGGCAGCGACAGCGTCGACACCGGAAACCAGTGCGCCTGCGGCAGCCCGGCCAGCACCACGCGCTCGAACACGTCGCGCACCGCGATGCTGGACGTCGGCAGCACCCAGCGCGCCCCGGCCAGCTGGCCCAGGCGCACCCGGCGCGCGCGCGCCAGCGCATGGCCCGGCGCGACGATGAACACCGCCGCATCGGCCAGCAGCGGCCGGAAAGCCAGCTGCTCCGACAGCGGCGCCGGCTGGCGGCAGAACACCGCGTCCAGCGCCCCGCCCAGCAGCAGCGCCAGCAGGCGCGCGCCCTCGCCTTCCTGCACGTCCACATGCACCCGCGGATGACCAAGGTAGAACCGCGCCAGCAGCGGCGCCAGCATCGAGTGCGCGGCCGACGGAATGGCACCCAGCCGCAGCGCCGCGCTGGCGCCCAGGCGCAGCGCCGCCAGGGCTTCGGCCACGTCCTCCAGCTCGCTCATGATGCCGCGCGCCGCATCGGTCAGCGCCTGACCGGCCGGCGTGGGCCGCAGGCCGCGCGCGTGGCGCTCGAACAGGCGCGCATCGAGCACCCGCTCCAGCTCGGCCAGCGCCTGCGTGGCCGCCGACTGGCTGATATCCAGCTGCTGCGCCGCCCGCACCACCGAGCCGCAGTCGCGCAGCGCCAGCAGCAGCTGCAGCTGGCGCAGGCGCGCGTGGCGCACCAGACGGGACAACAGCATCCGCCCCTCGGGCGGGACCGCGGACGCGCGCATGGCGACTCTCCTGAAGCCTCGTGAGAGGCCCGGATTGTCCTGCACGCTATTCGATATGCTTATACCCAGACCGACAATCCGCACCCCCGGCTGCCCGGTTTTTCCTACAGTGCGGCATCACACCAACCAGGAGACCACGCATGAGCACCGCATCCGCATCCCCCCGCCGCCAACACCTCAAGGCCCTGGCCATCGCCGCCTGCGGCGCCGCCGCCGCGCTGGCGCTCACCCCGGCCCAGGCGCAGGGCAGCTACCCCAACAAGCCCGTCAAGCTGATCGTGCCCTTTGCCGCCGGCGGCTCCACCGACGTGGTCGCCCGCGTGCTGGCCGAAGGCCTGCGCACCACACTGGGCCAGTCCGTCGTGGTGGACAACAAGGCCGGCGCCGGCGGCCTGCTGGGCACCGAGGCCGTGGCCACGGCCGCCCCCGATGGCTACACCCTGGGCATGGCCACCGTCAGCACCATGACCATCAACCCGCTGGTGTTCACCAAGGGCCAGGGCCTGCCCGACAAGCTGATCCCGGTGGCCAACCTGGTCACCATACCGGCCGTGTATTCGGTGCACCCCAACCTGGGCGTGAAGGACTTCAACGCCTTCATCGCCAAGGTGAAGGCCGAGTCGGGCAAGATCAGCGGCGCCGTGCCGGGCCTGGGCACCCTGGGCCACCTGATGCTGGCGTCGTTCAACGACACGCTGAAGACCGACATCCTGATCGTGCCCTACCGCGGCGCCGGCCCGGCGCTGAACGACGCGCTGGCCGGCATGGTGCAGGTGATGCCCGACCAGCTGCCCTCCTCCATGCCGCACATCAAGAGCGGCAAGCTGCTGCCCATGGTGATCGCCGCCGACGCGCGCTCGCCCGACCTGCCCAATGTGCCCACCTTCAAGGAGCTGGGCTACAACGAGCTGAACCAGCTGGGCATCAGCTGGTTCGGCATGGTGCTGCCCAAGGGCACGCCGGACGCCATCGTCCAGCGGGTGCGCGAAGCCGCCGTCAAGGCCGCCAGCCTGCCCGAGGTACAGGCGCAGCTCAAGAAGATGGGCGCCGCCCCCACGCAGATGGACCAGGGCCAGTTCGGCGCCCAGATCGCCGCCCAGACCAAGGCCAACAAGGCACTGCTGGACAAGGCCGGCGTCAAGCCCGAATAAGGGGCTGGTGCCATGGAACTGCTGCAGGAGTTCTTCGCGCGCGAAGCGCCGCGCATGACGGCGCTGGCCGACCAGATCTGGTCGCTGGCCGAGCTGCGCTACGCCGAGACCGCCTCGGCCCAGCTGCACATCGACGCGCTGGCCGCCGCCGGCTTTCGCATCACGCGCAACGTGGCCGACATCCCCACGGCCTTCCTGGCCGAATGGGGCGAGGCCGGCCCGGTGATCGCCTTCCTGGGCGAATACGACGCGCTGTCCGGGCTGAACCAGCAAAGCGGCGCCCTGGTGTGCACGCCCTCGGTGGACAGCCCGGGCGCCGCCGGCCACGGCTGCGGCCACCACCTGCTGGGCACCTCGGCCCACTTTGCCGCCGTCGCCCTGCAGGCGCACCTGCGCGCCAGCGGCCAGAAGGCGCGCGTGCGCTACTACGGCTGCCCGGCCGAGGAAGGCGGCTCGGGCAAGACCTTCATGGCGCGCGCCGGCGTGTTCGACGACGTCGACGTGGCGCTCACCTGGCACCCGGCCAGCCACAGCGGCGTGTTCAGCGAAAGCACGCTGGCCAACATCCAGGCCAAGTTCATCTTCCACGGCAAGGCCTCGCACGCGGCGCACTCGCCGCACCTGGGCCGCAGCGCGCTGGACGCGGTCGAGCTGATGAACGTCGGCGTCAACTACCTGCGCGAGCACATGCCGCCGTCGGCGCGCGTGCACTACGCCGTCACCGACACCGGCGGCCTGTCGCCCAACGTGGTGCAGGCGCGCGCCGAGGTGCTGTACCTGATCCGCGCCATCGACAACGCCGAGGCCGCCGAGCTGTACCAGCGCGTGCAGAACGTGGCGCGCGGCGCCGCGCTGATGACCGACTGCCGGGTCGAAATCGTGTTCGACAAGGCCTGCTCCAACCTGCTGCCCAACACCACGCTCAACCAGGTGCTGCACGCCAGGCTGCTGGCCGAAGGCCCGCTGACGGTGGAGGCCGAGGAGCACAGCCGCGCCGGCCTGTTCCAGGGCACGCTCAGCGCCAGCGACATCGACGCCGTCAGCCGCCCGCTGTCGCAGGTGCTGCGCGGCCAGGTGCCTGCCGTGTTCGAGGGGGTGGCGCCGTACGACCCGAACGCGCAAGCCGTGCTGCCCGGCTCCACCGACGTCGCCGACGTCAGCTGGATCACCCCCACGGCGCAGATCTGGATGGCCTGCTTCGCGTTTGGCACGCCGATGCACT
>Ga0209409_1003460_pt1 | contig 10322 bp, 9 predicted proteins | sample AD_JPNMR1_MetaG_FD_184424 | JGI IMG/M metagenome (GOLD analysis project Ga0209409, IMG submission 184424) | Active sludge microbial communities of municipal wastewater-treating anaerobic digesters from Japan - AD_JPNMR1_MetaG (SPAdes) (version 2) | ecosystem: Engineered > Bioreactor > Anaerobic >...
TATATGTGAGCCGGAAAATGTGGACGAAATTATAAAAACCGTAAAGCTATTTATTGCATTAGGCAGCAATAGACGAGAAGAAATGGCCTCGAACGCAAAATCATACTATCTAGCAAATTTGTCCAGATCTGTAGGAGCCTCGAAATTTGAAAGACTATTTTCGCTGATTTGCGTTTGACCGCTACAACAAGAGATGTTTATTATTATTTCTTTTAATAAGACTATTTAGATTCATTAATTTCTTATGATGTTGATAAAGGCACTATAAAATTAATAAAAGGCCGAGTGGACACAAATATCAAACATAAATACTGGAAGAAACGTATTTTTGATTTAGTATTATGCTCATTTAGTTGTTTTGTAATCTTACCAGTAGTCGTTATTATCGCTATGGCAGCATTTATTTCCATGGGACATCCTATCATATTTAAGCAATTAAGGCCTGGCAAGGACGGGAAGCCTTTTTACCTGTATAAATTTAGAACGATGTTAGAATTAAAAGACGATAAAGGTAATTACTTGCCTGATGAGAAAAGACTGACGGCCTTTGGAAGATTTTTAAGAAGATATTCGCTTGATGAATTGCCTGAATTATGGAATGTTATTAAAGGTGATATGAGCTTAGTAGGGCCACGTCCATTATTAATGGAATATATTCGCTATTATACGCCGGAACAAGCAAGACGTCATGAGATAAAGCCAGGAATTACGGGTTGGGCTCAGATTAACGGAAGAAATGCACTCTCATGGGAGGACAAGTTCAAGCTAGACGTTTGGTACGTAGATAATTGGAGCTTATCATTGGATATAAAGATAATCGTCTTGACCATAATTAAGGTTGTTAAAGGGGAGGGAGTTACTCCTGAATTTGGTGAAATAATGCCGAAATTCGGTGCGAAGAGATAAACAAAAAGATATGAGAGTACTATTTACTTCATCTGGGCGCAGAGTCGAGCTGATTGAGATATTTAAAAAGGAAGGTTTCTATTGTCTGGCGGCCGATTCAGATCCGACTGCCCCAAGCCTTTACATATCAGATAAGGCTTTTTTGGTACCTCGAGTGATATTCGATCCAGAACAATATGTAAAAAAAATAGCCGAGATATGCCGCCAAGAGCGAGTAGCAATTATAGTACCTCTTATTGATCCGGAACTTCCTGTTTTAGCCAGATTTAAGGATTTCTTTCTGGAGAATTCCGTAACGGCTTTAATATCTAATTTTGAGTCAGTAGATTTAGCGAATGACAAGTATAGATTATATGGGTTCTTTAAGAAAATCGGACTTCCAGCTCCTCTGACCTGGTTGCTGAACAAGCCTAATGTAATGGATATTGAGAACTTGGGGGAGTTATTCCCTGCACTGTTGAAGCCACGATATGGCTCCTCTGGCATTGGCATCTTCGACTGCCCGAATCCAGAATTTCTTAGTTCATTTTTTAAAGCAAATGATTACGAAGATTATATAATTCAGAAGAAGGTTTCTGGCGAAGAAATTACTATTGACATATTAGGAGATGGCCTGGGCGGTGTTATTTCAGCCGTCCAGAGAAAACGGCTCAAGGTTCGCGGCGGTGAAGTGGAAAGAGGCATTACTGTGAAATATCCTGAGCTTTTCCAAGATGTAGCAAAATTGGCAAAAGCTTTCAGGCCATTTGGTGCGATAAATCTGCAGTGTTTTTTTAACCCCGAAACAAGGACGAGATATTACACTGAGATAAATGCCCGCTTCGGAGGCGGCTATCCGCTGGCCTATCAGGCTGGTGCAAATTTCCCGCAATATATAAGAAAATTAATGGAACAGGAGAGTGTAAAAGTAGTACTTGGAGATGACTATCAGGAGGGTCTGATTATGTCAAGATATGATAAAGCAATATATCTATCCAAAGACAAGCTTATTTAGGTGGCTATAAATGGTCTCATTCAAATGTTCCTTATGGGGGACGATAAAAGTTTATAAAGAATTAGATTAATTGATATTAGTCTCGACAGCTATTTTATTTTTTGAATCTTGCGATGTTCTTAATAGTGAGTAGGATAATTCTGTATAAACACTCGGGCGATAAAGCAAGAAGGAGCAAAAATCATTTAATATAATGATGATTCTTTTTGATCTCGATGATACCCTGTATTCTGAGAGGCAATATATATATCAGGGCTTTAAGGGAGTAGCCAGATATTTGCACAAGAAATATGGTCTCGATCAAAGGGAATCTTATTATCGCATGATTTACATTTTTAGTTCAGGAAGTAAGCTCGTTTTTGATGATTTTTTAAGATCCGCAGAAATCAATGGAAATATAACTGATTTAGTAGATGTCTACAGAAGAGCTCCGAGATCACTTGCTGCCTATCCGGATGTGAGGAGGGCTCTGGAGATTTTGAAAAACTTTGGGCACAAATTGCTTTTAATAACAAACGGTCGAGCTGAAGTTCAGAAACAAAAAGTAGAGCATCTCGAACTTGCAAAATATTTTGATGAACTTTTTATACTGGACGAATATGGGGAAGAATATTGGAAGCCTTCAACACTCATCTTTCGTGTCATAAAGCAAAAATATGGTGAAGGGCTAATAAACTATGCATTTGTTGGGAACAGTGAAGAGGATTTCCAATTTTCTCGGAGTTTAGGGATAAAATTTATATATGTAGAAAGAAGAAATCAGATAAGGAAACTTCAGCTAGAGCAAACACCCGATAAAACCAACATTTATACAATAAGAACTTTATACGATTTAGTTAAAATGATTTGTATGAAAACAGACCTAAGCTCCTGCTAGGCGTAAGTTTTTAAGAGGCCTTTTATCTTGTTACGAGATCTAGGAGAGATAAGATGGATAGAATAAGCATGTCTGCACCTGATTTAGATGAATCTGAAATTAAAGAGGTAACAGAAGTTTTTAGGTCTGGGCGTTTGGCGTTAGGGCCTAAGGCACAAGAGTTCGAAAAAGGAATGGCAGACTATGTTGGAGTGGATTATGGAGTGGCTGTAAGCTCCGGGACGGCCGGATTACATATCCTTGTAAGGGCGCTCGATATAAAAGAAGGAGATGAGGTGCTGGTACCATCCTTCACTTTTTCTTCTACGGTCAATGTGGTTATTTACGAGCGAGCCAAACCTGTCTTTGTAGATATAAACGCGGACACATATACGATTGATCCAGAAGATATGGAGCGGAAGATTAACAAAAGGACGAAGGCAGCTATTATTGTTGATGTTTTTGGCCATCCTGCAGAATGGGATGAAATATTAGAAATAGCGAGAAAACATAATTTAAAGATCATTGACGATTCGTGTGAGGCTCTTGGAGCAGAGTATAGAGGAAAGAAGGTCGGCCAATTTGGCAATTGCGCTTGCTTTGCCTTTTATCCAAATAAACAGATTACAACGGGTGAAGGCGGAATGATTGTTACTAATGACGAAAAAATAGCCTCCCTGGCACGAAGCCTTCGCAATCAGGGAAGAGATGAAATGGGCTCCTGGTTAGAGCACAAGAGGCTTGGTTATAATTACAGAATGGATGAGATGTCGGCAGCACTTGGTGTATCGCAGCTAAAAAAAATAGAAACATTTTTGACAAAAAGAGAAAAAGTTGCCATGGCTTATTCAGAGAGGCTAAATGAGCTGGGCTTTTTAAGGACTCAGGTGATAAGACCGTATGTGCGCATGAGCTGGTTTATATATGTTATTACCCTGGAAAAAGGATTGGATCGCGACAATGTCATGAAAAAGATGGCAGAAAAGGGCATCCCGACGAGGGGCTATTTTTCACCCATGCATCTTCAACCCTATATAAAGGATATGTTTGGTTTCAAAGGTGGAGAACTACCTGTAACGGAAGGAATCGCGAAACGAACACTGGCGCTACCTTTTCACAACAATCTTTCAGAGAATGAAATCGATCAGGTGATCGAAGCGCTGAAGGATGCGGTTTCAGGTTAAAAGCATTTAAAATAGCTAGCAGCAATTCCGAGATGGCTTCTGAGGAAGGGATGAAATCTTTAAACACGCTGGTTAAGAATCTATTCAAAAAGTCTAACTTTAAAAGACGCCTGTTTTTCTTGCTGGCGGATTCTGTACTAATCTGTTTATCGCTGTATCTTGCCTTCTGGGTGAGGTTTGAAGGGAATGTGCCGGCGGGATATTTTCCCGGGTTCTTTTATTATCTCGCTTTGGCAGTCGTCATTAAGATATCGACGCTGGCGGTGTTTAAAGTTTATAACTTTTCGTGGGGATTATTTGGTTTAAGAGAAGCGGTCAGGCTGATTTCTGCGATACTAACGTCATATTTGATTTTTGGGCCGGTGGCGATGCTACTCAGGAATAAGCCTCCTTTTGGAGGGTTCCCTCGAGGGGTTCTGCTGGCTGATTTTGTGTTGACGATCAGCCTGCTCTATGGGCTTAGAATTTCAAAAAGAGTATTTACCGAAATAATCCTGAGAAATGGAAATAGAAATGCTAAAAATAAAAGGACACTTATTATTGGAGCAGGTGAGGCGGGAGTCCAGTTATGCAAGGAGATGCAGAATAATCCTAAGTCTGAGTATCTACCGGTAGCGTTCATTGATGACGATCCAGCCAAAAGGAACCTTTTGATATCCGGGATCAAGGTATATGGACCGAGAGAGGCCATTCCCAAGGCCATAGAGGAACTTAATGTTGACGAAGTGCTAATTGCCATTCCGTCGGCTAATTCCGGGCAGATTAAAGATATGGTAGAAAAAATCAGGCAGTCAAATAAACAGGTGGAAATAAAGATATTGCCCAGCCTGCTGGACCTTCCAGGGGGAAATGTCAATCTGACGCAGATAGAAAGTATCCAGCCGGAAGATTTGCTGGGAAGAGACAAGGTCATTATTGACTATGATCTTATAAAGAGGTTTTTGGAGGGGAAGAGAATTCTGGTGACAGGTGCGGGGGGATCAATAGGGAGCGAGGTGGTAAGAACCTGTTTGAGGTTTGAGCCGGAAATGTTATTTGCTCTTGATATAGATGAAACCGAATTGTTTGTGCTGGAACAAAACTATAAAGATAGGGAGCTTAGGCTTAAGACCATTGTGGCCGATATTCGGGACAGGAATAAGATTAGTCGTGTCTATACGCAGTGCCGGCCGCAGATAGTTATTCATGCGGCTGCCTATAAACATGTTCCCGTGATGGAAGAATTCCCGGAAGAAGCGGTAAAAACAAATGTCTGGGGAACACGGGTCCTGGCAGAAGAGGCAATGAAGGTCGGAGTTGAAAAATTCATTAATATTTCGACTGACAAAGCCATCAATCCGTCGAGTGTAATGGGAGCCTCGAAAAGAGTGGCCGAAGAATTGCTGAGGACAATGAATGCACTTAATGGGACGCGGTTTATATCGGTCAGGTTTGGAAATGTGCTCGGGAGCCGGGGAAGTGTTATCCCGCTTTTTAAAGACCAGATAAAGAAGGGCGGGCCGGTGACCGTAACCCATCCCGAGATGAAACGCTATTTTATGACCATATCGGAAGCGGTGTTGCTGGTGCTGGAGGCAGCGGCGGTGGGGGAGGGAGGCGAGACTTTTGTCCTTGACATGGGTGAGCCGGTAAAAATTGATTATCTGGCGAGAGAGATGATCAGACTGGCCGGGAAAGAGCCGGATGTTGATATTGCCATTGTTTATAGCGGATTCAGGCCGGGAGAAAAGCTTTTTGAGGAAATTCTCGGGGCGGAGGAGGGGAGTGAGCCGACGGGAATTCCCAAGATATTCAGGGCGAGAAATAAGAGGATCCATGACCTGAGGATGGTGATGAGCAAGGTGGAGGGATTGGTTGACCTTTGCAATAATAGCTGTAATAGAGAAGATGTAGTAGCGATGCTTAAGGAGATTGTGCCGTCATATAAGCCGGGAAGTGGTGGGAGAGAAAATGGGAAACTTTAGAATGCTGAAGAGAAAGAAGGGCTAATAGATAGGGTAGATAGCAAGTAAGTAAATTTAGATAGTAAGAGAGGCGCGGGAGGCAAGATAGTTTGCCACCGCGCCTTTTTTTATACAATCGCGGGTGGGGATGCAGGCTGGGAACTCATGGCGGCGGCAGGGCGCAAAAAATTTATTGACAGGGGGAGACGGTTTTTATATAAAAGGGAAAAATAAGCCTTGAGATGGAAGTCAAAAGCAAGCGGCAATGAGGAGATGAAATGACCACAGATTTTGCTATCAAAATTATTGGTCTTTTCCTCGGGGTGGTGGCGCGGTCGCTTATCCCCTGGCTGAGGAAGCTCCGGAATGGTGAGGTCAAGGGTTTTGATAAGCGATATCTTTATTCGGGGATAGCTACGTTTATACTGGGCGTGATTATTACCTTAGTGCTTTTCCCGCAGTTTAAAGGTGAGGCGGGCGCGGCTGGCGTCGCCCCTGGTTTTGAGAACTATTTCAGGCTTTTCTGCCTGGCGTTTGGTTTTGGCTTTGGCTGGAATGCCATTGTGCTTGAAGCCGGCAAGTGGGGGAACTGGTTTCTGGAAGAGTGAGTTGCGATGAAAATTGGCGAATTTGAGATTTATTTGAAGGCAGTTGAGGACTATAAATGCCCGCACTGTGGAGAAAAACTCAGCCGGCGGCCGCGGAGGCTGTGGCAGAAGGCGGTGTCCTTTGCGGTGCCGCTCAGGCACTATAAATGCGGCGGTTGCTATAACCGCTATTTTGCTCTGTCGCCGAGCTGGAAGCAGATGAAGAAAGTCGAGAGGTGGCTGCGGGTGGCGGCCACAGGTGTGGTTTGGGTAGCTGGAATTTTTATTGTCTTTAGAATTTTATTCAGCGTCTTATATGCCATCATGAGCTGAAAAAGCAGAAAAGAAAGAGAGATAAGGAACTAAGATGAAAAAAATTGCTGTTATCGGGCTTGGTTATGTGGGCTTGCCGCTGGGACTGAACTTTGCCAGGGCCGGGGCGAAGGTCATCGGACTGGATATAGATCCGGAAAAAGTTAAAGCCCTCAATGCGGGCCAGAGCTATATCAAGCATATTTCTGAAGGGGAGGTGGCTGAGGCGGTGGCGAAGGGGAACTTTAGAGCTTCAACTGATTTTTCTTTGATTCAGAGCGAGGCGGTTGATGCAGTTATCATCTGTGTCCCGACGCCGTTAACGAAGCAGAGAGAACCGGACATTTCTTTTATCCTTAATACCGGGCGGGAAATTGCCCCGTTTATTCAGCGGGGGATGGTGGTTGTTCTGGAATCAACGACTTTTCCCGGGACGACAGATGAATATCTTAAGCCGGTACTGGAGGAGGGATCTGGGCTGGTAGCGGGGAAAGATTTTTATTTAGCTTTCTCGCCGGAGAGGGAAGACCCGGGGAATCCCGGGAGCCGGGTGTCGGAAGTGCCGAAGGTTATTGGCGGGCTGACGCCGGAATGCCTGAAGAAGGCCATGGAGATTTATGGGGTGGCGGTGAAAAACCTGGTGCCGGTTTCGTCCTGCCGGACGGCCGAGGCGGTTAAGCTTCTGGAGAATATTTTCCGCTCGGTCAATATCGCTCTGGTCAATGAATTAAAGACGGTCTATGCAGCCATGGATATAGATATCTGGGAGGTCATTGAGGCGGCGAAAACCAAGCCTTTTGGTTTTATGCCGTTTTACCCGGGGCCGGGGCTGGGCGGACACTGCATTCCAATTGATCCTTTCTATCTGACCTGGAAGGCGCGCGAATACGGACAGACGACGAGGTTTATTGAGCTGGCCGGCGAGGTTAATACCAGGATGCCCGAGTATGTGATCGGAAGGACGATTGAGGCTCTTAACTGGCAGGGGAAGGCACTGAAGGGGAGCAAGGTGCTGGTCGTGGGGCTGGCCTATAAGGCCGATGTTGATGATGAGCGCGAATCGCCATCCTATCATCTGATGGATTTGCTGGCGAAGTATGGAGCGGAAGTATCTTATTATGACCCGTATATTCCGGTCATTAAGATGACGAGGGAGCATGGGCATTGGGCAGGGACAAAATCGGTGGAGTGGGATGAGGAGACAGTCGGCGCATTCGATGCGTGCATCATAGCGACGGCCCATAAGGTGATTAACTGGGAGGAGCTGGCGAAGTGGTGCAAGGTCATCGTGGACACACGAAACGCCATGGCCAGCGTTGAGACCGCGCCCAACCAGGTCTGGAAAGCTTAGAAAAGGGGACGTGATACTCTGTCCCTCCTTTTGATTCAGGCAAGTTACTGATTCTAAAGAAGTTAAAATGTTAGGGACGTGATACTCTGTCCCCATCGAAAAATTAACTTATTTATTATCAATAGGTTGAGGTTGTGGAGGCAGTGGGGACAGAGTATCACGTCCCCTTTTTAAACCTTTTTAATAGGCCCAGGGCATAAGATTTGAGAAAGGCATAAGATTCGAGCTTAAAAGCGCGGCTGAGAGCAAAAAGCGGAACGACCGAAACGATACCCACCACTGCCACCTTTATGGCCAGCGAGATAAAGCCATTTAGAGAGGCAGCTGTGGCATTCTGGAAGTAGGGCAGAGAAAAATAGCAGACAATTCCAATTGGAATCGAACTCAAAATGATTTTAACGGTCTCGGCGGCCAGCCGGCGCGAGAAAGGATTCAGATACTTCTTCAGGAAAAGCGTGTAGAGGATAAAGTTAAAAATCATGACAATGGAGGTGGCCAGGGCGATACCGCCTGCTCCAAGAATCCTGGAAAGCAGTATATTTAGGATAATATTCAGGCCGACGCAAACTGCACTAATGATGAGGGGCGTCGCGGTGTTTTTAAAAGAATAAAACACTTTGGCCAGTATGGGAGAGGTGGCATGAGCAAATAGCCCAATGACATACATTTTGTTGACAAAAGCGGTCAGCGCTGTTGCCTGCAGGTCAAAAGCTCCACGCTCGAAGAAAAGCCTGACAATTGGTTCGGATAGAAAAAAGAGGAAAAAGGTTGAAGGAATCATCAGGTAAAAAGAAACACCGAGTGTTTTATCCAGGCGCGATTCGTATTCGACCCGAGCTGAGCCATTGAGGGCCAGCTCGGAAAAAGTCGGGAAGATAGCTGTAGCGATCGGGACGGCGAGAAGACTAAGAGGGATATTCCAGACGCGCGCTGAAAAGTTGAGGGCGGCGATTGAGCCTGGATCGAGGCCTGAAGCTATGGTTTTATCCACAATTTGATTGATGATGGAGAGACTGCCGGAAATAACCAGCGGAAGAAGGAGCAGGGCGAATTCGCGGATTTCAGGCCAGTTCACCTGTTTGAAGCTCAGGGAATGGAAAAAGCCATAGCGCCAGTAAAGCACAAGGAACATGGCAAAAAACGAAATCGCCGCGCTCAAGATCTGACCGATGGTCCAGCTGTTGATTCCAAGGTAGCGATGAAGGAAGAATAAGGACAGGACGATGGCGATGTTACCGATGAAAGAGATAAGCGTTGGGTAGAGGAACTGCTTTTCAGCCTGAAATAAGCCGGTAAATATTCCGGCCAGGACAGTGAACAGCCCAAAAATTACCAGGTAACGGGTCAGATTAACGGCCAGGGCGAACTGCTCTCCCTTAAAGCCGTAAGCGATGATGCGAACAAGCTCAGGGGTAAAAATTAGAACGAGAAGTGAGACAACGATAAACACCCATCCCCAGACCGTCAGGGCAGAATTAACGAAGCGGCGGGCGGCCTCCTGGCTTTTAGCTTTCCTTTCGAGATAAAAGGGAATGACCAGGGTGGAGAAGCCGCTGGCGAAAAGCCCGAGAATTGAACCTGGAATAAGCATGGCTACCAGGAAGGCATCGGTCTGGCCGGTGGCCCCGAAGTAGTTAGCGACCAGGACTTCGCGGAAAAAGCCAACAAATTTGCTGATAAAAGAGATGACAGCGATCAGCAGAGCGGCCTGAGTTACTGTCTGCTTTTTAAAAACATTCGGAACATTCATCCCTCTTTATCCCCACTACTCACTGTGCCAGAGTTTTTAACACCAAACTTTTTAATATTTGTCTTTCGATTTTAATTTCGATTTTAAGTTTTAGGCTTTGCAGCGTGCTTATGTTTAGCGCCTGCCAGGCTTAACCCGCCTGCTACATCCATCCATTCATCCAACCAATTTTTCCGCTCTATCCAATCCTGGTTTCGTCTCCAGCCAGCTACTGCGCTTCTGTCCCGCTAAAATCTCGATTGATGGCTGTTTTTAAGCCGTTTTTAAGTCCTTATTCTACCACAAATCCCCCGCCCTCTGGCATAGAAAAACTTCATCTTTCATAAAAAATGGGGACGTAAAAAATGGGGACGTGATACTCTGTCCCTCCTTGGGAAGGCGTTCGTCAGTGTTCCTTGCCTCTGCTTTTTCACGATATTGCAAGCCGGTTCCTTAGATG
>Ga0209409_1003461_pt1 | contig 10316 bp, 11 predicted proteins | sample AD_JPNMR1_MetaG_FD_184424 | JGI IMG/M metagenome (GOLD analysis project Ga0209409, IMG submission 184424) | Active sludge microbial communities of municipal wastewater-treating anaerobic digesters from Japan - AD_JPNMR1_MetaG (SPAdes) (version 2) | ecosystem: Engineered > Bioreactor > Anaerobic...
TAAGGATTTAACTCCACCTCGGTTTCTTTGTCGATGTGTCTGGCTTCAATAATGCCATTCATCTCAACAGTCTGAGAAGCATTAGCTGTCGTAAACTCATCAACACTAATGAAAAGCTCGTAGGTGTTGTTGCCTAGTATCCGTGTCATAGTCTGGTCTACAAAGTAATACACGCACTCTGCGTCATCGCCGCCGTTCTCGGCTTTAATGCGTAGATAATCAACTTGAAAAATCTTATCCTTCTGAGTGCCCTTCCACTTGAGCTTAATAGAGCTTTTGTTGTACGTAGAACGCAGTAAATACACAGTATTAGCGTCTACTCGGTCAAAGTCAATTACATCAGGGTCGCCATCAGGGTAAAGTTCTTCAAGAGCTTCTTTACTAAAAGGTCTGTCAAACTCGACTTCGCCTATGACGCCCGCACTGTATCCAGTGTTCCTGTATCCACGGACTGTATACGCTCTTGCTGTGCCCATGTATTACGCCCCCCCCCTTATATCCATAGTGAATCATCATCATCATTTGCTGACCTAAACAAGCTAGCCAGCGACTTCCTCAAATAAGTCAACGGCAGAAGCATTTGTACACTCTCAATGGAAGCTCTTAAGTTGTACCCGTCATAATCTCGATGACCTTCCCTGAGCGTGCCACTAATGCCTGCGGAAACTGTCTTGTTAGTAGCATCAGTCTTAGTCGTACCTGTACTTGACCCAGTACCCACCTCAGTGCTGTCTTGCTTGACTGCACTCTGTTCAACAGTGTTGCTGCCTGTAGGAGCTTCATTCTCTACGGTTGTTTTACTGCCCGGAGCTAACTCCCAAGAACCTGACGCCGTGCTTCCGTGTGTAGTGTCAAGTACAGGCATACCCGCCAAGCCCTCACCGTCTACGATTGCAGGCTCGGCATAAGTTGCCTCTGCCAGTTCGCTGTGAAGACTTACTGTTCTTCGTGGGTTAGTAGGCTCAACTGTAGTCGTCTGTTTAGTCGCTTCCCTGTTTATTGTTGTCGTTGTGATTGGTCCAGTCTCAACCTCGGAGGTGTAGTTATCTGTATATTCAGTCTCAGTATCACTCTTACTGAATGATGTTGTGTCAGATACACCTCTATTATAGTTCTGTATAAATTCCTGATAATCTGCTCTAACCATGTCCGCTATTTTTAGCAACTGGTCCATCTGCATCTGCTTCCAGAAGCTTCCATTGACCTCTGTAAGTCTAGCTTTGTAAAGCTCCCCCCAACGCACTGGGTCTGATACACTGATACGCTTTCCACCGTAATAGTCTTTGATGTAGTCGTACACAGCCTCACGCATTACAGCACTAATCGGGGCGTCTTCCTGTTCCAGAGGTATCCCACGGAAGAAGTCAGGGCCAGTCATCCAAGATTTATCTATTGTAGCATCTTGTAGCCATTCTTTATATAGCATAGTTTACGCCCCCTCCTTATGACTCATCGAACTTATTGTTAACAAGTGTGTTACCAGTACCACCCTCAACTACTACCTCCTTACCCATGCAATTGTTCGAGGATATAAGGTTGTAGTTGCTGGTGCCCTGTAATCGTATCGTGTATTGGTCTGTATTGTAATCTTCTGATGTGCCTTCGCCACGAATACAAGTGTTGCCTGTTATCGTGTTGTTACTAGATGAATATAGGTAAATGCCGTCGCTGTTGTTGTTGTTGCAGGTATTGCCTGTTATCGTGTTGTTGTTACTGGATGAATGTAGGAGAATGCCGTAGCTGTTGTTGGTGCAAGCGTTACCTGTTACCGTGTTGTCGCTAGATGAATATAGGTAAATGCCGTAGCTGTTGTTGGTGCAAGCGTTACCTGTTACCGTGTTGTTGTTACTGGATGAATCTAGGTAAATGCCACTGTCGGCGTTGTTGTTGCAAGTGTTGCCTGTTATTGTGTTATAGCTAGATGAATATAGGAAGATGCCGTAGCTGTTGTTGCTGAAAGTATTACCTGTTATCGTATTGTTACTAGATGAATATAGGAAGATGCCGTAGTTATAAATTGAATCATATGTTGTCTTGTCCCCGTCAATCTGCAAATCTTGTATTTTGCAACCGCTTCGTCCAATTAAGGTTATTAAGCCCCTCACAGTAGTCTCAATATCCGTTTCAGTGGAATTATACATTCGCTTTAAGATTGTGGCATTGCCATTGCCCCTTATACTTACATTATTCTTTGGAATATGGATACTCTCCGTAATATTATAAGTTCCATCAAGGATGACTATTTCCCCGCCAGTTGCAGGCAAATTATTTAGTGCTTGTAGTGCTTGTATAATTTCTTCTTGGTCGTTTACTCCGTCGCAAAGATAATCACAATCTTTTTCTGTCCAACCTGCTTCAGATGTCCCTATTACAAATCTCGCTGTTTTTGAGTGTGACTTACCATCTGCTGAACCTTTCTCTACAACGGTGCGTGCTTTTATATAATCTTCTATACTATTGTATTCGATTGAGAATTTCTCTTTATCCATCCTGTTGCACCTCCAATCGGTCAGGTATGCCATTATTATTAAGGTCTTGTAACTTTATAGCATACCCAGTTGAGCTGAGAATGCTCTGCTCGATAAGACCTAGCGATAATGCGTGAACAAAAATTTCTGTGCCGTAAGTTTCGTTTATACGGTCAGCGGCGTATCTACGCATCTGTAAGCGACTGATAGTTTTAAGAGCCACAGCCAGCATAGGCAAAAGAATTTCGGTACGGGTCTGTTGAGCCAGTTTCTGAGTGTTATAATCAGGCACACCAAGCTCCTCGAAAAGTTTAGCTTCGATTCTACTATAGCTCAGGTGTAGTGCATCTAGTATTGATGGAGTCACGTTTGTAGGTGTAAGCACGATTCCATCCACATTCAGCGACCCTTCCGCTATGGCTACAGCTGGTACACCAGCCTCAATCTTATTAACTAGGGATATGATGATGTCTTCTTGCTCCTCACTACCGATAAAAAGCATTGGAGTTTTAAGCCAGTGCGTGCAGGTATCTATAGCTTGTTTGAGCTTACCCAGAGCTTGTGTATACCATTCAAGGCTATTCATAATGCACGTGTGGGACGGTTGGTCGTAAATTACGATTGGGGCGATTTTTCCTTCTTCATATGGGATTGCACGTATGCCCGGTCTTCCTATAATAATGGGTTTAGCACTGCCCTCTGCCGGCAACCCCCATTGGTTCAGTCTGTCCATAGTACAAGGAAGTATCATAGGACCTAAATTCGTGTTAAAGCACGCTAGATGACCGTGTCTGACCAAAAGTAGCTCAAGCATTTCAGAGGGCGGCGCCATTTCATACGGAAGACCAGTCCATCTGAAAACACTCGCTGCTAGATTATCAATCATAGAAGAAGTTGTATCACTAGCGATATTATAAGCATACTTCTTTTTCTTAGACATAAGAATATCCCCTCGCTTTATAAATAGGGCGGGGCATAAGTATTATACCCCGCCCTTAAATGGACTATTAGGAAGCTGCGACATCAACCTTAAGCGGTGTTAAAGACACGTTGCCCTGACGGTCTTTAACTACGATGTAAATATCCTTAGCACCAGCAGTCAGAGTAGCCTCAAAAGTATTTACTCCTGCAAAGCACTTAGCACCAGTTGTATCTGTGTTGATTGTAGGTGCTGATTCGCCATCAGCTACTACAGCGTAGTAAAATTCTCCCGGCTTGTCAGATTTAAATTTAATCGTAGCTTTAGTTGCCGAGTCTCTGGTAGCTACACCATCGGATGCAACAGGCTTAGTCTTATCATCAAAAGCAACTGCTACAAACGGCTTCCAAAAAATGTGCACGTAGTTATGTGCAGACAATGGTTCAAAGGTTGTTGCACGAGAACCTGTATCACGTCTAACTTCAACGTCGTCGAAATTGGTTGTTGCTACAAAAGTACCACGCTCACAAACCAAAAATCTGATGTCTTTGTGAGGGTCAATCCACGTAGCACCTGACATATCTGCTATCTGAGAACCGTCGCCTGCATCAAATTCAGCTGGAATAGAAGATACTAGACCGCCGAAGTCGTCGACTTCTTTGAATTCAACGCCTGCCTTCATAAGGAGGTCAGGGTGGATGATGTCAGCTGCATAGGACATCAGGTCAGAAATATCATCGCTTCTACCGATTACTAAAATGTTCGGATTACCCTGAGCATCGAAAGCTGGGCATTGTCCACGGTAGCCTACTTTATTATACTTACTTGTATTAACTCCGAAAGCAGCTATGATTTTACGAATTGTAGCCCATACTTTAAGAGCATCTTCTTTATTATCGATTGCTCCAACGTCCTTAATTACCATGTATCTGTCAGCGGATTCACCCATGTCATCAGTAAGAACCCTATTGATAAGCTCTTTACCTAACAGATACCTTTTGTACGCTATTGAGTTGTTCATTTCAATCAGTTTCTGAGCATAGAACTGCTCAGCAGTGCCATTCTTAAAAGCCTGTTTCAGAGCCTTATCGTAAATCGTAACGGGGGCTGTGATAACTGCACTTAAGTCGGAGTACGCAGCAAGAGTCTTGCTAGGATATTGCTTAAGCTCATCCCTAGATACAGATGGAGGTTTGATTGACGTGTCGTTAATCCAAGCCTCAACCTGAGATGCTACCATCTCAACGATTGCACCCTCATCCATACCCATAGAGTACATGAATCCCAGTTTGTTCTCGAATTCCTGTGTGTTCATAATTGTGCGTCCGACTTTGTTAATTACCTCAGCATATCTAGCGTTATGCTGAGCGATAAATTCCTGCCCGCTAGTGGCTTGTGCACCTACCTGTGCGAACGCCTCTTGAATTAACTGCGGAGCAAGTTCAACGAAATTTGTCTTTGCCATAATATTTTTCCTCCTTTAACCAAATAATTGTCTTATCTTAGCTTGCTTATCATAAGTCTCAACGTCTTCGTCAGGTTTCTCAGTTATACCATTTTGGGCGATGAGCTTAGCCATCGTCCTTGTGGCTTTACCCAGCTCGTCTTCAAGTCTTTTGATTTCTTTTTCACTGTCCAGTTTAAGTGTTTGTAACGCCTCCTTGAGTGTGGAGTTTTCATTCATAAGCTCCTGCACTGCAAGGACTCCTTCTACAGCGTCAGGGTCTGTAGATTTACTTGCTACTTCGATTAGAGCTTTTAGTGTTTTTTCGTCCACCATCCGCACTCACCTCCTCAGATTTATTGACTTTGTAAAGCTCAAGCGGCTGTTCTACTGGATAAGTAAGAGCTTCTATGAGCTTTTCCAGTCTGTCCAGCTTAGAATTTACTTTGTCAAACTCTAGTTTAATATTCACTGTTTATCACCTCCGACCTTGGCTAGTATCTGGTCTAAGCTAACCTTGATGTCCTTAGCCAAGAGTTCATTGGTCGCTGCAAGTGCTGCGTTCGTCTTAGTGCTTTCGTGAATTGCTTGGCTTGCCTCTCTGAGAGCATTAGCCATTCGTTCCTCCCTCGCTTTGGCTTCGTCTTTATCACGGTTAATAAGTTTATAGATAAAGTAGCCTAAACTTACTGATACCGCAATCGGAAAGCCAAGAGTCTGAATTAAATTCACTACATCAGTCATACGTGTGATACCCCCTTTTGATTTTTTATCTATATCTACAGAGGCTTATGTCTATACCCTACGCCAGAGTGCCGTGGAGCAGTACACGGGGCTTCCGACCCCTCTGGCGTGTGTATGCTCCCTCCCACGTAGGGCATAGGCGTAAACCTCCGTAAACATTCGTAATCTAAAAGCCTGCCTTCTCATGCAGAGCTAGCTTTTTTAGAAAATCCCTAACCTCTGCCTTAGTTACGATGTCTGAATACCAGTGCGGTAGCTCTTGGATGTCGATACGTGCAAAGTCCTCTGCTCTACTAGCTTTAAGGTTGCTTGGTGTCCAATAGTACACTTGGCGTGTATAGTCAAGTTCCTGTCCAGATAACACAACGCTAGTTCTCAGGTTTATACGGTACATTGCTGCTCTGCCTGTGCAAAGTATAGGTCTTTTAAGCTGTTTAGTGATTTCGCCAGTTCTTGGCTTGACCTTGTCCTGAAAATCGTGCAAGAAGCCGCTAACTAGACCGCCGTTGCCTGCTATAAAGCTTGACAGTGCGTCATCATCACGTTCAAAGCGTTTATCTATGTGTACTGTGATAAAAGCATAAGGGTCATCATGCGTTATATTTGTCTGCCCTTTAGACACTGCTCTGGCTATGATTGTGAGTAGACTGTCTCCGTTGCTGTCGTAGATACCTTGTAGATAAGGATTTAGTGCATCAACAAGGTTAGCGATTAGGATTACCTTAACATCACGAAGGTACTCACCATTACGCCCTTTACGAATTGAACCGACAATCCAGCGAAGTGCTTCTAACTCATAGCCGGGTTGGGTCGATTCTCTGATGTATCGCCTGTCTGCTGGGAGAAATTCGTCGAAAACGATATACTCAACATCACGGTATCGCTCTGCTGAGTTCTTTATGTCTTGTACACCTGATAAAGAACCAATAAACCCTATAGGATTTCCGTCGCCGTCTACAAAAGCGTCTATTTTCTTATTCCAAGTGATGTTGCCACCATAGTACTCTGTAGCTGCCAAAAGCTTGTGTCGAGCGAACTCTTGTTCGTTCTTGTATCTAGTGAGTATAAAAAATGGCTTTTTATTCTCGATTAGCCAGCCGAAGCTATTTGTCGTTTTACCCGTATTACGGTTTGTAATTATAATTATAATAGGGGCTTTTCTGGTCATGTAATAGCCTGCATCCAAGCCTTTATACGTAGGCGTGTATTGTTTCAGCTTCAATGCCATAGATTAACCCCATTTCTATAATTAGTTATACTATTCTTACCCATATTATATCATATAAAACATATGTTCGTCAAGTAAATTACTTGACACATTAGAAAATTTTACATAAAAATAAGACCCTGTGATGGGTCTTAAAGTGAGTTTATTAAATCTTTAATTTTCTGAATTTCTTTAGTAGTATAAGTCTTTGGCTTTCCTTCTAACTTCTGGTGTAATAGCTCTACCATAACCTCCATTATTCCGTAGCCTCTAGCTTCTACTGTTTCTTTAACGATTTCACCATTGCGTGTGTAAGACTTTGTTATACGGTAGTCTGGTGTGCGTATCCAGCTTGGGAAGTTTACTGATATAGGACTTTCCGACTTAACACCATCAACTACGATTTGACCGCCAGTTTGTAGCTTAACTATATTTACGAGAAGGCTTTGGATGGCAAGGATGTCAATTAGCAAGCAATAAGCTCCTGCGTCCTGTCCTCTATTTATTATTACCTTTTGAGCTTCTTCACCCCTAACATACTGGGCTTCTTGTAGTAGTGGCGTCTTTAGGTCGCCCCATTGCACTAAGCGTGATTTGTCGAAGCGTATATAACGACTACGGTAAATTAGCTGTTTAGCTTCGTCTGGCATTACTCCTACGGATTTTCTACTTGCCAGCGGTGCGAGAGTATCAAACTCAACGCCTAGTTTATTATAGGCTTCCACGACTCTGCTATTAAGCAAGTATTCCCTGTCATTAAGACTTGCTAGGTAGTATGTCAATTCGGCGTCTTCTGAGTACTCTGTCAAGTCGCCGTAGCCAATGTACTCAGGATACTGTGCCAGTATCTGCCAGTAGGATGCCATCAAGTCGAATTCGTAGACAGCAGGACCTGTATAGTTGTAATCAGTATTCGGACACTCAAGAAATTCATCAACTGAGGCAGACAGTAAGTCATCTGTGCTTACTACAACTTCTTCATAAGCTTCCTGTTGTTGTTCAACTTCCAGCGATACAGCTTGACTGAGGTTTTTATGGTTTATAAAAGTGTCGCCTAGCTTGAAAAGCTTAAGAGGATTACATACAAGCCCGGGAAGATACTGTGCAACTTCTCCAAGCACTTGCCTTACCATAGACTGTGACGGGGTCTCTGGCTTTTCAATGTCAATGCCCATCTGTTCCATGAATTGTAAGGCTTTTGCTTGAGCTATTGCGTCTTTCAGGTCGTGAGCGTCAGCATCGCCAACCCTTATAGTGGACTTGCCAGCGACAATCATCCGAGTTATACCCGGCATATATGACACAGGCAGTGATTTAAGTGTCTTGGTAAATGATGGATAGTTTGTGTATATAGAAAGCTTATCATCAGACTTAAGACCTACAAGCTCAGGGTTAACTGATACTGAAAAAATCGGCTCAAGCACTACCAGTTTATCGCCCTCTATTGTTTGTAGTGCTGACGGTATACGGTCTATTAAGTCAGAAACTCTGTCTATTAAATAAATCGTGATTTGTGAAGGGTCGAGTTGCCTTGACAGTAAAGTATATATGTTAGAAAGTAGTACCTTAGCGTCCATTTCGAGTACTACTGCATACTCACAATGCTCAGGAAGCTCAACACCTATGCACGTGATGTGGCTTATCAGCTGTCTTGGTGTAGCAAAAGGTACTTCGATACCTGACAATCTTGAAAGTAGCTCTTTACGCTCTTGACTTACTATAGGAGCATTATCCCACTTCTTAGACAAAGAACCATCCTTCTTATAGCTTACTTTACCGCTAAAAATCTTTTCTGTAAATTCAAGTCTTTTTATAAGTTCATCTTGCACAGCATTTTTAGTGTATCCGAAGTACGTGTCCTTAGTTGATGTAGGGTATCCTTCGGCGATTTTACCGCCACAGTGATGTATAAGTGTTGCTATGTCGGAAGTGGAAATGAGGTCTCGCCCATCTTGCAAAGCTCTGTAGAACCCGTTTATCAAGTCACGGTTGCTCTCTGTACCTCTTAGCGATTCATCTATGATTAAACCTTCAAGCCCTTTGAATACGTACTCTCTTGAGGTTCTGCTGTGTCTTGTAGATTGGTAGAAATCACCTAGAAGGATTACAGGAATATTAAGAAGCTTAGCTTGCTCAAGAACAACTTTTATAAGCTTATAGTCTGTGGCGAAAACTTCGTCAAGAACGATGTATTCAGCGTTAGTTTCCAGTGTCTTAATGTCAGCTTCATACTCAATCTTGCCACGCTTCACCTTTTCTATAGTTGATGCGTATGTTGCGGCCTCAAAGTTATCAACAGCGTCTGAAAAGCGTTCTCGATGTCTAAGTACTAATTGGTTTGTAGGTGCAAGCATAAGCACGGAAGATATACCGTGCTCACGCATAAGCCACAGACAGGAAGATTTACCGCAACCTGCCACACCTTCAAGGTAGAATGACTGTCTATTAGAAAGTTTGTCATTTATAAATTGTTGAGCTGCCTTATCCTTGATTTTCATTGACCTATTCTCCCTTCTGGGCCAGCGCAACGTGGTACTGCTCTGGCACGACTTTGAGTACTTCATCGAGTCTGGCTATCGCTAAATTATTATCATAAGGACCACCATCATGGAACAGTGCCATAAATAAAGGCTTGTCGTGATTATAAAGTTCCTGACCCTTCTGAAACCCAAAAACGCTCAATACATCCTTGTATGATATAAAAGATGTCTTTTTAGCTTCCGCCTGTTGAGCGTTATGACGCTCTACTTCTTCTTGAGTAGCAACTCTTTTACGAACCTCGATACCTTCAAGTGCTGCTTGGTATTCCTCTTTTGTGTATAATTCTCCTTTACCTTTTAATATGCCTCGCTCCTCGAAACGCTTTTTAATTTTATTACGTGATGCTACGTATACATCTGTAAGTCCTGACAGTGTTGCCTGTTCAGGTAAATCGACACTTACCATAGGCACTGGTTGAGGGGCTTCCAACCCCTCAAATGCCTTTTCAAACTTTTTAGTATCTGTATTGATTTTACCACCTCTACCTACCTTATATCCAGCTTTTTTAAGACGTCTACTTACAGTTGACAGACTCACGTCGAAGTGCTCCGCTATTTCTTTTCTGGTAGCTTGCTTAGGTAGCTTAGGCGTAATGTACTCAACTTTCTGTTCAGGTGCGACCTCAGCTGACTTGCTTGAGGTCGCTGCCTTTTTTAAGAAGTCTAGTGGACTGATTATATTAGCCACCACTACTTACCCCCTTGACTTGTTAGTACTGGGCGACCATTTTCCCATACGTAATATTCTCGCTTGCAGAATTTAACAGTCTTAAACCTCGAAACAGATTTCTGTGCTTCATAAATAGTTTGACGTGACAACCCTAGACGTTCAGCGTGTTCCTTCTGTGTAAGATATTCAATAGACTTACTCATAACTAACATCCTCCTTTTTTCTTTTATTATAGCACAGGGGCTTACATTTTGTCAACACATACTTACGAAATTTTAAATTTACGACGTATATCGATAAATGTCGGTTGAATTTGGTGGGGAA
>Ga0209409_1003463_pt1 | contig 10311 bp, 9 predicted proteins | sample AD_JPNMR1_MetaG_FD_184424 | JGI IMG/M metagenome (GOLD analysis project Ga0209409, IMG submission 184424) | Active sludge microbial communities of municipal wastewater-treating anaerobic digesters from Japan - AD_JPNMR1_MetaG (SPAdes) (version 2) | ecosystem: Engineered > Bioreactor > Anaerobic >...
GGTCTAGTCATTATGGAGCCCATGACGTCCCTGCCTCCTGAGTACGATGCTACCAGCACAGTGTGGTACCAAAGAGCCATGGCAAACCCCACGGATTTTGTGGTGGTAGAACCTTACAACGAGCCAGTAAACCAAACACAAGTAATCACAGTAGCAAAAGCCATTTACAGTATGGGCGATTATGTGGGTGTGGTGGGTATTGACATTGAAGCAAATAAAATTGCTAGTCAAATGCTGGCATTCACAAATAACATTTCCAAATACCTGCTTAACCGCGATGGTGTAATCATACTTTCTGGTAGCGGTGCATTCGTAAGCTCTGGTACGGATCTTTCTAAGGAAGTCTTTTGGAAAGATATGAAGAGTGCCGCCACCAAAGGAAATATGGTAAATTACACCCTCAAGGGTGCAAAGCGTATTGGTTTTGTGAAACAACTACCCAATGGCTGGTATTTCTTAACTGCCATGCCAGCTTCTGTTATAAGTGCACCCGTGAGGAGTGTCATAAATACTACTATTTTGGTGGGTTTGGGTGTACTTCTACTAACTGTCATTTTGGGCTACTTTGCTGTGCAGAATGTGTTCCTGAAGCCTCTGATGGAGCTTCGCGGTGCCATTGAAGCCATCGCGAGCGGTGATTTAACGGTGCGAGCACCTGTTAGGGGTAAAGACGAGCTGGGCCGCATGGCGCAGGGTGTGAACAACATGGTTGAAAGCCTGAATGCACTCATTGCGGCAGCTGCTCAAACGGCAGATCGGGTGAATGAGTCTGCAGGCAGCTTAGCAGCTACTTCTCAGGAGACCAGCGCTTCTGTGGAAGAGTTAACGGCGCAGAGTAACGAAATCGCTACGAATGCGGAAATGGCTTACCACGCCATTGAGGATTTTGCAGGCGGTGTGGACCAAGTCTCTAGCACCGCTCAAAGTATTGCTACCGATGCTCAGCTATTGGCTGCGGAGGTAAGCAATGTGAAGGGCAACGCACAGGAAGGCGCTCAAAGCTTAGAGCAGGTTGCAGAAGTGGTTGATATTGCTAACAAGAACACTGATAAGACCAGCGTTATCATGGAACAGTTGGCTAAGGATGCCAGCAGCATCAGTAACATTGTGGAAACAATTGAGCAAATTGCTGAGCAAACCAACCTGTTGGCTTTGAATGCTGCCATAGAGGCTGCTCGTGCTGGTGAAGCAGGACGCGGTTTTGCCGTAGTAGCTGACGAGATAAGGAAGCTGGCAGAAAAGAGTCAAGAGGCTACTCAGAGCATTGCTGACATACTTGGTGGCATTCAAAACAGAACAGCTGAAGCCAGCGGTTCTATGAAAGACACACTGAATGTGGTAAAGTCTGCCTACGAAAGAACTAAGCAAGCTCAGCAAAAATTCAGCGCTATTCTGGACAGCGTGGGTAAAATTGCCAGTACTGCAGAAGGTTTTGCTGCAAGTGCTGAGGAGCTCAGCGCTTCCACTGAAGAATTGAATGCTGCGGTGGATAATGCCGTAGAACCGGTTAGAAGTATTGCCGAGCAGGTGCGTCAGTTCAGCGACGCCCTAAAGCAGCAGTCCCAGGGTGTATACCAAATTGCGCAGGAGATTTCTTCGTTAGAACAGTTAGCTGAACAGCTCAAAGAAGAAGTGGATAAGTTCAAGATATAAAAGAAACTCTGCTTGTACAGAAGAGCATGTAAGAGCAAGAAGGAGGCAAAGAGGTGAAGTGCCTCCTTCTTGCTCATCAATGTGGCACTTGACTTTTGTGTTTGGTAAATTGTCGTTTCTTTTGGACATTCGATGGGTTGAAAGTGTTTTTTTCGGTAGGGATGAATTGTCCCCTTCTCCACCATATTTTGGTGGTACTTAGCCTTTTGCTCACCTCAAAAACGTGGTTTTAGCGCATCATATTGGCCTTGTGTTTCCTTCCTTGGTAGCTCAGCTGCTAAGAAAGCCCAAAGTTGGCCTACTGGTTTCGGCTTTTTGTTTTTTTGCGGTGGTGCCCAGGGCATCTTCTGGGCATTGGTGGTTGCAGCCGGCGGTGTTTTAGCTACGCTTTTCATTCCTCAGATACGTGGTAGACTCCTTACAGCTCTTACTTGGGCTTATTTGCAGGAAAGCTCACTACCTGGTGTATGGGATTTACCAGTGGAGCAAAGCACTACAGATTGTGGGCACCATCGGCGTTTGCACCATATATGTCATGGTGCTTCGTTTCACATGTTAGAATAACCTTTAAGCGGTGGGGCGGCCGCTCTTCGCTTAATAAGATGGGAGTTAGTGATAACATCTGGGTACCAGCATGTTATTGCTGGCTACAAGGAGGGTAATGATGAAAAGACTTACAGTTTCACTTTTATTGTGTGTATGTTTGACATTAGTTCTCATCCCAACTTTCAGTTTTGGTGCAACCGAAGCAGCTAACGTTGAGCTAAATGCTACTAGAGACTATCCCTTTAAGGTACTTATTCCAAATACGAACACAACTGTTTTCCCAGATAACTACAATCCCAGTGACCCAAGCACCTACTACATTATGTCTCCTGGTAAATACGTTATTGTTCAGCGTACGGATTCGGTCAACAGATCGGCTGTATTTCGCGCCGTTGATGCAAGTACTAAAACACCGCTGTCCGATTGGGTAAAAATTTGGGATGGTGAATCTAAGCTCGTCTATACGAATACATCTGGTAAGACCCAATATATTAGGTTTGAGATATCTTCGTCTAATATTACATCATTCTGGGCCCAGGGATTTTTTAAGTTCGGTGAATTTTAAGAACAATATTAGTAAAAGGAGGGGCTACTTTTGCCCTCCTTTTATTGTAGAAAAGAAGGGGGTTATAAGTTTGCTTGGAGAAATGATCAAGTTTGAAATAAACAGACTGCTAAAAAGGCGTACATCGCTGTTTTTGGGCATAGTTTTATTAGTAGCACTATTTACAGGCGTTATTCAATACCTTGGAATAAGTACTCCTAGAAGGACAACCTTTGATGCTTTCAGCTTTTCTACCAGTTCAATAATGTCCTTGCTTCTTGCACCTATAGCAGGATTCTTTACTGGAGGTGCTTTGGTGGCAGACAGCCGCTCAGGTTTATTGCCGCTCATTTTCTCCAGAGGTGTTTCTGCCTTTGAGTATGTTACATCAAAAGTAATTACTAGTGCCCTAAGTCAAATGTGTTTTATCGGCATTACGTTGGTTGTTTTTTTTGTTGCTTTGCTTCCTTTTTTCCCCATGGGAACAGTTTATATAGGCGCTCAGCGTTATTCTGAAGCATTTGCTTACAATGAGCCTGTTACATACTGTCTTCTCATTGCGTTGCTTTTTATGGCTGCCGCGGTGGCTTTCAATGGAATTGCACTGCTAACTTCAGTTTGGGTCAAAAATACATTCGTCGTAATGGCTGCACCTACTTTGCTTTACATGGGGCTGACCTATGTAATGAGCATGGGCCCGACTAAAGTTAATTTATTAGACCCCTACGCCAACCTGGCGCTTACAGACGTTTCTATTCCGGTATCGATACTACATATGGTTTGTTATTGGGCTGTAATAGCCTTAGTTACGCATGTGCTTGCCATTGCTGCCTTTAGCCTTAAAAAGGATTACATGTAAGGAGCTGAGGAAATGAATGAAGTATTGCAAGTAAAATCGCTGACAAAGAGGGTGAAGCAAAAGGTCATCCTGCAGGACGTAAGTTTATCTGTGAGTGAAGGAGAGATCTTAGGCCTCATAGGTCCAAATGGCGCAGGCAAAACCACCTTGCTTAAAATTGTTTCCGGTGTTGTAAGGGCAACCAGCGGCTCTATTTTGCTTGATAAATCTGCTGGCATAGGTGTTGTGCCTGAGCAAGCGGCATTACTCGGCGATATGAATGCCTTGCAGAATCTTCGTATGTTATCTTCCATAAGAGGCAAAATTGGCACAAGTGAGATTAAACAGACACTGAGGCGCGTCGGTCTTGATCCTGACAACAAGACAGCAGTCAGAAACTATTCTTTGGGTATGAAACAAAGGCTCATGCTTGCTCAAGCTATCATGGAACGTCCGAAGCTTCTGTTGTTGGATGAGCCTACCAACGCTCTCGATCCACTGGGCATCATTGATCTGCGGATGCTGCTTTCTGAGCTGGCTCAAGCTGGTACGGGCATCATCATTGCCAGCCATTTACTTAATGAAATAGAGCGTATGTGCGACCGTGTGGCAATCATCAATGGCGGAAAAATTTTGCGCCAGGTAAACCTTCGGTCCACTGAACAAACTTCCATCGAAGTGAGTGTGAGCACTGCAGATGATTGGGGCACTTTAAAGCGATGGGCTGAGTCTGCCCATATTGAGCTGGAAAAACTAACGCCTAATAAAGGCTTGCCCCGTGGGATATTGAACACTAAAATGGCGGTTCCGCAGGTTATAGCGGAGCTGCAATCCGCTGGAGTTGCCATCGAGAGCATCAGCCACGTGGGGCCGAACTTAGAGGCTGTTTTCTTGGAGTGCGCACAGCTTCAAGGGGGCGTTTAGCGATGATAAGACTTTGGTGGAATGAAACGCTCAGGCTGGTATGGTGCAAGCGTTTTCTTGCGGTGTTTCCTGCGTTTGCATTAGCTACCTTTCTTGCTCTTGGTAATCTCTTACCGCATTTTAGAGCTTACAATGTGCAAGCGAACGTTTGGGATGGTGTATTCGGTACCATGGCAGATTGGCTGTATTTTCGCTTTATTATCTTACTGGTATTCGTTTTTCTTACTGCCGATACATTAGTCCAAGATACCAGCAGTAATTGGTCTTGGCTGGTATTACCGCGAACAAACAACAGGCTGCGCTGGTGGACAGCAAAAGTACTGAGTCTATTCAGCGCTGCTCTCGTTTATTTTATAATCGGTTTTCTGGTTGTTTTTGCCATCTGTGCAATGCAGCTTCCGTATGCAGGAAATTTCAGTCAATATGCTACTACACAGGGTTCTCCATTTAATGCTGGCGTAGGCACGCTAGAGTTTCCTGCTGGTGCAACACCTTTTGTACTGTCAACCCAGATGATACTTTATTCTGCTTTTAGTTCGGCTATCTTTATGATGATCCCTGTGACCATATCCATAGTTGTCCGTCAAGGGTATGTGGCATTGCTTATTCCATTCGTGTGGATATTCTTGTCAATGTTTTGGCAGACAAATAACTTCATTTTCTCCATCGATTTAATTCCACGGCTATTTTACGGGTCTTATTTTTCTTCTTTTTCAAGCCGAGTTATTAATCTATCCACATCTTTAATTTATTTATCTCTTGTCGGCATAGCATGTTACCTTGCAGGCGGTTACATGATAAAAAGAACCGATTTTTAACTGTTTTAGATGCTTAAGAAAAAACTTCCCAGCTCATTTAAAATAGCGCTTAAAATTGTAGGAGTTACCCACAGGAGGTGACATGCTTTTATGGACCAGAAAGAACAGTGGGCAAGGCAGGCGTTGGCTGATGTCATGAAAAGACTATACGGCCGCGGACTTATTTCCATTTACGGTGGTAATGCCAGTATGCTACTGGATGACCATAATGCCGTTTTGATAACGCCCTCGGGCTTCAACAAAGAGAATCTCAAAGAAGAAGACTTAGTAAAAGTGGATTTCTTGTCAGGCGGTGTATTGGGCGAAGGGAAACCGTCAAGCGAGCTAAGAACGCACATGAGCATATACAGGGCAAACCCAGCGGTGCGTGCCGTGGTGCATGCTCACCCGCCAACATTAGTTGGGCTGTGCAGTGCTGGTTTTGATTTTGGCGTTTATACCCCTGAACAAGCCCTGTTAGTGGGTAAACCCAGTGTGATCAGTTTTTGTTTAGGTGAAGAACTTGCTCAGGCCATTTCCACTTTAGCAGGCACAACATGCCATGCTGTGGTTGTTAAAAACCACGGTGTGTTTGCTTGGGGGCAATCTCTTACTGAAGCTTATGCCAGAATAGAGATTCTGGAAGAAGCGGCAAAGATGGTAGCTGCTGGCAATGTTATTATGGGTGGCTTGGGTGTAAGCTCGCTCAGTGATGAACAGGTCTTGGGCATTCTTAAGAACTACAGACCATCGCAATGAAAAACTACTGAAGACTAAACGCTCTTACTAAAGTGCATCATATTGCGACATTTGGGTATATAAATAAGGTAATGAAGAACAGAAGAAGTTACTTCTGGTTGGGTGCCATTGTTGCCATTCTATTGTTCTTATCGGCATATCTTCTTGTTAACGCTCGCTCTAGTACTTTAGTTTACCCAATGTTCGGCGATGCAGTTAACATGGACCCTTTGGAAGCAACGGATATAAACTCATGGAAAGTGATGAGTCAGATTTATGAAGGGCTGATGAAGTTTAGGCCTTCTTCATTGGAAGTTGAGCCCTGTTTAGCGAGTCACTACGAGATGAGCGACGATGGCCTGGTTTTCACCTTTTATCTGCAGAAAAACGTTCAGTTCCAAGATGGTACACCTTTTGATGCTGATGCGGTGCTTTGGAATGCAAGGCGGGGCATGGAAAAAGCTGATACTTCTTACTATGCAGATCTGGTGTGGGGAAATGTAAAGAAGGTCGAAAAACTTAGCCGCTACGTTGTGCGTTTTACTTTGAAAGAGCCTCGGGCAGATTTTCTTACCAATTTAGCACTGCCTTTTGGCGGCAGTATGGTCTCACCTAACGCCACCGATCTAAAAAACAATCCTATAGGCACTGGGCCTTATAGGTTGGCAAATTGGGTTAGAAATAAAGCAATAACACTGGAGTACAACCGCAATTGGTGGCAGGGCAAGCTGACTGATGGAGTGGGCTTCAAGAGCGTGCGCTACTTGGTTGTGGACGACCCCGAAGAAGCAGTAAATCTACTCCGCCAGGGGAAGGTTCACATTCTGAGCTATGTTCCTCCCGAGCTAGTTGAATCGCTTAATGCTGAGGCAAATGTTAGGCTGGTGGAGACTCAACTGCTGGCAACGTCTTTTCTTGGTTTTAATACCAAATCGGCCGTGTTAGCTGATGCAAGGGTTAGACAGTCGTTGTTATTCCTGCTCGATCAAGATTATCTAATCAAACACGTTTACAGCGGTTTTGCTTTGAGGAGCCAAGGTCCTCTGCCACCTGCATTGGAAAAGGAAATCGGATGCCGCTACCTATCGCCTAACTATGAGGTAGGTGTAAGATTGCTCCGAGAAGCTGGTTACAGCAAAGAGCGCCCTCTCAACTTGACTGTGGAAGTGCCGCTTGAGCCGCGTGATTACATGCCCAGCGGTGGTGTGAAGTTAGGTGAGGGCTTAAAAGAGGTCTATGAACGCACTGGATTAGTGAAGGTCACCTTTGTTTACAAACCCTTCGAAAGTCTGCTAAATGACCTCATGGAGGGCAAAGCCACAGAAGCATTTGTACTGGGTTGGAGCAGCGACAATGGACAGGCGGACAACATGTTAACACCACTTTTTCACAGCAAGAGCCCTTTGAACTTTTTTAAATATGAAAATTCATCGGTGGACGAATATTTGGCAGCAGCGCAGACGGAATTAGATGAAAATAAGAGGGCAGAGCTTTACAGAGAAATCTGTGACATGATGCTCAAAGATGCACCTGCTGCTTTTCTGCCAACTCCTACCTCCTATAGAGCACTCGATGAGCGACTAAAGGGGTATAACATTAATCCCATTAACATTGAACAGCTTTACGATCTCCGTTGGGAGAGCCCACCCTTTCAAGGGTAGGATGAAAGGCATGCTGGCTTAGACTGTTAGGTATGATGCAGAGAACTAATATTTGTAGTATAATAAAGCCATGAACGGCAAACGATGGAAACGATCAGCCACAACAGTATACAACATCGGCTACCACCTCATCTGGTGCCCTAAGTACCGGCGTAAAGTCCTGGTGGGTGAAGTAGCTGAGCGGCTTAAGGAACTGCTGCCCCAAAAAGCCCAGGGAATTGGAGTGGAAATCGTTCAGATGGAGGTCATGCCAGATCATGTGCACCTCTTCGTAAAAACTGATCCTACCAATAGTCCTCATTTTATCGTCAATCAGTTGAAGAGCTATACCTCCAGGGAGCTTAGAGAAGAGTTTCCTTTCCTAAAAAGCCGGCTTCCCTCCCTATGGACGCGCTCGTACTACTGTGAGTCGGTTGGACACATATCGGAAGAGGCCATCAGGAAGTACATTGAGGACCAGAAAGGAAAGTAACCGGCATGACCAAGGTGGAAAGGATAACAAATACTCTCCAGGAGACAAGGCAACGCAGAGAAACCCAAAAACCCACTGTGTACGAGTTGAAGCTCCAGAACCTTTCCAGAAGGAAAGCTGAGGTGCTCAGGAAAGCATTTCTGGAAGCAAAGTGGCTGTACAACTGGCTGGTGTCGGACACGGAGCGGCTAAGTATTCCCGCCAACAAGGTAAGTGCGGTTGAAGTCAAAGCGGGAGATAGTTATGAGCAGAGGGAGCTGACTGTCCTCGGCTCCCAAATAAAGCAGGAGATAGCAGACCGGCTCAAAGACAACCTCCTGGCGCTCGGGAAACTGAAGAAAAACGGCCGCAAGGTCGGAGCTCTTAAATGTAAAAGGTTTGTCAATTCGATACCGCTCAAGCAGTACGGCGTGACGTACAACTTAGACTTTTCCCAGAACAGGGTTAGGATTCAGAAGCTGGGGAAGTTCCGTGTGCTGGGTCTGCATCAGATACCTGCTGATGCGGAGATAGCGAACGCCGTGCTGCTTCGAAAACCCAACGGATACTACCTGCATGTGACGTGCTACCTGCCGAAAGACAGTCGTACTTCCCCGAATCCGGTCGATAAAGACATCGGGATAGACTTTGGCGTCGGCTCGAAGCTGACATTATCCAACGGGATCAGGATAGACTTTGAAGTTCACGAAACGCCGAGGTTGAAGCAACTTCAGAGGAAGCTGGCCGGAACACAAAAAGGCTCCAGAAACAGAGAAAAGATCCAGTTTCTTCTGAGGAAGGAATACGAAAAGCTGAACAACAGGCGTAAAGATGCTCAAAACAAGGTCCTGGCGTTTCTGAAGATATACCGGAAGGTAGTATTTCAGGACGACTGTGTGAAGGGGTGGTCGGGGCTTTTCGGCAGGCAGGTCCACTCCTCGGGGATAGGCGGACTGAAGTCAAGGTTGAGGACCAGCCTTGAGACGCCTGTGGCCGTGGAGAGGACGGAGGCCACCACCAAAGAGTGTTTTGCGTGCGGGAAGAGGAGAGAACTCTCCCTGTGGGACAGGGTAATTGAGTGCGAGTGCGGCTGGAAGTGCGACAGGGACGTGAACGCTGCACTTGTCATTCTGAGAAAGGGGCTTGGCCTGGGTGTTGAACAGGCCGTAGGGCTGGACCGGCCCGAACTCAAGCCTCCGGAGAGGGAGGCCGCTGCGCGGATACTGGGGAGCAATCCCTACATCCGCGTAAGCTTTCCTCAGTGAAAGAGGAAGCTCACCCCTTTAGGAGTGGGAGGAGGTCACTTTGTGCGATACTGAGGCGCTTAAAGGTTTATAATATGAAAATAATGGCTGAATACGTTATCAAAGAAATTGACTTTGAAGACTTAGAGAACATTTCTGTGGGATGGGACGAGTCCGCGTACGATGACGTGGATATCATGCTCATTAAGAGTTTCATAATGAACGAGCTGGAGCGCGAATACGGTGAACGTACCCATATTGAACTGTATTCCTTGGGTGATCTCATTGAAAAAATGGAAAATCTTGTTGGGGAACCGGTTTCACCCGAAGACTTGCCTTTTGACCAAGTGGCTCGTCTCATGGACCGTTTCTTCGGTAAAGCGGTGAAGTTTTTTGTGGACGAAGAAGGGAATTTGTTCGTTGCCCTACTAGTGGATATGTTGCCTACCAGCTCTGATTTTATGACCACACTGTGGAGATTCTGGAGCAACGACGATAAATAAATAACTAACAAAACAAGTAAGGAGTGATGGTGAACGTGCGCAAGCCTTATAGGTGGTTCATTGCTTTAGTACTTGTAGCAGTGCTGGTACTGGTTGCTTGGTACTTGCATTCAGGCACCAACCGTGGGCTTACTGCAAAAACCGCTGTGGCAGTGGTTAGAGCCGATGATGTGGCTTATGAAGTGGCTTCAGCTCCAAAACCTGGCGACCTTCTGCTGGACCGTTACAACAAGCCATACTTTGAAGTAGTTACTGCCACCTACATGCCTTTCATGTACAGAACACAGGATGAACAGGGTAATGTGGTTTACAGTCCTGACCCGCAGCGTTACACCATGCTTGTTACAATAAAGACCATTGCACCTTTTTACGATGACGTGCCTGTGATGGCGAAGCAGCGCATAGTTGTGGG
>Ga0209409_1003468_pt1 | contig 10300 bp, 9 predicted proteins | sample AD_JPNMR1_MetaG_FD_184424 | JGI IMG/M metagenome (GOLD analysis project Ga0209409, IMG submission 184424) | Active sludge microbial communities of municipal wastewater-treating anaerobic digesters from Japan - AD_JPNMR1_MetaG (SPAdes) (version 2) | ecosystem: Engineered > Bioreactor > Anaerobic >...
TCAGGTCATAAACTCATACCACCCGCGATGGAAATACTTATGAGAGACAGAGAAGTGAATATAGACGGTTTTATATGTCCGGGGCATGTAAGTGCAATCACAGGAAGTATCCCATATTTCAGTATCTCCAGGAAATACAGGGTGCCCTGTGTTATTACTGGATTTGAACCAGCGGACATTCTTGAATCAATACTTATCCTTACAAAGAAGATAGTTGAAAATAGAAAAACAGATGTGGAGATTCAGTATAAAAGAGTGGTAAGGGAAGGAGGAAATATAAAGGCAAGGAAAGTCCTTGAAGAGGTTTTTGATATTGTGGATTCAGAGTGGAGAGGACTGGGGGTAATAAGAAAAAGCGGACTCGCAATAAAGGAAAAATACAGAGATATTGATGCGGACTTTCAGTTTTCTATAAGGGTTAAAAAAACTAAAAAAAGGTGTGGGTGCATATGCGGGGATATTTTGAAAGGGAAAAAAATCCCGCCAGATTGCAGGATGTTTGGAAAGCTGTGTACACCTGAAAATCCATTGGGTCCGTGTATGGTATCATCAGAAGGTAGTTGTGCAGCATATTATAGGTACGGAAATAAATGAAAGATAGAAAAATTTTGCTGTCATACGGGAGTGGTGGAAGTTATATGCATAAAATTATAAAAGATATCTTCGTCCATAAATTTAATTCCCCTACCCTTTCTGAACTTACGGATTCTGCTGTTCTTAAAAACTTAAGTAAAGATTATGAGATATGTTTTACAACTGATTCATATACAGTTGAACCAATTTTCTTTCCCGGTGGAGATATAGGGAAACTTGCTGTCTGCGGGACAATCAATGATATTGGAGTGATGGGTGCAGAACCCCTGTTTCTTTCCTGTGGTATTATTGTTGAAGAAGGTTTAGAAGTAAAAATTCTTGAAAGGATAGTACAGTCAATGGCAATTACTGCGAAAAAAGCAGGTGTGGAAATAGTCACAGGTGATTTTAAAGTAGTGGAGAAAGGAAAAGCAGACAGAATTTTTATAAATACATCGGGTATCGGGATAAGAAGTAAGAAGGTAAAGATGGGAAAGACCTTTATAAAAAGTGGTGATACAGTTATAATAAACGGTAATATCGGCGAGCACGAACTTGCAGTGCTTCTGGCAAGAAAACAGTTTGGTCTTTCAGCGAGTATAAAAAGTGATTGTGCTCCTTTACATAAACTGATAAAGGATGTACTGAATACCTCTGATAATATCCACTTTATGAGAGACCCTACAAGAGGGGGGATAGCAACCACTCTTAATGAGATAGCCGGGGGTTTAAGATATGGCATACTACTTTACGAAGAGAAGATACCTGTAAGTAAAAAGGTATCATCTCTCTGTGAGATATTGGGCTTTGACCCACTATATCTTGCCAGTGAAGGGAAAGTAGTGATTATCTGCGGGAAAAAGGATACAGAAAAGGTTCTTTCTGCTATGAGAAAACACCCACTTGGAAGGAAATCCACTGTAATAGGAGAAGTGGTAAAGGGGTATGAAGGTCAGGTAGTGATGAAAACAGTTGTGGGGTCTTACAGAATTGTGGATATGCTTTCGGGAAGCCAGCTGCCAAGGATATGCTGATGTAGAAGAAATCCCCCTCACCTTAATTCTCTCCCCATGCCTGTCCGCCTCAAGCGGATGGGGAGAGGTGCCCCCTCACCCTATCCCTCTCCCCATCGGGGAGAGGAGACAGGAGAGGGGGTAGGAAACGGATACTGTCACCGAACAACGAACAGATAAAGATTCACATATTGAAAAATTAGAAAGAACCTTACAGGGGAAGGAGAAACAAATGGGAAAAAAGATAAAAGTTGCGATATATGGAGTAGGACCGATAGGAGTGAAAATTGCACAGTATATACTTGAAAGGGACTGTTTTGATATAGTGGGCGCTATAGATATAGACCCTGAAAAATTGGGAAAGGATTTATCAGAATTTACTGGTTTTTCTGAAAAGAAAGGAATTACTATTCAGGAAGCGGGTGATGTCCTTGATAAGAAAAAAATAGACGTGATGGTACTTACAACCACCTCTTCACTTATAAAAATAAAACCACAGATACTTGAAGTCCTTAACTGTGGAATAAACATTGTCTCTACCTGTGAAGAACTTTCATATCCATGGATAACTTATCCTGAAATTGCCAGAGAGATAGACAGAGCAGCGAAAAATAATAATGTTTCCGTACTGGGGACAGGTGTAAATCCTGGATTTTTGATGGATTTTCTTCCTTTGATACTTACAGGTGTCTGTCAGAATGTGGAAAAAATAAGGATTGAGCGGATTCAGGATGCGTCTAAAAGACGGATACCGTTCCAGCAGAAGGTTGGTATAGGAATAACCGTTGAGGAATTTAACAAAAGGGTAAAGGAAGGTACACTGCGCCATGTGGGACTGACTGAATCCATACATATGATAGCAAGCCGTATGGGATGGAAGATGGATATCACGGAAGACATTATAGAACCGGTGATTGCAGAAGAAGATATTACAGTAGGTGGCAAGATTGTTGAAAAAGGAAGAGTCCTCGGTGTAAAACAGACAGGTAAGGGATTTTCAAAAGGAGAAGAACTAATCACCCTTCTATTTATTGCTGCCGCAGGTATTGAAGAGCCATATGACAGGGTAATCATAAAAGGAACTCCTGACATAGAAAGCACCATCAAGGGCGGGGTTAATGGAGATATAGCAACCTGTGCCATTGTAACTAATGCCATACCTGTTGTGCTGAAAACATCTCCCGGGCTTAAAACTATGCTGGACATTGAACCAATAACATTCTTTGTGAAATAAGGAAGTAGAAAAACATATGGAAACAATATATCATCCTGCCCCGCCGGAATTCCTGCTGCTTCTTCTCAGTAGTTTTATGATAGGTGTATCAAAAACAGGTGTTCCCGGACTTGCGCTATTTGCAATTTCACTCTCTGCTATGGTACTCCCTGCCAGAGCATCCACAGGAATTATACTCGTACTACTTATATGTGGAGATATATTTGCTGTTATATATTACAGAAGAAATGTCATATGGAAACATCTTCTGCGGCTTTTTCCATATGCATTTACAGGTATATTTATCGGTTATCTTTTGATGGGGAAGATAAGAGATGAACAGTTGAGACCTTTAATAGGGATTATCATACTTATAATGCTGGGTTTAAATTTTCTCTGGAAAAAGAAAAGTGATATTGACCTGCCACATAAATGGTATTTTGCTGCTATATTAGGACTTATCGCAGGAATAACGACTATGATGGCTAATGCAGCAGGACCTATAATGATTATATATCTGCTTGCGATGAATCTGGAGAAGAAGGAGTTTATAGGAACAGGTGCATGGTATTTCTTCTTCGGAAATCTTTTTAAAGTTCCTTTCAGTACAAAACTTGGGCTGATAAATCCCTATTCCTTAAAACTAAATTTAATTCTTCTACCGGGTATCATCTGCGGTGCAACAGCAGGAATATTACTGCTCAGAAAGATACCCACAAAGGTCTTTAATATCGTTGTTGAAGTTCTTACTGTAGTGGCTGCTATTAAACTTCTCATTCCTTAAACATCCCAGCTTACCATTCTCCCCCTCACCCTATTCCTCTCCCCCAAGGGGAGAGGTGAGGAGAGGGGGAAAGCGGAGAGGTGTCCCCCCTCACCTTATCCCTCTCCCCCTCCGCCCGAGGCGGACAGGTTTCGCCACAGGCGAACAGGCATGGGGAGAGGAAACAGGAGAGGGGGTGAGGGGGAAAGAATAGAAACAAAAAAAATGATACAATCTATAACTATGAAAAAAGAAAAGGCAAAAGCACTGGTACTTCTCTCTGGCGGACTTGATAGTCGTCTTGCACTGGTTATGATGAAAAACCAGTTAGGGGGAAAAAATGTTGATGCAGTCCATTTTATTCTGCCGTTTGAAGGATGCTCACACAGAAAAGACGACGTTATACAATTTACAAAAGAACAGGAAGTGAAACTGCATATAATGGACTGCACAGAAGGTTCTCTCCTGAGAGAATACATAAAGATGTTAAGAGAGCCAGAGTTTGGAAGGGGAGCAGCCCTTAATCCATGTATTGACTGCCACATTTTTCTTCTCAAAAAAGCAAAATGGTTAGCAAGAAAAATTAAAGCAGATATTATTGTTACAGGGGAAGTCGTCGGAGAAAGGCCGATGAGCCAGAGGAGAAATGTCCTGTATCTTATAGAGAAAGAGGCAGGGCTTAAAGGAAAACTCCTGAGGCCCCTGAGTGCAAAACTTTTACCACCAACAGAGGCAGAGAAGAAAGGGATTATAGACAGAAACAGATTGGAAAGAATTGCAGGGAGACAGAGAAAAAGACAGATTGAACTTGCAAATCTCTTCGGGATATCATATCCCAATCCTGCTGGTGGATGTCTCCTGTGTTATCCTGATTTCTGTAAGAAGGTGCAACCTGTTCTTGAAACGAGAAAAAGGATTTCTTCATTTGACATCCAGATTCTTAAAGCAGGAAGGCACTTTGAAGATGGGAATATTGTAATTGGCAAGGATAAAGAAGAAAATAAGAAACTGGCAGAGATTGCAGAAAAATATAAAAAAGGCATTCTGATTATACCGGGACAGCCAGGCCCAACCGCACTTGTAAAAAACAAAAAATTTATGACACAGGCACAGAAACTTATCAGGCATTACAGCAAAAAAACTATTATTAACTTCAAAGTTATATCATACAATTAACCATTCCCACCTCCGCGGTGGGCTTTGTCCCACCGCGGAGGTGATATTTCAGCGAGTAAATGCCCCGATAAAGCTCCTGTCTGAAAGTGCCATATTGTTTATACAGCAGTCATTTTCTATCAGCACATCTGTCCCAATCACTGAATTTGATATAACACAATTATCCTTGATAACAGCACCATCCATTATTATACTCTCTTCTATAATACAGTTCTTACCTATGAAACATTTATTACCAATAACCGCCCTGCCCTTTATCTCCACTCCTTCTTTCAAAACACTCGCGGTACCTGTAATAAGATTGCTCCTCTGTCCTTTTCCTGCAAAAATACCTGTTTTTCCTTCTAATGCATCAAAGTTCACCTTCCTGTATTTTTCCACAGTACCAACATCGATCCAGTAGCCATAATGGATATAAGCATAAATTTTCTTGCCTTTTTCAAGCAATGAAGGGAATATCTCTTTTTCAAGAGAAACAGGTCTACCGGAAGGTATCTCAGAAAATATCTCAGGAGAAAAGATATAAACACCAGAATTGATAGTATCGCATATTATCTCTTCCGGAGATGGTTTTTCAATAAACTTTTTTATGGACATATCTGAATCTGTTATTACAAGACCATAAGAAGAGGGGTTGCTTATCCTGACAAGTCCTATAGTTAAATAAGCGTTTTTCTCTTTATGAAATGCTATTATCTTATCTAAATTAAAATCCGCTATGACATCGCCATTGAATACAACAAATGGTTCTTTATCTTTTCTAAAAAATGGATATGCATTCCTCAATCCACCACCTGTGCCAAGGGGGGTATTCTCCACAGAAAAAGAGGCTTTAATACCCATATCCTTCGCAATCTTTCCCACAACCTTTCTGAAACAATCTGCCTTATAACCCACTCCAACAATAACTTCTGTAATACCGTATCTCTTAAGCAATTCAAACTGGTAAGAAATCAGCGGGATATTTGCTACAGGTAAAAGCGGTTTAGGTATTGTAAGGGTAAAAGGCCTGAGCCGTGTTCCTTCTCCCCCTGATAAAAGTAGTGCCTTCATCTCCCCCTCCTCCTTTTTCTATCTTTTATATTATCAAAAAGGGAGATGAGGTGTCAACGGCTGCGGCGTCTTTCTGCCATCCTTTCTCTTAACCGACGGAAATATTCTCTTCTCTTCGCTCTTTCTTCAGGGGTGGTCTCTGAGAGACGATTTCTCATACGTTGTAAACGTGCATCAGGAGAGACATTTCTTCTGCCCTGCCTTCCTGCTACACCCTGTTGAACTGCCTGCTGGCCACCAGTATATGCACCTTCTCTTCTTTCTCCACCTTCCCGCGGTCTTTCACCCTGAAATATCTGAGGAAATCCCCCTGCCCTATCAGCAAACCTCTGCCTGAATTCAGCCATTCTCTTTTCCATCTCATCAATCTGCCTATCCAGGAATTCATTCTGTTTTTCAGGAGGAAGGGAGAAAAATTCATCTATCGTCTTCTGTATCCTTGCTTCTGCTACCATCCTTCTGCTTTCCCTGAAGTTTTCTCTTTCTTCCGGGGTAAGTTCTCCCATCAGTTCCATTCTCTGTTCAGGTGTTATCTTTTCAAGACGTTCGCCAAGTTTTACAAGGTGTTCCCTGTCAAGTGTCATTGCCTTTCCTGACCTTACATAATTAAGAACCTTTTCATCTGATAACTTTTCAAAGTCAGGTGGTCTCTTTGATAGTCCGTATATAGCAGTCGCACTTACTCCTGTAATAAAGATAACTGCTAAGGAAATCACTATTATCTTTTTTTTCTTTTGTTTATCCATCTCTCGCCACATCAGTTTTTTCATTCTTCCTCCCCTGTTTCTGCTACTGGCTCATGTGTTGCATGGCCATCAAGAAAAACAAAATTTCTTATACCCTGTCCGTGAAAGTCTTTATAGTCATAAAAAACCCAGATTCTACTTGTCCCCATTCTTGAAAGGCCTCTTCCTCTGTCTCTTTTCCTTCCACCTAAAGAGACATTATACTCATAACTTGAACCCTCCCTCTCAAAATATCCTTCCCTGTCAGAGGGACACCTGAAAACATAAGGGGATTTCAGATAAGGAGCAAGGATATCGCATATTCTCGGGTCATCATTCAGGTGTAATGAAGGGACAGCAGCAGCAATCGGGTAATAATCCTGATTATCAGTGGCATACATATCAAGTGCAAGAAAAAGTTGTCTGAGATTATTGAGGCATACAGCCCTTCTGCTCATTTCTCTTGCATGGGATAAAGCAGGAAGTACAAGCCCTGCCAGTATTGCAATAATTGCAATTACCACCAGCAGTTCTATCAAGGTAAAACCATCTTTATAAGTATTTTTCCCCATGTTTTGTTATTAGACAGCAATCATTGTGAAAAGGTTTAGTGGAAATTAATAAAAAGATAGAGATGTGTTAAAATAGAAATGCTATGGATAATAAATGTTTTAAAATCAGCCAGTATTTTTTTCTGCTTTTTTTTCTTTTGTCCGGATTGGTGTTGTCAGAAGAACAAACGATAGGTAGAAAACATCCATTTACTATTCTTGTATTAAGCGGTGGAGGTGCGCGCGGTATTGCACACATAGGAGTATTGAAAGTATTAGAGGAACTTCACATCCCTGTAGATATGGTAGTAGGAACAAGTATGGGTGCCATTGTCGGCGGTCTTTACGCTGCGGGACTTTCTCCTTCAGAGATTGAAAAAAAGATGCTTGAGGTTGACTGGGATGACATCTTCTCAGATAACCCGAAACCAATGCAGCAACCATACAGATTGAGAAAGGATCTGTCTAAATATATGCAGGGTGTGGAGATTGGGTATGCAGTAGACCAGATTCAAATCCCTCAGGGTATGATAGCAGGACAGAAACTAAGGATAGCACTGAATAATATATTGCTTCCTGTTCTTTCAGTTGATGACTTTGACCGCCTTCCTTTACCATTTCGCGCAGTTGCCACAGACCTTGTCACGGGAGAACGAGTTAACCTCTCTTCTGGAAGTTTGACAAAGGCAATAATGGCAAGTATGTCCATACCAGGGATATTTGCCCCCGTTGAAATAGATAATAGGATTCTTGTAGATGGTGGAGTTGTGGCAAATCTCGCAATAGAAACTGCTCGTGAACTTGGTGCTGAGCGGATTATAGCAGTTGATGTAAGTTCACAACTTTTAAGTAAGGATGAACTGAAAAACCTTGTTGATGTGACAAAACAGGTGCTTGCCATATATGGCAGACGTAACCACCTTTATCAGCTTTCCCTTCTCAAAAAAGACGATATACTTCTCTCACTAAAACTTGAAGGACTCTCCAATACGGACTTTAAAAAGGCAAAGGAGATTATAAGGGAAGGAGAATCTGCCGCTATAGAGAAAAAAGAACTGCTGGCTTCGGCATCCGTTTCTGAAGAGGAATACAGGCAAATAAAAAGTTATGTGTCCGCAAGAAACAGAAAAGAACCTGTAATCGTTGATTTTATAGAGATTCTCCCACCCAAAAAGGTATCTCCTTTGATTGTGGAAAAAAGGATAAAAACAGCAGTAGGTAAAAAACTGGATTTAGATACACTTGAACAGGACATCACAAATATATATGCAACAGGACTTTTTGAACGGGTTGATTATCAGATTACCCGTATGGATGAAAACTATGGCCTGAAGATTGAACCGATAACAAAACCGTGGGGCCCAAATTATCTATATCTCGGTTTGCAGTTTGACAGTACAAGGGATTTTAATCCTCTTTTACGATACAGGATGACCCAGATGAATCTACGCGGTGGAGAACTGAATATTTATCTTAAAATGGGTATAGACCATATCATTGAAGCAGAATTTTACCAGCCAATTGACTACGGAGACCACTTCTTCATAGCCCCTTCTTTTTCATACCATCAAAGGAATACAGACCTCTACAAAGATGATGACCGTTATGCCCGTTACAGAACAAGAACAACATCAACAGGACTCTACGGTGGTGTAAATATAGGAAATGAAGGACAGTTCCGTGCAGGCATAGAAGGAGAAAATCTTACAAGTGAGCCATCCATTGGAGATATAACCCTTCCAGAGTATGAAGACAACCTTTTTTTATTGAACAGTTCATTCGTTATAGACCATCTGGATAATCTTTTATTCCCTGAAAGTGGCTGGTATTTCAGTGCGGATTACAGCACTCCATTCCCGGGTTTAGAAGAGCAGGAATTCCATAAGTTATTACTGAAAGGATTGGGGGCATGGAGTAATAAACATAACACTATTCTTGCCTATCTTGAAGCAGGAAGCAGTTTTGACACTGAATTACCACTGTATAGAAGTTTTACACTCGGTGGATTTCAGAGGATAAGCGGACTTAACCTTGATGAGTTAATCGGAAATTATGAAGGATTATTCAGAATCACATACATAAGGTCATTTGCAAAGACATTGCCTTTCAGTATTACAGGATACTTCATTGGCTCCTCAATTGAAACGGGCAATGTATGGGAAGAGGTAGATAATATTTCTCTGGAAGATATGAAACTGTCCGGTTCTATATTCAGCGGGGTAAAGACACCACTTGGTCCTGTGTATATTGGCTATGGTATCCGCTCTCTTGAAAAAGGTATATTTTATTTCTATCTCGGACCTGTTTTTTAAGTATCTCCCACTATTTTCGTACTGGAAGTAAAATTTGACAAAAAAGGAATAAAATTATAATTTTTATTCAAGAACAAGAAAAGGAGTTAGTAGATGTTTAAAAAAATTGTTATCTTTTTCTCTTTAACAGCAGTAATATTTTTTTCAGGGTGTAATAAGAAATCAGTAGAAGTCCCTTTACCCATATCAGAAGGGGAGATAGAAGAAGCCATTGAATTCGGAATTAAAAACGCGGAACTTTCTCCAACAGAAATTGCTTCTGACTGGACAGTAAATCTTGGCTATGGTGAAGGTAAAGGCAGTGCAACACTTATAACCCCGTTTTTAAGAACTGCTCTCCTTGCAAAACAGGCGCAGCAAATGGGTCAACAGGTCAGAAGGGAAGTGATAGAAAAGGCACTGACAGAAGATGCTGATATGATTGTCTTTGAAGTCCTTCTATTTGGTGGTTACCCACAGTTTGGAAGAAGCGTTAAGTTTCTTCTTAAATATGATAAAAAGGAATTTATGCCGGTTTATACATTCATACCATCATATAGCGAAATGGGGAGAGATTATACCCAGATAGTAAAAAGCAGGGTGAAATTCAAGAAAACAGATATACCATCAGATGCAAAGGTAGTATTGTGGATACAGTTTAATGTTGAGCCGGAAGGTAAAGAAAAATATACCTGTGAATTTGATTTTGACCTGAGTAAATATAGATAATCCCTGTCTTTTTGATAAAATGAGAAGAATCTATCTTGCCCCTGCTGACTACGAAAGAGACCATTCCAGAATACATATCAAAGGCAATTTACTTCACTATCTCTTAAATGTCCTGAGGATGAAAGAAGGAGATGCATTTATTGGATTTGACGGTAGTGGCTATGAGTATAAGATATCCATAAAAAAAGTGGACAGAAGAACAATGGAAGGAGA
>Ga0209409_1003471_pt1 | contig 10297 bp, 11 predicted proteins | sample AD_JPNMR1_MetaG_FD_184424 | JGI IMG/M metagenome (GOLD analysis project Ga0209409, IMG submission 184424) | Active sludge microbial communities of municipal wastewater-treating anaerobic digesters from Japan - AD_JPNMR1_MetaG (SPAdes) (version 2) | ecosystem: Engineered > Bioreactor > Anaerobic...
TAAAAAAGTTTAGGACTTGCGAGTTTGTGCATCACGAAATACTGGTACGAAATATGAGTTTTGCGGTTTCAATTATTTAGGGTTTTATTTGACTGCACAAGAGCAAGAAATAAATCTTTATGTCTTGCTGGGTAAATTTTTGTGTATTTCTGAGTAATAAAAATTAAAATTTCACAGAGTCATATCGAGAAAACACAGAATTTTTTTATTACTGACCTGTCAAGCCAAATTATAATTACTCATTTTTCTCACAATTAGAACCTTACCGTTCTTGAATTCCAAACTCCTGACTACTAACTAAATCCTGATAACTTAAACCTAACAATTTCTTTTGGTTTAAAATTCTAATGTTTTATTCTAGTTTTTTTGTATAAAACAATTCATAATCAGGTAATAATTCCGGATGCAAAATGGAAATTATATCTTTTAGTAACAAATCAGGATGAGCTATACCACTTTCCCAAAAATCGTTAGCTCCTGATGACAACCTCCGTTTGTTGAAATTATAAACCTGCTTTAATTTAACGGGACGAAAAAGTGCATGTTTTGCGTCCGCTTTCAACAATTCGTCTAAAGAGCAGTAACTGCAATTCAACCACATGTCAGTTTCGGCAAAATTCTTTAGGACTTTCTCAAAATTCAAAGGCAAACTTCCTTTAGTTGTATCACCTGCATAAAAATAATTTCCACCAGCATCTAAAAAAAGTTGTGCCATAAAATTTTGTCCACCTGGCATGTACCAAGTTCCTCGAAAATTAGAACCAGACATTATTGTAGGGCGATATTTTACTCCTTTTGCTTTGTTTGAAGCTTCCAAATATTGCTGTTCAATTTTTTGAAAAATACTATCGGCGAGTTTTTCTTTATCAAAAAACGCACCTATAAATTTTATCCATTCTGCACGTCCCAATAAGGAATTTTCCATCCATTCGTTGTTGTAAACTACTGGAATGCCTATTTCAACAAGACGCTGTGCAAACGGATCGTTCTGATTATAACCACTTACCATTACAAGATCTGCATGAAGTTGTACTGTTTTTTCAAGATTCATATTAAATGCATCTCCCAAATCTACTACAAGACCTTTTTTAAGTCTGTCGTTGATTTGGGAATTGTAAATAATTTTAGCAGAGCAAACACCTGTAACAGCATCAATTTCGTTTAGTAAACGCAGAAATTCAAAATGAGTAACAGAAGTAGCTGCTAATGTATGAACAGGAATTTTAATTCTCACACCATTCACTGGTACAGTAACTGACGTATCATGAACTAAATAATATCGTTGATAAACGGCTTCTTTTGCCCAAGGATTAAAAACCGTTACTTCTTTAAAATTTTTGAAATAGCTAACTGAAAAACCTTTAGCATAACACAGGTGTAAAGAACATAGTGGCGTTTCGCCAGTTCTATGCGAATTTCGGGAAATACATGAGGAAACTAAAATCAGTAACGGTAATATAAAAGACAAGATTTTTTTCATCAAAATTTACTTAAATCGTCATAAATGTTACGCCCATCTTACAAAAAGTCAAAATTTATAACATCAACACTGTTGTTCACAAAGATAGCTGGAAAAACTGAAAACAGCCAATGCAAAGCATGAAAACTAAAAGTTTATTTTTTATGCTTACGAGCAATTTTTTTAGTTACTTCATATTTGTCATTAAGTAAAATTTCTAATAGCAGTTGTTAGAAAAAATGAATTATAATTATCTGAATTACAACGTACTGTATTGATAAAATATATTATCAAAATTAAGGTCATTTTCTCAAGAATGAGCCTATGAAATTCTTAAAAAAATATTATAGTGCTTCTCTGCCAGCGGATCAAGGGTGGTGAATCGCATAATAGCGGGATACATTCCTCGTGCTCCGTAATCGTACGTGTCGTAACCGTGCATCTCAACAAACTCCTTGCCGTTATATTTATATGGCTGGAGGGCATGATTCTTGGAAGTAAAGGTTGAACAATTGATTTTTATAGTCATTTTGTTGCTTTTCTTTGATCTAATTTCTTTAGTTTTTGGTGGAAGTTATATCTTTTAAATTTAAAATAATTTGATCTCCCTTAAATGACATTTTCATTAAATCAATAAAATTGTAGAAGTTTATTCCTGCTTTTTTAATATCTTTATCAGATAGGATTACAAGTTGCTTCTTTATTTTATCTTCGATATTTAATTCCAATATTTGTTCATTTTGTTTAAATTGTATTATGATACTAAAAGTCTCTTGAGGTAAAATTATTTTGTAAAATGTATAATAAATAGTTGTATTGATATTTTCAATTGTGCTACCATATTCATTAATTATATTAATCAAAGAAAAATCCCCTTTCTTTTTAAAAAAATAATTCCATAATTTAGATTTGTTATCTAAATTCCATACTCTTTTATCATTTTCTAACCACAATAAAAGACTATCATTTGTAAAATTTTCCACTTTTAAATTCAAAATGGAATACTTTGAATTATTAATAGAATAAGAATAAATTTGAGTTTCAATGTTTTGTGCAATTAAATTTTCACTTAATATAACCAAAACAAATAATAAAATATTTTTCCCCTTCATTTCATGTTTTGAATTGTTTCATTAATAGCTCTGTTAATCATATCATATAAATATCTATTTAAATCTTTACCACCAGTCCCATAATTATGAGAAGATTTTGACCTGTCTCCATTGGTCAATACATATACATATACATATGCGTGACCATATCCTTCATGACCAAATACTTGGGCTTTACCTTCTTCAGATAAATTTGAATTCACAATAACAATAATATTATCATTGATTGAATTTTGTAAACCTTTATTATCAGGAAATAGGGTCTTACCTAAAAAACCTGTTTCTCCCGTAGAAGTACCAATGCCTTTACCATTATCATTACCAATATAATCTTTGTCAATACCAAGGTAAGTCATTTTTTCTGGTCCTTGGATATTCCCATTTTGATCTTTATAAAAAATTTATTATCAATTTCTACTTTAACTGTCTTATTTTCTGATAAAACCATTAATTTTAAACTGTTGAAATTCTCACTATTACTTTTAATATTTTTTATATTTTCATGATTTATATAGCCATTTTTATCAAACGTAATGTATTGGCGAACTTCTTTTGGTAAAGTATTTAAAATCATTTTTTGAGTCTCTTTAGAAACGGCAACAACTTCCCTTCCATCCAAATCTACAAACTTTATCGGATTATTCCCACAATACGCATACGGACTGATGGAATAGTATTTCTCTGCCAGCGGATCAGGGGTGGTGAACCGCATTATAGCGGGATACATTCCTCGTACTCCGTAATCGTACGTGTCGTAACCGTGCATCTCAACAAATTCCTTGCCGTTGTATTTTTTTTTGTATCCAAGATACTTTACAAAAATAACGTTTTTTATTTAGAAGAAAAAATGGACGTTCATTGGCTAAAATCTTCTAAACTCGCTCCTCCGTCGCTCAAACAGAAAAGATTTTTAACGCCAACTTCACTGATTTTTCGGCTCACCGGACAAGGTCAATTCCTTTAACCTTATTTTGTTTACAACCTTCATAACAAGAGAAAACCAAACAAAACAAACCTTATTCGCTTATTAAAAGCAATGTTGAAAATCTGGAGATTTTATTTTTAATTCGACGTAGCCTTGAGGTTACGCCGAACTCGAGGAAAAGAACAGAAATAAACAAAATTCTGCATTATTCTATTTTTTCTTAATTTGCAATAAAAAGTGTTCACTCTCTTAAAAAACGACAACTTAATTTGAGTCTCTTTTTAAGTTAAAGAAATCATTAAAGGTTAGACAATCAATATTATATTCGCCTTTATTGAAAGTAATTTTAGTTGCATAAACTATTCTTTCTGGCAAAGTCATCTTATTGATTTGCTCTTCTTTTCTTATTTCAGAAATATTCCACTCTGACACTAATTTCATCATATATTCTGTAAATGAATGTCGTTCTATTTGTATAAGTTCTCCGCTAACATTCGTATAAGACAATGTATCACTTCTATTCCAAATCGTAAAATAAAAATCACCTTCTACTCCTGTCATATTTAATATATAAATAGTATCGTTTTCTTTTGAATACCCTAATTTGTCTAAATAATCCCATTGTATTAACTTGTTTACATTGTCTTTCTGTAATCTCAAATAATATGGCTGTTTGATGTTATTAATGTCAATACCTTGACAATTATAAATCTTTTCATATATTTTGGAATGATATGTGTTTTTGGATGTACTGCAACACAAAAAGATAGAGGTGAATATTATACTGAATAAATATTTTTTCATATTCTACTATTTTCTATAAAAAAATGATGTAGATAACAAAGGGATACCCATTGGACTTTTTCCATTAGATTGATGATAGAACAAACTTAAATTTCCATTGATTATTCGAGTACTCTCTAATCCAACACGTTTTCCTGAACTTGCATCTATTCCATAATGAGTTCGCAAAGGTATATTGTTTTCTGCTCTTAATTGATTTTCTATATGTGTAGCATATTTTTCTGCATTTGGTATTGCAGTTTCTCCAACAGTTACCCAAGTAGTATTATCAATGGTTCCTCTCCAACTATCCTGAATATGAGCCATTTCATGTCCTAACCCAATGTATGCAGGTCTGCTTTCTGTGCCAATTTGGTTTATTCCTCCTGTCGTAGAGTTTGGATTCCATTTTATGTAAGTTCCATTGGGGTCAGCTGCGTTATTTCCTTGTACGATTTGTACATTTTTTGTTGAACTAGCCAAATCGGATACCAAAGCACTACCAATACTACCACCTGTCTGCAAGTCGTTTAATGAAGTCGTTAATGAGTTTACAAAAGCATTAGTTCCTGAATATAAATTACCACTAATATCAATAAAACCATATGTGCCATTTGAATTTTGTCCATAATAATATTGAGTACTTTGTAAACTTGTGGTTCCATCTGGATTAGAAATTGTTGTATTTATAATTATAGTTATGCTATCGCCAAGTAAATCTACCGCATTTACCGGATTATTCCCACAATACGCATACGGACTGATGGAATAGTATTTCTCTGCCAGTGGATCGGGGGTGTTGAACCGCATTATAGGGGGATACATTCCTCGTGCTCCGTAATCGTACGTGTCGTAACCGTGCATCTCAACAAACTCCTTGCCATTGTATTTATAAGGCTGAAGTCCCGGATTATCACCTGAACTGGTTGCCCACGGCAAACCGCTCGGGTAATACTGCGTTCGCTGAACGGTGGTATTGGTATTGGCTTGCCATACTTCACGGTTGTTGCCTAAATGATCCCGACGGTAATAATTGTAAGTCGGTCCGAGGATCACAGCCATTGAACTTATATTCTACGTTATCAACATAAAAAGTACCTGTTTCGTCAATAATGTCCATATTATAAGCTAATTTTATGGTTTTGCCGGGTGTAAGGGTATTAATCAATGGTACATATTCAGGAATTAATATCGTATAATACCTTGTACTTAATTTCCGCCCAGCTGCATCGTATTGGTTAATAATCTGGTTACCGTTTTTAAACTGAATCGTATCAGGCAAATTTAGTAAATTATATCGTATCGTCAATATATCCCGGTCTAAATCTTTTATCATATTGCCGTTGGCATTTTTTGTTGTTTCTGTAAGGTATGTTGGATGCTTTTTGCAAAAAATGGGACTTTGCCCCAAACCCCACTCACTTTTTTATTATTTTCAGTAGAGACACCATATATGGCGTCTGTACAAGAAAAATGGACATTCGTTGGCTAAAATTTTGTAAATATTGACCTGTCGGATTTGCAATCCTACAGTATTATTTGCGGATTTTAAATCCGCTATTAAACCAGCAAAGGATTACAAATCCTTTGTGACAGAGCTTTAACGCCAACTTCACTGATTTTTAGCTACGCTGACCGTTGGTTCGGCTCACCGGACAAGGTCAATTTAAAAGAACATCATTTTTCGATACATTTATTTACCAAACCTTATTTTACTGTAACCTTAGTAACAAACAAATTCTCCGCAAAATATAACCTTATTAGCTTATTAAAAGCAATGTTAAAAATCTGGAGATTTTATTTTTAACTCGATGTAGCCTTGAGGCTACGCCGAACGGTGGGGCGACAAAGTCAAAAGGCTACGCGAACACTTCTCAAAAATATTTCTACTCGAAACTCGCAACCTTGAATCTCATAACTTGCCAACTCAAAAACTATAAACTTCATGAATTTTTCAACTGAAAAGTCAAAAAATCAAAAATTTAGAGCTAAATTTGTGATAGTAATTCAAAACAGATTTTCATGCAGCCTTTAGCAGAGCGATTACGTCCAAAAACACTGGATCAATTTGTAGGGCAAGAACATTTGGTAGGTGAAAATGCTATTTTGCGACAAATGATCGAGTCGGGGCACCTTGCTTCTTTTATTTTATGGGGACCGCCTGGAGTAGGGAAAACTACGCTCGCACGAATCATTGCAAATCAATTGAATAGACCTTTTTATTCACTGAGTGCCATTAATTCAGGTGTAAAAGAAGTCAGGGAAATCATCGAAAAAGCCAAAAACAATAAATTATTTCCTTCAGGAAACCCTATTCTTTTTATTGATGAAATTCACCGTTTTAGCAAATCGCAACAAGATGCCTTGTTAGGGGCGGTTGAAAATGGCACCATAACGTTGATTGGAGCTACCACAGAAAATCCTTCGTTTGAAATTATTACTCCTCTTCTTTCTCGCTGTCAAGTATATATTTTAAAGCCGTTAAGTGCTGATAATTTGCTTCTGTTAGCTAATCGAGCTATTACTACTGATGAAATATTAAAAAAGAGAAAAATTGAAATTGATGAAACAGAAGCTTTATTAAGATTTGCTGGCGGTGATGCTCGTAAATTATTTAATATCATTGAATTGATTGTCGCCGCAGAACCAGAAGATCCTGTACATATAACAAATCAAGCAGTTATTGAATGTTTACAGGAAAATCCTATTGCTTACGATAAAAACGGTGAATTGCACTACGATATTATTTCGGCATTTATCAAATCTATTCGTGGAAGCGATCCAGATGCTGCTATTTATTGGTTGGCACGCATGATAGAAGGTGGTGAAGATCCTCTTTTTATTGCTCGACGATTATTGATTGCTGCTTCTGAAGATATTGGTCTGGCAAACCCCAATGCTTTATTATTAGCCAATGCCTGTTTCGATGCTATGCAAAAAATTGGCTGGCCCGAAGGAAGACTTATTTTGGCCGAAACGACCATTTATCTGGCTTCTTCACCCAAAAGCAATTCAGCTTATCTTGCCATTGATGAAGCTCAAAATTTAGTTAAAAAAACTGGCAATTTACCTGTCCCTTTGCATTTACGAAATGCACCTACCGACTTGATGAAAAAAATTGGTTATGGAAAAGATTACTTGTATCCACATGATTTTCCTAATCATTTTGTACATCAGCAATATTTACCCGATGAACTTGCCGACGAAAGCATTTGGAAATCTCAGGAAAATCCAGCAGAAAAAAAGTTGGCAGATTATCTTCAACAATTGTGGAAAAATCGATATGAAAAATAAAAAACTTGCTTTCTCTTTTTTTCGGCTTACCGGCTCATGTCGTTCCAAAGCATATTGTTGTGACGTTATTTTTTTAAACCTTATTTTGCTTACAACCTTCATAACAAGGAACATAACAGCAGAATCCAATTTTATTCGCTTATTATAAGCAATGTTGAAAATCTGGAGATTTTATTTTTAATTCGACGTAGTCTTGAGGCTACGTCGAACAGGGTTTTTCTTCTTTCTTTTGGTGCTCTTGTATTCTTTTCTACATTTGCTTTTCTACATTTGCTTTTCTACCTTTCTTGCTCTACAGACCAAACCACCGATTACAAATCGGCGGGAGCGGGTGATGTCTTATAAAGATTATGAGACGTTTCACTAACAAGCAAATAGTACAATCAATAATTTTGTCAGCAAAGCATATTAGTTCAATTGATCAATAGCTGATTGTATTTTTTCATATGTTTTTGCGGAAGCAGGAACAAGAGGCAATCTTAATTTATTTTCTATCATTCCCATAATTGCCAACATACTTTTCACACCAGCAGGATTGCCTTCAACAAAAAGTAATTCAAATAATTCCGTAAAACGATAATGAATTCGTCGTGCACTTGCATAATCGCCCTGTAAAGCCAGATGTACCATTTTACTAAATTCAGCAGGAAAAGCATTTCCGATAACTGAAATGACACCAACACCTCCCATAGTAATCAGCGGATAAGCAACGCCATCATCGCCTGAAATTACCAAAAAATCTTTAGGCTTGTTTTTTATAATTTCACCAATCTGGACAAAGTTACCTGAAGCTTCTTTTATTGCACAAATGTTTGGAAAATCTTTTGCCAAACGCAAAGTAGTTTCTGCTGTCATATTTACGCTTGTTCTGCCTGGAACATTGTAGAGAATGATGGGAAGTGACGAAGCTTTTGCTATACTTGCAAAATGTTGATAAAGTCCTTCCTGTGTAGGTTTATTATAATAAGGAACAACAGATAATATGGCATCAATTCTTGATAAATCAGTAGTTTTAATCTTTTCTACTACAGCTTTTGTATTATTTCCACCGATGCCCAGCACAATTGGTAATCGTCCGGCATTTTGTTGAACAGCAAAACGAGCCAGTTCATCCTTTTCGTCTTCAGTTAAGGTGGGTGTTTCAGCAGTTGTTCCACACACTACCAGATAATCAGCACCATTTTTAATTATGTATTCTATTAACCTTCCAAAAGCCTCAAAATCAATTGAATCATCATTTTTAAAAGGAGTTACCAAAGCTACTCCCATTCCCGTTAATTTATTATACATGTTCATAGAAAATATATTTTAATTCATCACAAAATTACGCTTTTAATCAGAAGATTGAATATTTTTTAAGTAAAATATTATTTGATTAAAAATATTATTTATGTTGTCAAAGAAGGATAATTCCTCCTTAAATTGATTCGTAATGTTGAAAATAAAATCGTAAATTGACAAATCAGCGTTTTTCAATCCTACTTTAAGAAAAGCATTGACATAAAGCACCACATATTGCAAAGGAATGACATTATGAAATGATAAATCAATTACTATATCAAACTGATAGTTTCTCAATTCTTTCAAAATAAACTCGTTAGGCTTTTTAAAAAAATTGGTTTGTCGAGAATTAAAAATTTTATAATCAAGCAAAAATGGTGTACAGAGTTTTTTCTTGTTCAAATAACCAATAGCAGTTACTTTTTTGTCATCAGATTTTAATTTTTCTATAATTTTTTTGATAGGAAGATTTTTTTCATTTTCATCGCTTTCAAAAATCAACAGGAAATTCCGTGCTTGATCATAGTTTATAAAACGTTTTTCTCGAGCGGTAGATAAATTATACCTTTTTACTTCTTTTTTTAACTGATATTTAGCTATTTTATCAACTATCATAAAATTAAAACCTTAATTTACAAAGTTTATTATTACTTTTCATTGATCATCGCTAAAAACGTACTTTCGTCAATCAATGGAATACCCAGTTGTTGAGCTTTTTTGAGTTTTTCGGGTCCCATATTATCTCCTGCCAGAATAAAAGATGTTTTTGAAGAAACGCTGCTCACATTTTTTCCACCATGTTCTTCAATCATTTTTTTGTATTCATCTCGTGAATGAAGTTTGAAAACCCCACTAATCACAATAGATTTCCCTTCCAACTCATTTCCTTTCAATAATTGATTTTCTTCAGAAACACTCATTTGAACACCAGCAGCTTTGAGTCGTTGAATAATTTCCAGATTTTTAGGATCAGAAAAAAATTGGATCACACTTTGTGCTATTTTGTCGCCAATTTCTTCTACTTCCAGGAGTTCTTCGTAGGTGGCATGTTGCAAAGCATCGATAGATTTGAAATGAGCGGCTAATTTTTTAGCTACTGTTTCGCCTACAAAACGAATTCCCAGAGCAAACAAAACTCTTTCAAAAGGAACTTGTTTAGATTTTTCTATAGAATTCAAAAGATTGTTAGCTGACTTTTCTCCCATTCGTTCCAAATTCACTAAATCAGAAAATTTTAAATCATAAATATCGGCTATATTTCGCAAAAGACCTTTGTTATAAAGCAGATTTATGGTTTCTGTTCCCAATCCTTCAATGTTCATTGCTTTTCGGCTGACGAAATGTTCGATTTTTCCTTTGATTTGTGGCGGACAACCATTTTCGTTCGGGCAATAATGAGCTGCTTCACCAGGATAACGAATCAGAGGCGTTCCACATTCAGGA
>Ga0209409_1003474_pt1 | contig 10282 bp, 14 predicted proteins | sample AD_JPNMR1_MetaG_FD_184424 | JGI IMG/M metagenome (GOLD analysis project Ga0209409, IMG submission 184424) | Active sludge microbial communities of municipal wastewater-treating anaerobic digesters from Japan - AD_JPNMR1_MetaG (SPAdes) (version 2) | ecosystem: Engineered > Bioreactor > Anaerobic...
CTTTTAATATTTTAGCATTGTCAATAGTGGATCTGTGGATAACTTTTAGAGCAGTTTTTAAGCCATTAAACAGCGAGAAGTGTATATTGTATATATAGGGGACTATGACAAAAGTATTAATTACCGGTGGATGTGGCTTTATCGGTTCTCACTTTGTAGAACATTTTCTTAAAAATACCGATTGGGAAATTGTTGTTCTCGATCGTCTTAATTATGCCTCCTTGGGATTTGACCGATTGAGAGATATTAAAGCATTTAATGACAAGCGGGTATTAATTCTAACCGCTGATTTTACAAAACCAATAACAGATGGATTAAAGAAAGAAATTGGAAGGGTAGATTATATTTTGCACCTAGGTGGAGAGACGCATGTGGACAACAGCATTAAAAACCCAGAACCATTTGTGATGTCTAATGTGGTTGGGACAATGAGAATGTTAGACCTTGCGCGCTCTTTGGATATAAAATGGTTTAATTTTTTCTCGACGGATGAGGTAATGGGACCAGCCCCAGAAGGAGTGTTTTATAAAGAGTGGGATAGATATAATTCAGCCAATCCTTACGCCGCCACAAAAGCGGGCGCTGAGGAATTATGTTTAGCTTATGCTAACACCTATAAAGTTCCTCTTTTTATAACCCATACGATGAATTGTTTTGGAGAGAGACAACACCCTGAGAAATTTATCCCGATGACTATCAAGAAAGTTCTTGATGGTGAGACAGTTTTTATTCATTCCGACCCAACAAAAACAAAGTCAGGTTCGCGCTTTTATATTCATTGCCGAAATGTTGCCAGTGCAGTTCATTTCTTATTAGAAAAAGCCCAACAAAGAGACAAGTATAATATCGTGGGCGAGAAAGAAATGACCAATTTAGAGGTGGCTCAATTTATTGCCGATGTGATAGGAAAACCCCTTAAATATGAAATGATAGATTTTCACTCAAGCCGACCGGGACACGATTTGAGATATGCTCTTGATGGTTCAAAAATGAAATCGATGGGATGGGAATTGCCTAAAAACTTTGAAGAATCATTAGAGAAAACAATTAAATGGTATTTAAATAATCCACGGTGGCTTAATTTGTAATATGGAGAAAAAAGAAAAAGATAAGATTTTAAAAAAGATAGTTAAATTATATTCTCCAGAAGAATCAAAACAAAAAAAAGAAAAGATATTAAAATTATGGAGGAAATTCAAAAAACTTGGTTAGACGAGGCAATTGAAAGAGAAGCGCTGCCTCAATCCGCAAGAACTGAGACCACTCAGGAATTTTGTGCCAGGTGGGGCATTCCGTCAAGCACTTATTATTATAATATTTCTAAACCAGAAATAAGAAAACAGATTTTAAATCTGGCTTTAAATTACGCAAGAAAATATACTTCTGATGTATTAGAAAAAATTGGAGAGGAAGCTAAAAATGGCAATATGAAAGCGGCTGAATTGTATCTTAAATTTATTGAGCAATTAGATGAGAAATTTGATATTAAAGGAGAGCTTCCAGTAATTTTTAAAATTATAAAAGACGGTGGAACAAATACTCAAACTCCATCCTAAACAATATGAGGCGTTTATTGATGAGAAACCTTATGTTGTATGTATTGCAGCGTTTCAAAGTGGCAAAAGTTTTTTAGGTTCTATTTGGTCTGCAAAAAAGATATCTGATTTTCCTGATAAGAATGGAGTTATAGCGGCTCCAACCTACAAGATCTTAAATCAATCAACCCTTGAAAAATTTTTTCAGTTATTTCCCCAATACAGGAAATATTACAAACAACAGCAATCAATTTTAGAATTACCCAGCGGTGGAAAGGTTTTTATCCGCTCCACTGATGAACCGCTGGGATTAGAAGGAATGACTTTAAAATGGGCTTGGTTAGATGAAGCGGGAATGATGAATAGATTGGTTTGGAATATAATCAGAACTCGTTTGGCAATAGAAAATGGTCAATGTCTCATCACAACCACTCCTTATTCGCTGAATTATTTATACAACGAGGTTTATCAGCCAGCAATAAGAGGAGAAGACCCAGATATTTCAATTCATAAGTGGCGAAGCATAGATAATCCTTATTTCCCTAAAGACTTTTTAGAAAAAGAAAGAAAACGCTTAACTCCGCAGGAATTTGCCAGACGATATGAAGCGGAATTTGTAAGAATGTCTGGACTGGTTTATGAACTTTTGCCTAATCACATTATTCCGCCAAAAGAAATTAACAATCCAGAAGCGGTGATTGCGGGAATTGATTGGGGCTTTAAAAATCCTTCCGCAATAGCAGTAATTATTAAAAAAGACAATGTTTATTATTTGGTTGATGAATTTTATCAGACAGAAAAAACAACCGCTGAAATAATAGCCAAGTTAAAAGAATTTAGAGACAAATACCACATTAATTATTATTTTCCCGACCCAGCCGAGCCAGACAGATTAGAGGAAATGAAAAGAGAGGGATTAATTCCAAGCGAAACAAGCAAGGATATCAAAGCGGGGATTAGTTATGTTCAGGAGCTTATAAGGACAAACAGATTTTATGTTTTTTCTACTTGTAAGAATGCTTTAGAGGAATTTAATTTTTATCATTATGATGAGGAAAAGCCCAAAGAAGAGCCGATAAAAGAAATGGATCATTTAATGGATGCGATAAGATATGCTTTGGTTGGGCACAAAAATTACATTCCTGTAAATAACGAAAAAATGCTTTATCACATTTATCAGCGTCGTAATAATCCACAAACATTTGAATAATGCCGTTCAAATCTCGGGCACAACTTAGAAAATTTGCTTCACTGGTAAGACAAGGTAAAATGAGCCAGCGAGTTTTTAATGAATGGTTAAGAGCCACTCCAAATGTGAAGGCTCTACCAGAAAGAATAGGGCGTAAAAAATCTAAAAAATATGCCAAAAGAAATAAAAGATAAAATTGATACTTATAAAGGTTCAAGCGTTGATTTGGGTTATGGATTGAGTTTTAATCAATGGGAAACATTGAGGAGAATTTTCTTTTACCGAAACTCAAAGCATTTAAGCGGTGATATTGACCCGTTAACCAAGAAAGTTAAGCCGTTTCCTAATATTTCAAGATTCAGAGCGAGAGTTGTGGCAAAAATGCTTGATTTTGATGTCAAGGATTTAAGAGTTATAACTGACAGCGTTTATGATTTATTGGCTCAACTTAAAGCGTATCTTTTGGAAAAGAAAATTAAAAACTGGGCGAAAGAGAACGGATTTGGATTTTTATTGAACCAGATTGTAGTAAATGTATCAGATTATGGTTCTGCTTTGGTAATGAAACTTCCTGGCAAGATTCCAGAAATCATTGACTTAAAAAGCGTTTATTTTGATCCGAGTGTAGATAAAATTCAAGATGCCCCTTCAATTGTTTTAGAGAGGGAATTTTTTGTTTATGAGCTGGAAAATAAAAACTGGGATAATATCAAATTATTGATTAATGAATTGGAGAATGAGAAAAAGGATAAAATCACGGTTTATTACTATTTTGGATATTTTAAGAAAGGCAAGAAATATCAAAAAGGAGTTAAAATTTACAGTGATGCTTTAAAAAACTACAAAGAAGGCATTAAATTGTTTGAGGAATGGTTTGATGAAGATTATCCTTTTTATGATTTTCACATTAATAAAATTCAAGGACGCTGGCTTGGCGTGGGAACTTATGAGGAATTATTCCATCCTCAAATTAGGGAACTAATAAACGCTGGTTTAAGAGCCAGAGCATTAGAATTGGCTTCTAAACAGGTTTTACAAACACCAAATGAAACCGCATTGAAAAACATTGTCTCTGATGTTGAAACTGGCGATGTTATTTTAGGCGATATTAGACCAATTCCATTAGAAAGCCGAGCATTGACGCAATTTCAACAAGAAACTGAATACTGGAATGCTTTGGCTGATAGGAGCACTTTTACTTATGATGTGGTAAGAGGAGAAGGATTACCAGCTACAACCCCAGCAACAAATGCTACTATCCAGACACAGATGGCAACCTCAACCTTTGATTTATTAAGAGAGAACTTGGCATTTCAAATTATTAACTTTATTAAAAAGGCGGTTTTACCAGATGTTTTGAAAGAATTAAGAGGGGAAATGGTTGTGCGATTTACTTCCAGTTTTGAGGATATTAATAAATTTGATGAAATGATAGCCAAAATTAAAGCCAATGAATATGCTGTTAAGTATTTAGAAGCCACTGGTTTTTATCCGTCAAATATTCAAGAGGTTGAAAACAAAATTAAAGATGAATTAAAATCAGCAGGTTTAATTAGAGGAGTTAAAATACCAAGAGGATTCTTTGCCGACCTTAAAGATGTTGACATTATTATTGATTCAGAATCAAGAAATGTTCCGCTTGAAGCTCAAAATCTTAATGCCTTGCTTCAAATGATAGTTTCTAATCCGCAGGCGTTATCAAATCCGACGGTTAAATCTTTGATTTATGCTTATGCCGAAAAAATAGGTATTTCTCCTATTGAATTGGAGCGGATTCAAAGGTCGGAATTAACACAAACTCCAAATGTTAATCCAGGACAACCTCAAACAAGCGTGCCGCAACCTCAAGAACAGCAAGGATTGGGAATTAGTTCAGCAATTATTAATAAACTATCTCAATAGCATCGTTAGAATTGACAACCTAACCAAAGAGGAATTATCCAAAGATTTGAATAGTGTCGTTTTAGGTAGAATTTCTGCTTATAATGCTATTCTTCAATTTTTAAAAAGCGTTGAGTTATTAGGAAAAGAGCCGTCGGCAAAAGAGGAAAATTTTGAGTAAAGGTTTTAGTAAGAGTTTTAGTAAAGGTCGGGTTTTCATAAAAATTTTCATAAAAAAATATGGCTAATAAAAAATTTAAATAAAAAGTCGGGGTTATCGCTTCCCTTAAAAGCGATCGAGTAATCCAACTCTTAATATGGATAATGTACAAGAGTTTCAAGACTCTTTAAATCTTGATGAGGAGACGGAAACCCAAGAACAAGAAACCGCCAATGAAGAAACTTCATTGAATTCTTTATTGGAAGAAGGGCAGACAGTTGAGGAACAACTCCAAAAAGTTTTGGAGTTAAACAAAAGACTGTTTGCTCGTGCCAAAAAAGCCGAAGAGAGGTTGAAGGCTTTAGAGGCTAACAAAAAAGAACCTCAATCTGAAAAGGTCGTTGAAAAAGAAAACGATTCTTTCTGGAAGCAAAAGATTGAGTTTCTGATTCATCACAAGGATTTTGATGAAGAACATCTGGATTATTTAGAGGCGGTGGCTAAGGGCAGGGGAGTTTCTCTTGAAGAGGCATATAAATTGCCTATTGTTCAAAAAGCAATAGAGCAATCCTTAAAAGAGAAAAAACTTGCTGAAGCACTCGAAGGTGGAAGATCTAAGGGCGGAGAAATTAAGTCTTTAGATCAGGAAATCAGAGAGGCTTCTAAAGATCCGGAGAAGCACAAAGAATTGTGGAAGAAACTTCAATCTTCTCCTACTGGTTTTCAAGGCGAATAATAAAAATAGTTCTTTAAAAAAATCAGTAGGAAATTCCAGGGAGATCGTGAGTTTATTATATGGCATTTCCTACTGGAACTTTCACCGGAACTAATTTGGCGAGCTTTATTCCGTCAATTTGGGGCGATAGAATTAATGATTTCTTTAAGAGAAAACTCGTTTTAGGCAATTTCTTCACTGATAGAAGCGAAGAATTGGCCGATGGCGGGAAAACTCTTTATACCCCAGTCTTGACGGAAATGACTGCTAATCCTAAGACCAATGCCGCAGCTGTTACCTTAAATTCTACAACCGAATCAAGCGTCCCCTTAACGGTTGATACTTGGTATGAGGTAAGCTTTGCGATTGAAGATAAGGAAGCTGCACAAGTCAAGAAATCATATAACCTTCAAGAAGCGTATGCGAAAAATGCCGCTTATACTATTGCTAAGCAATTAGATGATGCTATTGCGGCATTATTTAGCGGATTCAGTTCAACTGTTGGTTCTTCAACCGCCAATGTTGCTGATTCTGATATCCGCTCTGCTATTGCTACTCTTGAAGCGGCTAATATTGACCTTGATGAGTGTGCTTTCTTCTTCCATCCAACGGTATTCTGGAGACAGTTGCAGGCTATTGATCGTTTTGCTTTAGCAGTCAATGCTCCAGTCCAAGATCCAGTTGCGAAAAGACCAATGGCATCTTTGTATGGCATTCCAGTTTATGTTACCACTGCTGTTCCTTATGTGAGTGGCACAAATGGTCGCATAAATTTACTTGCTCATAAGGATGCTATTCATTTCGCAACTCTATCCTTGGAGAAGCAATCGCCAAATACTAAAATTGGTGAATACAATGTTAGGATTCAATCAAACTATATTCCCGAATATCTTTCTACCGTTACAACCGCAGATATTGTCTACGGTGTGGTAGAAAATCGGGATAATGCGGCAGTGAAGATTTTATCAACTGCTACTTGCGCTTAATAGTTTGATTTAATAGTTTGGTTGGTTCTAACAACCTTGCTTCCCTCCTCTCCTCACGCCAGACCGATGGAGAGGAGGTGGTCTGGCAGAAAGGTTTTTAGAAGGTTTTTAGTTAAAAATATGAAAAACATTTTACAGAACAACAATAAAGATGACAAACCCCGAATTGTAATCAGCCCGAATCTTAAAAAAATTAAAGTTGTTATTGATGGAAAAACTGGAAAAATTTTAGAGGAAACAATTGATGGAAATAAAGTTAATATTTCTATTGAGGATGTTTCTGATAATTCTGAAAATAATCTTGGGGATAATTCTGAAAATAATTCTGAAAATAATAAACAAATATGAAAGTATATTTTATTGGCGATAGATATGAGGGCTGTTATTATGTCCGCTGTATGCTTCCTTTGAGAGAAAATGGCTGGGACGGAATGAAAACTTCTTTATATGGACCGCTTGCTGATTCAGAAAGAATGTTTCAGGGAGCAATGGCTTCTGATATTATAGTTTTTCAAAGACCGATGGATAGAAACAAACTTGCGGCGGCTCAACTGCTTAAACTTAAAAGAAAGAAAATTGTTTTTGATAATGATGATACCTATTTAGAAAATTCTGGGACGCCAGCAACGATGTTTTATGGGACAAGAAAACTGGTAAAAAAGATAAATAAAATATTGTATGATTTCATTAAAATATCCGATTTAGTGACAACCACTACAAAGCTTCTGGCTAATGAATATGTTTCTCTGAATAAAAATGTAGAAGTTTTACCGAATTGTGTTGATCCCGATGATTGGCCAGATAATTGGAATGAGCCGCAAGAAAATACCAGCGGGAAGGTAAGAATAGGAATAATTGGAAGCACTTTATCAACGGGGGATTATGAGGTGGCATCAAAAGCGATTTCAAAATTGCTTGAAAGAGATGATGTTAAACTGGTAGTGCTGGGAGTAAATAAAAACCTTGATAAAAATCCTCTTTTATACAAAATTTTTAAAAAAGAATTTGAATTTCTTAAAAAGATAGAGGATAAAATTGAGTGGCATAATACAGTTGACCATTCCGAATATAATCAATTTCTTGTAGATTTAGCGGTGGATATAATGATAATTCCGAGAAAAGATAATTATTTCAATCGCTGTAAAAGCAATCTAAAATTTTTGGAAGCGTCAATGGCTGGAATGGCAGTTGTTGCTCAGGGATTTTCTGACGGGCAATCTCCTTATCAGCAAAACAAAGAGGATACTAATTATATGAGAATAGTGGTGGACAATGATAAGTGGTATGATGAAATTGATTATCTGATTAGAAACGAAAGCGAAAGAAAGGAAATGGCCAAAAAAGCCAAAGAATATGTTCTAAAAAATTATAACATTAAAACAAAGTCGTATTTATGGGTTGATGCTTATAAAAAAATATATGAGAGAAATTTTTAGAGAGGATAAAAAAATCAAATCAATTCTTTTGGAGCGAAAAGAGTTGATTGAAAAGGGGCGGGAAATTACCAAGCAAATCGAGGAATTAGAAACTGAACGAAATAAAATTGCTTTGAAAGCTGAAAAATTAAGAGACAAGATTGTCCCTTGGGCTAACAAAATCAGAAAAGAGGAATGCGGGACTTATGAGAACATTGAGAAAATAGAGCCAGTATATGATGACCCAAATGATTATCAAATAAAAATAACTATTTTTGATGCCGTTGAGGAATATAAAAAGGCATTAGACGAGAAAATAAAACAAGGCAAATGGTAATATGCATTAATATGCATCAAGAAGTTTTAAATTTTTTACAAAGAGTAAAAGAAAAATATCCTGAAAAATTTAAAAATGTCAGAGTTTTAGAACTTGGGAGTTTGAATATAAATGGAACTCCAAGAAATTTTTTTGAAAACTGCGATTATGTGGGATTAGATAGACAATCAGGCGATGGCGTTGATGTTGTTTGTAATGCTCACGAATATAAACCAAGGAAAAAATTTGATGTGGTGATAACGACCGAGATGTTGGAACACGATAAATATGCGGACTTGTCTATTGAAAGAGCCTGGAATTTGCTTAAAAAAGGAGGAATTTTAATTGGAACTGCTGCTAATATCAACCGCCAGCCTCATTATGAATTTGTTGGAGAGGATAATCATTATGAAAATATTAGCAGAGAAAGAGTTGAAAGATGGATTAAAAATCTGAAAATTGAAAATAAAATTGAAAATTTTGAAATTGAAGAAGATGAACAAAAACAAGATATAAGATTTATTTTTAAAAAGTCATAGTTCAAAAGTCATAATTTAAAAGTCTTAATAAGCAAACAAAAATATGAAATTTAACGATACAACTAATAAAACAGGAATTTGTCAGGATGTGTGGTTTTTAACTGGCACGGATTCAACCAGTTTTCCAACCGCCGATATAGCCAGATTAACTAATAAGGTTTTAAGAGAACTCGCTTTGGATGCGTGGCGGTTTTCTAATGCTTGGGATTTTGATGATAGAAATCACACAACTCTAAACATTGCCACTTGCCCTCTTGTAGATGGACAAAGCGATTATTCTTTGGCTTCAACTGATTTTGACATCCAGCGGGTAGAAGTAGAGGATGTAAATGGCATTTGGTCTCAATTAGAGTTGATTAAAGTTGAGGATATTCCAGGTGCGATTGATGAGTTTTATAAAGAAAAAGGAGTTCCTGAATATTATTATTTGAAAGGCGGAAGTATTTTTTTGAAGCCAGCACCAGACATCAATCAAGTTTCAACTCTTAAAATTTATCTTTCACGAGATATATCAGAGTTTAGTTCAACTGATACCAATAAAGAACCTGGACTTCCTACTGTTTTACATCCGATAATTCCTTATTTGGTGGCATTAGAATACGCTGGAATGAATGGTTTGACTGATAAAATTGCTTATTTGAAATCAAAAGCAGATGAATGGCGACAAAGACTTGTCAATTATTTCGCAACCAGAGGAAAAAATAAAGCAAAATTAACGCCTAAATATTCTAATTTTGAATAATTTTTGAATAAATTTTGAGTAAATTTTGAGTAATTATGTCTTGGACTTATCAAACTAAAAATTCAGAAAGCATTTCTTATTTAACAAAAAGCGGTGTTTTGATTTATTTGGTTTCGGAAAATGGAGATTATTATTTAATCGGTGAAGATCAAGATGAATTTTTGGTTACCCAAGATTCTTCTTTTTGGTCGTATCAAACGAATAAAAATTCTACTAATTGGTCATATCAAACGAAAAATTAAATAAAAAATTAAATAAAAAATTAACATATGGCAAATAAACTTTGGTCAAGTTGTTGGAGAGGAGAATATAATGGTTCAACCCAGTATTATGTGGGAGATTTTGTAAGTTATCAAGGGTCTACTTATACTTGTATTCAAAATTCGTTGGGAAACGATCCAACAAATACTTCTTATTGGAAATTAGTTGCTCAAAAAGGAGATAAAGGAGATACTGGTCCACAAGGTCCACAAGGTCCTCAAGGTCCAGCTGGAGCAGATGGTTTAGATATAACTTGGAGAGGCGAATATAACAATTCAACTTCCTATAATGTTAATGATGCGGTTTCTTATAACGGTTCATCTTATATTTGTAAATTAGCAAGCACTGGGAATTTACCGACTGATACAACCTATTGGGATTTAATGGCACAAAAAGGGGAACAAGGAGAACAAGGACCGCAAGGACCTGAAGGTCCGCAAGGTCCACAAGGAGAAAAGGGTGAGAAGGGTGATCCGGGAGAAAAAGGAGAAAAAGGAGACAAAGGGTTAAACTGGAAAGGAGTTTGGAGTTCAACTACTTCTT
>Ga0209409_1003478_pt1 | contig 10277 bp, 9 predicted proteins | sample AD_JPNMR1_MetaG_FD_184424 | JGI IMG/M metagenome (GOLD analysis project Ga0209409, IMG submission 184424) | Active sludge microbial communities of municipal wastewater-treating anaerobic digesters from Japan - AD_JPNMR1_MetaG (SPAdes) (version 2) | ecosystem: Engineered > Bioreactor > Anaerobic >...
TTAAAGTTATCTGGCTGTGAAAATAAATAAAAGGTCTGGAATATTTTGTATGAATAATGGGGCTGAAATATTTTAATTAGTATGAATAAAGAGGTTGAAAAATTTTGTATCGATATAAATAAGGGAGTGAAAATTTTAATAAGTTTCTTCTCTCAAATACTTTTTAAAAAAAACTCATCATATTTTGAAATAATCAAAATTGATTTTTATATATTAAAAAGAAACTCAATTTTAATAATTTTTGATATTTATAATCTAATCTTTAGGATAGGTTATGGTTACTGTTTTTGTATCTTGATCCCAATCAACTTTACATCCTAAATTCTCAACAACAAATCTAACAGGTAACATAGTCCTACCATCTTTAATAATTGGAACAACTTTTGGGTTATCTGGATCTATTGGTGTATCGACTCCATTAACTCTTGCAATACTCTTTCCTATCCATAGTTCAATTTTTGTATCTTTCAGAGTTACTGTTACTTTCTTTTCAACACCATCCCATCCAACTTCTGCTCCCAATGGTTCTGCAACCCACCTTATTGGTATAAGGGTTCTACCCTCAACTATTATTGGTGATACATCAATCTCTTTAGGAGTATCATTTATATAAATAGTTTTATTTCCTATTTGGAGCTTGAGAATTGTTCTTTTTATATATTTTACTTTGTAAATCTCTTCTTTCTCATTATTAAGTTTATCAATAAGTTTAAATTTTAATTCATTCTCACCCTCTTTTAAAAGTAAGTAGGTCTCAAAATTTCCATTTTTATCAACCATTAGTTCAATATTATTTAAATACCCTATTTTTAAGCCAACACCGTCATCTATTATTTTACCTTTGACTTTCAAGTTTTCATCATAACTATTTACTGGTAAATTTACATTGAGTTTAGGAGGAGTTTTATCAAGAAAAACTATTAACGTAAGAGATGATTTGTTTCCTTTATAATCTTCAGCCTCAATCAAAAATTCATTCTTTCCCTCAACTAATGTGTAGGTTTCTGTAAAAGTTGAACAACCACATTTATTGATTTTTACTCCATTTACAAGAAGAGAATTTAAACCACTCATATTATCTTTTACTCCAATTAAAAGTGTAAGTTTTTCATCTTTTGTGTAGTAATTATTATCAGTAGGTTCTATTATCTGTAGCTCCGGAGGTTTATTATCAAGTATTTTAATAGAAATTAAATTAGACGGCTCAGAATAATTTCCATCTTTATCATAAGATTTAACCATATAGTAATATGTCTTATCGAGATAAATATTATAATCAAGAAAATAGAGTTGATCCTTAAATGTTCTTCCAATTGAATTTATATTTTTCTCACTCTCACCTCTAAAAACCTCAAAACCTGAAATATTATTATCTATCTTAGATAATTGCCATGTTAATCTAACCTTATAATCCTCTTGAGTTGCTGTTAAATTAATGGGTTTTTCTATTAGATTCAAAGAGTATAGATTGTTAATAGTTAATATTGAAATTATCAATGTTATTAAAATAATTATCTTTTTCGACATTCAATCCTCCTTAACTTTCATAAATATAACTCAAATTTCATTATATCAGTTTTTCTTTTTAAATTCTAAAATACCCAATAGGTAGGTTAAATAATAATTTAAGATTAAAAAGAAGGCGCCACCAAAAATCACTATTAAATAGATTGATTCTTTTGTCAAAGGATTACTTAAACTGAACATTCCTTGAATATTTTGTCCTGTTGATGGATCTTTAATAGCAATGAAACCAGAAAAACAAAAAATTATAAAAATAAAAATTGTTGTGAAAATTGAGACTTTTTTGATTGTTTTAATTGAATCTGTTTCACTATAATTTAAAAATTTACATCTTCTCCCAAAATAAATGCCAGAAATAAAGCTCATAATTAAGTTAAAAATAGGAATGCCCATAAAAAATCCATAAATACAGAAATTATAAAAAAGATATATAACTACTAAAAATTTTATATTTAAATTATATAAATTTCTAATAATTTTTTTATAATAGATAAAATTTAAGATTAATCCAATAAGAAACCCTATAATAAAAAATATAAAGATATAATCTTCTTTAATAAAAGGAATACTTCCCCACCAGAATATTAAAGTGAAAAGAAGAGGCAAAAACATAAAAGCTAAAATTTTAAATAAAATATCAAGAAATTTTTTCATAATATATGTTCCAATAAAATTTTTATTCCTATTGAGATTAGAATTAAACCACCCAAAATCTCTGCACCTTTTTTAAAAATTTTTCCAAACAAGCAACCTAAATATACAGAAGCAAATGATAAAACAAAAGTTGTCATACCAATAATTATAGATGGCGAGAGAATTTCAATTTTAAGGAGAGACAAAGAAATACCAACTGCAAAAGCGTCTATACTTGTTGCAATTGATAGAAAAATTAAAGTTTTAAAATCATCTGGATTTATTGTTTTTTTCTCTCCTTTAAAGCTCTCATAAATCATTTTTAATCCTATAAAAACAAGAATTAGAAAAGCCACCCAATGGTCATAATTTTTAATTATGTTTAGGAGGTTGTATCCTATAATTGAGCCTAAAAAAACCATAAAGAACTGAAAAAAACCAAAAGAGAAGGCAATTTTTAATGAATAATTTAAGAAAATTTTACTTCTTATAACTCCACAGGAAACTCCAACAGCAAAAGCATCCATCGAAAGTCCTACACCGATAAAAAAGATTGTTAATAAGCTCAATGAGTTACCGCTATTTAACAAATTTCTACTCCTAAATATATAAAAATCACTTAATTATTATACAATTTTAGGGGAGAAATAGTTATTTTCAATAATTCTATTTATTATACAAGAAAATATTGTTTTATTTTTTCTTAATATTTTAAAAATATTTTTAAATAAAGGGACAAACAAATTTTTTTAAAATTATTTATAAGTAAAAGAAGAGATAATCTTTTATCTACAATTTTCAATTAAAAGTTTTAAGCAAGTCGAGGATAAAGCTTCGTTGCTATAAATATTGCTACTATAACCTCACCTATAAGAATTACAAAATACAAAAATACATTTGTTAAGTCGCCAGTAACAAGGAGTGCTCTAAGTATTCCAACAACATAGCTTAAAGGATTAATAATAGCTAAAATCTGTAACCATTCTGGCATAATGTCAATTGGATATATTGCGCTTGATGTAAAAAATAGTGGCATTGTTATCATCTGTCCAATTCCCATAAATCTTTCTCTTGTCTTCATCAATGCAGCAAGAATCATTGAAAAAGAACTAAAAAGTATAGATTCAATCATAACTGTAATAATAATTCCTATTACAGATAATATACTCCATCTTATTTGAATCTTTATTAAAATAGCAACGAGTAATATGATCACTGCCTGACTAAAACCTCTCACCATTGCACCCATTGTTCTTCCAACTACAAAAGCACTTCTTTTTACAGGAAGTGCCATAAATTTTTGCACAATACCCTGATCTTTATCCCAGATAAGGTTAAGTCCATAAAATATTGCAATAAACATTACAGATTGTGAAAGTATGCCAGGTGTTATGAAAGTAATATAAGGTACACCCCCAGTTGGTATGGCTTTAAGTCTTGTAAAAGTTCCACCAAAAACTAAAAGCCATAGGATTGGCTGGACTGCCCTTGTAAAAATATCAGTTGGATCATGGCGAATACGCCTCATCTCCATTTCCCCAAGTGTTAAACAATCATTGAACCATTTTACAAAATTTTTCCAAACATTATTGTAAACGCCTTGCTGTACGGCGTACTTTTCTAAGTTCACGGAAATTACCTCCTTCTTCAACTTCATGTCCTGTTAGGGCAATAAAAGCTTGCTCAAGACTGTTGGTTTCTGTTTTTTCCATAAGCTCCTTTGGACTACCTATGGCTACAATATGTCCTCGGTCCATTATTGCAAGACGATCGCATAACATTTCAGCCTCCTCCATATAATGAGTAGACATAAGTGTTGTGACATCATAATTTTCCTTTAATTTTTCTAATATTTCCCATACTGACCGACGAGCAATTGGATCTAAACCTATTGTTGGTTCATCAAGTAAAAGAATTTTCGGATAATGTAAAAGAGATTGCGCAATCTCCAATTTTCTAACCATACCACCAGAATAATCTCTCACAAGTTTATTTAAAACATTTTCCATACCCATAAGCGAAGCCAATTCCTTTATTTTTTCTTCTCTTTCCTTTTTATTCAATCCAACAAGTTTTGCAAAAATCAGTAGGTTTTCATAACCAGTAAGTGAACCATCGCTTGAAAGAGCCTGAGGAACATATCCAATAAAATTTCTTACAATTTCAGATTGTTTAGGAACTGAATATCCATTAACTTCTATAGTTCCAGATGTTTGAGGGATAAGGGTTGCTATCATTCTTATAGTTGTTGTTTTGCCTGCGCCATTTGGTCCAAGTAGACCAAACAACTCACCCTCTTTTATATCAAAAGATATTCCATCAACTGCTTTTGTTGGTCCAAAATGCTTTGATAGATTATCTATCTTTATCATTTTTACATTCCTCCTTGTTTATCTTTTCATATTCATCTAAAATCTCTGAAAGAAGTTCATGCAGTTTATTTAAGTCAGCTTCATCCATTGCAGACAAATACTTTGAAAACATCTCTCTTCTTTTTTCTTCCCACTCCTTTAATAGGTTTTTTCCATCCTCAGTTATCCTTAAAGTAACAGTTCTGTCATCAGGCATACCTCTAACTCTTTCTAACAAATTTTTGCTTTCCATTTTCTTTGTAATTAATGTCACTGAGCTTGGAGTTGTTCCCAAAATATCTGCAAGTTTTCCAACTGTTACAGAATTATGTTTATTTAGATGTAATAAAATCCATCTCTGTTCAAATGTAATTCCACTTTTTTTCACCTGTTCTAAGGATAATCTCCTCCAAAGCCTACAAAGACTTGATAAATCATTGATCAAAATATCTTTAATGTTATTCATAGTTTAGCCTCTTAAATATTTTATCACTTAAATATTTTTCTTCAAGTATCTGTATAATTAAGAAATTAAAAATTTTAAATGAAGGAGTTATAGTAAAAAAGTTATTGAAATAAATTTATATAAACTTTTAGGACTTAGAAATTAACTAATTTATAAATTTTATTGATTTCTAATTTGTATAAGACTTAGAAGGATAAAAAATAACTATAATAGTCTTATTGGTGAAAAATTTTTAAAAAAAATATGGAAGGTTTATTATTTTAAATAATATTTGAAGTAAATTCAAATCCTAAAAATAACAAGACCTTTTTTATAAAATAGAAGAAATTAAAATCAAAGATAAAAACCCTATTATTAAATATTAACTATCTATCTAATATAAATATTTTTTATATTTCCTCATAAAATGCTAAATCTTTTAGATATTTAAGGTTTTAGATAAGTATTTAACCAATTTATAGTTTCATTTATTGCTTGATCTATTTTTTCAGGTCCGACAAAGTTATCAAATGTATGATCGGCATCAAGAACAACAAGTTTTTCTTCTCCATTATGTGCATCAATAAATTTCTGAGCTTGTTGAGGTTGAGGAGCAACCAACGCATCATTTGTACCACAAATATCAAGAAGAGGTCCCTTAAATTTACTTATCTCATCAATAGGATGCAACTCTTTTGTTGAATCAAAGAAAGCTTTTTTAAGTGTTGTTGTTTCTCCCCATGGTAGTGAAAATGTTACAATGCCTTTTGATTCAAGCTCTATTTTCTGGTCTGGTGAAAGAAATATATTCAATATATCTAAATCTGGAGCAGCAGACCATAATACTACAACTTTAACAAGTGGTTCGTTACTCATACAACTTGCGAGAGCTCCGCCAAGAGATAAACCACATACAGCTAATTTATTTTTATCTACTGCAGGATTTTCTGATAAATATTTTAATGCTACCTTTGCATCAGAAAGTTCTCCAGTAACAGTAGTATCTTGCCAATATCCTTCACTTTTACCTGAACCTCTGTAGTCGATTCGTAAACTTACATAACCAGCCTCTGCAAGTTTCAATGCAGTTCTCTCCCACATACCTTGAGGTCTACTACCTTCTGCTGGCACATATGTGTTTACTACTGGCAACTCATCTCTTTCGCCCATAAAACCAGGGAGTAAAAGTACACCAGGACACGGTTTATCAATGTTCGAAGGATATACAATAGTACCAACAAAGTTCATTCCATTGTTATTCATAATAATATCTACTTGTTTACCAGCATAAGGTGTAAGTTTTGTTTTTTTGGGTTTTACACTAAAATAAGTACCTACAATCCCTATTAGGAGAGCAATAATAACTAAAATTATTACTGTTCCAATTTTCACCTGTCCTTTTTTAAACATTTTCATCTTCACCTCCTTAAATAAAATTTAACTTTTTTGTAGTATCCTTGTTTTGGACATCTACAAAAATTTCTTTTTTCATTTTACTAAAACTGAAAATGCAGTTCAACTTTTTTTCACCTGCTCTAAGGATAATCTTCTCCAAAGCCTACAAAGACCTGATAAATCATTAATCAAAATTTAATAATTTTATTTAAAATCTTTAGAAAAAAAGGGGGAGGGTGTCCCCCCCTTAAAAAAATTGAAATTTTAAAACGCAGGATAAGTAATTGTTATGGTTTTTGTTGCTCCATCCCAATCAACCTTACATCCTAAATTTTCAGCAACAAATCTAATAGGTAACATTGTTCTTCCGCTAATAATCATTGGTACAACTTTTAGATTATCAGGATCTATTGGTGTATCGACTCCATTTACTTTTGCAATATTCTTACCTATCCATAGTTCAATTTTTGTATCTTTCAAAGTTACTGTTACCTTTCTTTCAACTCCATTCCAATCAACATTTGCTCCTAAAGGTTCTGCAACCCACCTTATCGGGAGCAAAGTTCTGCCTTCAACTATCTGTGGTGGAACATCTATTTGGGTTTCTACTCCATTAACTACCATTATTTTAGAACCGATTTTCAGCTCTAAAACAATCTTTTTTTCAAATACAGCTTCAATTTTGTGGTCTGCTTGAATATTGGTGAAAGTATATGAACCAACTGGTCCAACTGAAATACCATCAACAAGAACATCTTTAATATAGTAATTACTATCTGGAGTAATCCTGAAAGATTGAGAAGAACCACAATCAATTAGAACTTCTCCAGAAGGAGAAATTGTGCCGCCAGTGGTGGAAGAAGCAATAATCTGAAATTGAATTTTCTCAAAAATAGCCTCTATTTTGTGGTCTGCTTGAATATTGGTGAAAGTATATGAACTAACTGGTCCAACCGAGATGCCATCAACAAGTACATCCTTAACTTGATAACAGAAATCTGGGGTAATCATGAAAGATTGAGAAGAACCACAATCAACTAAAACTTCTCCAAAAGGAGAAATTGTTCCGCCAGTGGTGGAAGAAGTAATAATTTGAAATTGAATTTTCTCAAAAACAGCTTCTATCTTGTGATTCGCCTGAATATTGGTGAAAGTATATGAACTAACTGGTCCAACCGAGATGCCATCAACAAGTACATCCTTAACTTGATAACAGAAATCTGGGGTAATCATGAAAGATTGAGAAGAACCACAATCAACTAGAACTTCTCCAAAAGGAGAAATTGTGCCGCCAACACTAGAAGAAGCAATAATTTTATGAGGTTCTGAAGGAAAAACTATTAAAGAAGGGTCTCCTAATAAAAGTGGCTGTGCGTCCATCATATCAGGGTCAGAGCCGAAATCAAAATAACTTTGGTAGAAGGCTTTACCTATGCTTAACCCCTGAATCAATCTTTCAAATAACATAAAATCAAATTTTCCCACTTTCTCGATTTTGGCTTGAGAAAACGGAAACCATGAATAACCAATTACTGCTGGGGATTTCGTGAGAATCAATAATAATTTTGCAAAGCCATCCTCGCTTAATTCTGCACTATCACATGTCGGAACTACTACAACTGACTGCATTTCTCGTAAAGAGTGGAGATCACTTATTGTAATTAGGGGAATGTTTTTAAATTCGCCTATATCTACATCTCCATTCTTGTTTAAATCTATCCAAATTATTCTTTGCGGAGCGCCTATGGGAAATTCCGCGTCATAGCCACTAAGATGCACAATATCATATCCTTTTAGCATTTCCTGATTTAAATTCTCTTGAGTTATAGGTAAATCGCTTTCTATTAGAGGTACAGCATCTCCTTCTTTTTCAAACATTGTGGTTATAATGAAGTTATTGTTTCTGTATTTATTTGCAAAATCTTCTGCTAAATAGGCAAAGGTTGATGGATTACTTTTTAAATTAAGACGATTTGCTTCTGCTAAAAGGATTTTCCTCTCTCCTCCTTCGCCTCTTTTTCTCTCAAAATCTATGATCTGATGCAATATCTTGTTAACGATAAGATAACTGCTATAAGGAATTCTGCCTACCATTATGTTTATTTCTGGAATCCTGTAATCTATGTCTTCTTTCTCAAAGTAACCATCCATATCTCTATCCCAATCAAGCGTAAGGTTGGCATAATACAAATCCGTATATTTTCTTGGCCAAATTAAATAATCTTTATTAGATCGTTCTTCCCATTCATGACGACTATCATCAGGAAAAATAAATCGTAAAGGCATATCTCCATCTGACTGGTCTCTGTAGTACCAATACTGTCCAACATCACCTATTAGAATTGCGTACTTTAACCTTTTTTCTCCTGTAAAATATATCTCTCTCAAAAAATTTCTTATTTGTTCTGCCCTGTCTCTACCAGGAGTACATGCTTCAATTTCTGATACAGTTGCTACTTTGACTTTAAACCCTGATTTTTCTTTAAAATTGATAAAATCTTGTAATCCAGTTAGAATGCTACTATTAAATTCGTCCTTTGTCTGTTGGGGGAGGATAATAATATAATCACAGTCCGAATCATAGTCTGGAACAGCTTTGACATAGCCTCCCGTTTCACTATTTATTTCTTTTTGTCCCATTAACATTAAAGGGACCAAAAGGAATAGGATTAAAACCAATAAAATCAATTTTTTCATTCTTCACCTTCTTCTATAACTTATTAAAAATTTTATAAAATATTTTATTCCCTCTGTCATACCTCCATATCTTGGACATTTATAATTTAATATTATATAGTTTCTTATCAAAATCAATAGGTGTCTCATATCCGATAGCGCTATGAGGCCTTTCATTATTGTAGTAGTCAATATACTTACTTATGATCGCCCTTGTTCATAGATATTTAATCCCTTTACCAACTATTAAAGAATCATGGATGAAATCCATTGACCATATTCTGTTTCTTTGGTTAGGAGAGCTTATAGAAAGAGAAGATGTTGAGGATTGAATAGAAGTTTTTTCTTATTACTTTCTTTAATGCACTTACTTCTAAATCTCTTTCAGCTAATAGCTTCTTAAGTTTATTATTCTCCTCTTCTAATATCTTTATCCTCTTAGCCTCTGGGATAGTAAAACCATTATATTTTCTTCTCCATTGATAATAGGTAACATTTGATATATCATATTTCCTACATAAAGATGATATTAATATTTCACCTGTCTCCCCTTCTTTTAGGATATTCATAATCTCTTCAATTGAAAATCTACTCTTTCTCATCTTTTTATTACTCCTTTCATTAATAATTAATTTAAACTGTTAAATAATTTCTATCCAGATTTTGGGGAGCAGGAAAAAGTTAGTAAGGTTTAAGAGTTTTTAAAATAAAGTTTCAAGATTAAATTTTTATTGATATTTTGCAAATATTCAAGTTAAAAAGATTTTCTGAAGTATTGTATCCTACTTTTACAAATCAATAAATATAAATTGTTAAAAAGTAAATTTATTGTAAAATAGATTTTATGGATAATTTTTTTGTTGATTCACATACTCATCTTGATATGCCAGATTTTAATAAAGATAGAGAAGAGGTAATAAAAAGAGCATTAAGTTCAAATATAAAATATTTTCTAAATGTTGGCTATGATTATAGATCATCTATAAATTCTAATAATTTAACAAAAAATTATAATCATTTTTTTGGAGCAATTGGTTTCCACCCTCACAATGCGAAAAGTTTTAAAAACGAGCACCTTTTTGAATTTGAAAAAATAATTAAAAACAATGATAAGATAGTTGCAGTTGGAGAAATTGGACTTGATTACTATAGAAATTTATCCCCAAAGGAGATTCAAATTGAAGTTTTTAAAAAACAGATAGAATTTGCAATAGAAATGGGTATGCCTATCATTATTCATGAAAGAGACGGTT
>Ga0209409_1003479_pt1 | contig 10275 bp, 13 predicted proteins | sample AD_JPNMR1_MetaG_FD_184424 | JGI IMG/M metagenome (GOLD analysis project Ga0209409, IMG submission 184424) | Active sludge microbial communities of municipal wastewater-treating anaerobic digesters from Japan - AD_JPNMR1_MetaG (SPAdes) (version 2) | ecosystem: Engineered > Bioreactor > Anaerobic...
AAGCGCCTACATAGTAGGCGCTTCTATTACGGTATTTTTTTTGAGTACTTCATCATGGAAAAAAAGTTATCCATGATGAAGCAAAAATGCCAAAAAATGTCGTATATATATGGAGACTTATCTGGTATTTTTTTGAGTACTTCATCATGGAAAAAAAAGTTATCCATGATGAAGCAAAAATGGTCCTAAATGTCGTATATATATGAAGACTTAAACCCAAGGGGTGAAACTTAAGGGCAACGGAGGAATTATGAAGGGGATAATTAGGGAAATCGTTGGGCAGGAAAGCGGGTTTGTACTAGCCGGTAGAGAGTGCCGGCTGGATAATTGGTGTGGGGACCTTGATGAGTATACGGCGGATCTCCGCCGTATAAAGAAGGTGGTGAATTGCTTCTTGTTCTTGGTTGAAAGAGGATACATCACCATAGATGGTGATGAAATCAGTAAAGATTATATTGAGTATGCAAACCCCGTGACCTTGGAGGACCTTATGGTCCCGGGGATGCTGTATGACTTCGGGGATTTTGAAATTCTTGTCCCCGAAGGATGGAACTAGAGACCACACCCAGCCCAGATTAACCATCTGGGCTGAAGAAGACGGAAGGCTTTTTTGGGCGCCTGCATAGTAGGCGCTTCTACTACTAGGAGGAAATCATGGCTATGGACAAATATAACGGAATGAAGTACTGGAAAATAGTCAATCCTAATGGCCATAACGGCCTAATTTATCATGAGGGATATAACGAGGACCCTCTTCCGTGGAATCCATCTGGTGACTGCACCCCTGGTGGAATATACTTTGCTAGTGAAGACATTTTTTCTTTTATTGGTTTTGGTGAAGACTTATACGAGGTAGAGCCGGTAGGGGAGATTTATGAGAACCCTGGTAGGCCTAAGAAATACAAAGCTCATGCAGTAAACTTAAAGTATATTGGGAAATGGAAGGATAACGTAAGGTATTTAATTGATGAACTGGGGGAAAAGTTCGACTCTGAAAAATATTTTGAGATTGTAGTACAATATTGTCCAGAGAGAATAAGGTTTATTGATTGTGATAATAGGCTACAGGTCCTTACAATAGCAAAATATTGTCCAGATAAGATTGATGCAAATAAGTTTAACTGGAGAAAGTATAGCTTTATTATCGCTGAATTTTGTCCTGATAAACTCGACATGGAGAGGTATAATTGGGAAGAAGATAGTTGGGCGGTAGCAGAGTTCTGTCCCGATAAACTCGACCCGGAAAAGTTTAACTGGGAAGAGCATTCATGGGCAGTGGCACAATACTGCCCAGACAAACTCGACCATGAAAAGTTTAACTGGGAAAAAGATAGTTGGGCGGTAGCAGAGTACTGTCCTGACAAACTCGACCCAGAGAAATTTAACTGGGGAAAGTATAGCTTTATTATCGCTGAATTTTGGCCTGACAAACTCGACCCAGAGAGGTATAATTGGGAAGAGCATAGTTGGGCGGTAGCACAATACTGCCCAGACAAGCTCGACCATGAAAAGTTTAACTGGGAAGAGCATTCATGGGCGGTGGCAAAGTTCTGTCCCGATAAACTCGACCCGGAAAAGTTTAACTGGGAAGAGCATTCATGGGCGGTAGCACAATACTGCCCAGACAAGCTCGACCATGAAAAGTTTAACTGGGAAGAGCATTCATGGGCGGTAGCACAATACTGCCCTGATAAACTCGACATGGAGAGGTATAACTGGGAAAAAGATAGCTGGGCGGTAGCACAATACTGCCCTGATAAACTCGACATGGAGAGGTATAATTGGGAAAAAGATAGTTGGGCGGTAGCAAAGTTCCGTCCTGATAAACTCGACCCAGAGAAATTTAACTGGGGAAAAGATATTTGGGCGGTAGCAGAGTTCTGTCCGGAAAAGCTTGACTATTTATCTTAATTATAAGGGGGCAATAAAAAGTTTTTTTAGATACGGAGGCAATTATGGATTGTCGGCAGGTGGTAGTCGTAGTCTGGTGGGATGACCCAGGAGGTACGGCGGTTGAAATAACGGAGACAACATGCGACAGTGAAGGTGAATTTATAAAACAGTTCTTATATTTAAATGAAAAAAGGTTTAAATGGAAGTTTCTCGATGGGAGTGAAAACTGTGTTTATAAACGATTTAAAAGCTATATCATTTTTAAAAATACTATGATGGCAAAAAGACTTGTAAGAGCTTATAGGGAAGGTAAAAGGTATATTGCTGTAAAGCTAAATAGTGATGAATGGTATACGTATTATAGTATTGAGGATGTATTAAGAAACGGTGAAATCCCAAACAGAACTGATTCTTCTAATGTGAACACAAAGAAGCAAATACGAGAACTGTTAGGTGATGCTGTTGTTTTCCAAAGCGAACTATTGTTGTGGGAGGATGTATGAGTGATGTAGGACATAATATTAAGGTGATTTATAGCCATAAGAAGAAAAATCACGGAGGAATACTGGAACATATTACTGATAGTGAGGAAGGTTTTCTGTTATATTATTCTAGATACGGGACAGTATATGGGTCATATTTGAATTATAGTAGCCCTTGTTGCTTTAAACTTTGGGAACCAGATAGTGTATATATTGTTAACAATGGAATCGATATTCTTAAAAAATTTCATTGGCTTGATAGCAGAAAGGAAATCCCCTATCATTTAAGACAGAAGACCATAGATGTAATATTTAGTATTAGCGATTTAGAACAGCAATGCGTGGTGTATGAGTGGTATGATGAGGATGAGTACGAATTGTGGACACTTTTAATACCATTTGATGACCTATCATGGTCAAAGGAGTTAAGTGGTGTGTTTGAATTTGGGATTGGAGGTGGGGAATGAATCGTGTCATTCTTTCTGGTGTGCTAATAAGCGTAAGAGAAGTTAATGAAACACCGTTTTATGAGTGTAAAATAAAATGTAACAATATATATATTACTTTCTATACATTTAAAAATTTTTGTGAATATGTAGGAAGACATGTTGACACAGAAGGATTTGTGGGGCACGACAATATGATACTTATATCTGATGTGTATGTTGATTATGAGAAGACAAACTATGAATATGGAGTGTAGTATGACACGGTATGAGGAACTGAATAAGAAAAAGATGGTATTGCTTGAACAGGTAATGAAAATGTTTCGTTCTGGTAATGCTGATATTGCAAGTATATGGTACCAGAAGTATAAGGAATTGAAAGATAAAATAAACAAAATGACCATTGAGGAGGCAGAACGTGATACGAATTCTTGATAGCTGGAGGGGAGACTTTTCTGATGAGGATTTTAAAATCTGGTTTGATAAACTGAATGAGGTTCCGCTTGGAAAAGAAGGACTCTTAACATGTGGGATGCAATATAATGCATTTACATTTATGGAAGAGGATAATCCTTTAGTGTATAGGGTAAAAAAGGTTGGTATTATAATTCTTGATACGTTTCTTGCTGATTATGCACTACAAAGGGTAAGTGAGAATACTTTCATAAATGGTGTATTGATTACAGGTAATCAATTGGGTATTACACATTACGCAAAACTAGAAGACTATTATACTTTCGGAATATTATCAACAATGATTGCAGATTATGCTAATGATGTGCTGGACAAACATAATCTGCCGTGCGGGTTTGTTGTTCCATGGTACTGTACAGACTCTGCGATAGGGATATTACGATATTTGGTTTTTGGTGGTAATCCGGTAGAGCTGTTTCTTATTGAACAGCCATTTAAACAGCCATATGCAATGTATTTTCCGATGGAAATTGTGGAACAATTTGTTATGGATAAATCATTTGATTATGACGGACTCTCTGAATGGATTAAAACAGAAGGAGTAGACAATTATTTATATTCGGTGGTATAATCATGTCTATGACTCGAGCCGAAATAGAACGTAGGTTTTATGCTCCTGGTGCAAAATGGCGTGGTGACGAATACTGGACATTGAATCCTTTCAGAAAAGATAATACAATACACTCGTTTTCTATTCGGGAGGATGGCGTGTATTACGATTTTGCAACAGGGGATAAAGGGGTGATACGTGATGAGGTCTTGCAAACTGAAGAGTATTTTAGTCCTTCAGACGTGGGGCGCATTGTTGGTACATATGTTACACCTTATACCATAAATGGGAACATAGCTTTTGTTGTTGTTAGAAAGGATTTAGGCAACGATAAGGTTATTTACCCATTGCAGAAAAAAAACGGTAAAATATGCAAAGGTATTCCTGCGTGGTGTAACGAAAGGCCTTTAATGGTTCTGCACCGTAACGATGTACCACTACTGATAGTAGAAGGAGAAAAATGTTACCATAAGGCATTATTGTTTATAAAAATGAACAACATTCCACTGGCTGTTACAACATGGCACGGTGGAGCAAACATTGTAAATAAAATAAGTTTCAAAAACATAGAAGGACATAAAGACAAACGAGCAATCTTGTGGCCGGATAATGACGACGTGGGTCGTAATGCCATGTACTCTATAGCTAGGAAGCTTATAGCTATGGAGTACAAGGTTTGTTTTGTGGATACTCCTGGTGCACCAGAAGGATGGGATATCGCTGACGCAATAGACCAAAAGAGTGTTGTGGAAATAGTGCAGATACTAAAAGGTGCAACAAAGAGGGTGTTTGATACAGTAGAGCAGCTTGATTTGGTATATAATCCAGTTAAAGAGAAAGAAGGAACAAAGAAAGAGAGGATGGCATATCCTATGACAGATTTAGGGAATGCCGAACGGTTCGCCGACATGTGGCGAGGAAAAGTGATTTACAACACTGATAAGCAAAAGTGGCTTGTGTGGAACGGGAAAATTTGGGAACATAATCCCGCAGAATTGTCGAAAATCATTAAAAAAACTATTGAAGCGTGTTACGAGGATTTTCAGGATGAAGCAAGCAAGAACGAACGTCTTGAAAAAATAAACAATATGTTAAAACTTGCATCAGCGCTTTCTGGTATGTACGCAGCCGAGACGGACTTTGATAGCGACCCGTTTGTTATCGTGTGTGAAAATGGTGTCATAGACCTTAAAGCTGGTACGTTGCTACCACACGATCCTCGACGACTAGTAAGCCGTATGGTGCATCTTGAGTATAAATCTACAGCAAAGGCTGATTTGTTCTATAAGTTCCTGGATGATATTACGCTCGGAAGACAAGAGATACAAGAGTTTTTGCAGCGATGGTTTGGTTTATGTCTTTCTGGTGACACAAGCCCCCAGGTATTCACCATTTTTTATGGAACCGGTGCAAATGGCAAATCAACATTGACGGACGTTATTCACCATATTCTGGGTGAATATTCTGCTGTGGCACCATCTACGACGTTGATAGAACAGAAAAACTCTACTATTCCTAACGACCTTGCTGGAATGCGAGCCGCCAGGGTTGTGTTTGCATCAGAGACCGGAGCAGAGGCACGGCTCGACGAAGGAAAGGTAAAGTCAATGACCGGCGGTGATATTATAAGCGCACGGTTTATGCGGGGTGAATTCTTTAAGTTCAAGCCCGTATGGAAGATTGTGCTTTCCACAAATCATAAGCCAAAGATAGTTAATAACGACTACGGTATTTGGCGACGGATTATCCTTGTTCCCTTTGATTATCGGGTTGACAAGAGCAAGGCCGACCCGTTCCTTGCTGAAAAACTAAAGCAGGAAGCGGAGGGTATTTTTGCATGGATGGTAGAAGGTGCACGGCAGTATTTTGCCGAAGGCAGTGGTCGTGCTGCACTAAAAATACCGCAGGTTGTTGAGCAAGAGACGCAAGAATATCGTGAAGAAGAAGACAATCTTGCCCAGTTCATTGCACAATACTGTATTGTTGAAGAAGAACTTGCATCAAAGGGGTACCCTGACCGTATTACGGGCACGTTGTTGCACAAGTTCTTTATTAAATGGGCTAAAGAGGTTAACAATGGATTTTTGGAGAAGGTATCATTACAAAAGTTTTATAAAATGTTACGTGACCATGGGTTCCAGGTGCAACGGGCTCATGGAAATACAACATTTGTGAAAGGAATCTATGTAAGACGAGAATACATGGAGGATGACCAGCAGTGACCAAAAAAATGATGGAGTGGATATGGATATACCGTGAAAAAGGGTATGTAATAAGCAAGCAATCGGCCTATAAGCGCAGAGCTCTTGCTGGTGTAGGAAAAAAGATAGGACGAAACTGGTACTTAACAGAAGAGGAGTTCCTACAAGTTCTTAGAACGCCACTCTATGGGTGTAAAGAGGTAAAGATATATGGAGAGATATGAGCATCAAGAGAGGGCTTTTAATTTTGCTCTCTCTAACATCCGACAACGTAAAAATGCCGCCTTGTTCATGGACCCAGGGACAGGGAAAACTCGTGTGACTCTTGATGTTTTCTCTGAACTCTACAAAGAGGGCATTGACGGTATGGTAGTCCTTTATCCGAAAGGACTACTTACTGTATGGGTTGATGAGATAAAAAAGTGGGTTGACGATTACGTTGTCTGGGTGTATGATGCTCAGAAAAAAGACACAAAGAAAAACAGAAGTGACTTTGAGTTTTGTTTGAACAGTAAAAGAAAAGCGTTCTTTCTGTTTAACATAGAAGCATTTCAAGTGCCTAACAAGCAGCTTGAAATGTTTCTATTGGCGATTTTAAAACAGAAGAAGCCATTACTTGTGCTTGATGAGTCTTCTTATATAAAGACTATCAAAGCTAAGAGAACAAAGAATATCATTACACTTTCTGGTGATGATAAGTTCCTTGGAAAAATGATACTTACCGGAACAGAGGTGACAAAATCATTGCTTGACTTGTACACACAGTTTGAGTTTCTAAACAAGAATTTCTGGGGAATGAATTACTACATGTTCCGGGCAAAGTATGCGGTTGTGGAGGCTCGGTCGTTTTATAAACGAACACCGTATGGAATTAAAAAACAAGAGTTTAAGGAGGTAATAGGGTACAAAAATGTAGATGATTTACTAAAGAAAATATCCGGGTATTATATAAGAATATCTAAAGATGATTGTCTTGATTTACCAGAGAAGATACAGATAAACGTTCCGATACAGCTCGATGCTACTTCTACAGCGTTCTATGAGAAGCTGAAAAAGCAGATGATGTTAGAGGCAAAAGCCGGTGACGAGAAGGTGTTTGTACACGTGGTAAATAACTTGTTTATGAAGTTACGGCAGATAACTGGAGGTTTTTTGATAGATGACACAGGGAATGCAAAGAAGATATGTGAAGAAAACATGAAGATGGGGTATCTTGTTTCTGATGTTTCTGGTCATGACAAGCAAGCAATTATATGGGCTGTATTTAGACATGAAATTGAGTATATAACTGAAAAGTTAAGTAAAATAGACCATACAGTTTGTTTTTATGGAGATGTTTCTGAAGATGAGAGGACAAAGGCGATTCATTCGTTTCAAAATGGCGAAGCACGGTTCTTGGTTGCAAACCCGTACGCTTGCGGTTTTGGGGTAAACCTGCAGAATGCACATATGATGTACTATTATAGTATGCCATTGTCTCCGGAAGTATTATTGCAATCTCAGGACCGAATTCACCGTGCAGGACAAAAGGAAAAATGTGTGTACAAATACCTGCTCGCTGCTAACACTGTTGATTATCGTATTAGGGAGTTGCAAGATATTAGAGCACAATTGAGAGAAGCGTTTATTAAAAAGAGGGTTGATATTCTGGAGAAAATCTTATGAAAGGGAGGAGGGTTAAAGAGCGAGAATTAACACAACTAGAGTTTGACGGGTATCCTGTTGTAAACGGGATAATAACAGGAGGTGAGTATAAAGGCTGGTCACCAGGACTTGCCTATTTTGATAGGGAATGTAACAGGAGGATTAAGGAGCGTAAAATGAAAGAGGTTTTCGAGAAGATAGGGAAAATGGCTGCTCTGTATGAGTGGACACAGAGTGAGCTTACCGACCAGGACAAGGAATTTATAGAACAAATGAAAGCAAGCCTTGGTCAGTTTACTAAGATTAAAATACTTGAGGAACTGCTAGATTATTATAAAAAGCAGGCAGCAATGATTGTAGAACAGAAAATACCAGATGAGATGGCTGCGACGGGTGTAACAGAAGTTACTGTTGATGGATACAAAATATCCTTGCAGCAGTATTATTCCTTCAAGAAGGAGGAAAAAGCTATCGACTGGTTATTTAGTAATGGCTTTGCTGAAATAGTAAAAAGTGACATAGTTATCTCCGGCGCTTTACCGGAGACAATAGTTGACACGATTGAAAAATTGGGTATAGAATATAACGTCAAACAAGATGTGCATCACATGACGTTAACCAGCGTCTTGAGTGAGTATGTACGTAACGGAGGGGTTGTTCCCACCGATGCGTTTAAAGTAAACGCTTTTACAAAAGCGAAGATTTCTAGGAGGTAACAATGAACGACATTGTAACGAAAAATGCGGCGGACATTATTCCATTTGCTTCTGGTCCTACTGGGTTTGAGTCTGTAGATTACGGCTGTGTTCAGCGGCCGTATCTTGCTATTGCTCAGGGTCTGAGCAACATGGCAGTAAAGGGTAGTACAAGTTATTTGCCTGGGTTGGAGCCAGGAATGTTTTACTCGCCTACCACTAGGCAAATTTTTGGGACAAGTATTGATGTGGTTATTTTAAAGTTCTTCCCACAGTATGTGATTTATTCTGGGTTGAATGAGAAAAATATACCTATTGGTTTTCAGGAAGCAATAAGTAAACAGGATTTCGAACGAGACCGAATAAAGGATTTTGAATGGGAAAAGGGAAAACTTTTTAATCGAAAAACCGGCCAAGTGGCCATTGACAAGCGAAACTTTATAGTCATGTTTTCAGAACACATAGACTGGGGAATGTTCCTTTTCTCACTTCAATCAACGGGTGTTCCCATCAGCCGCAGGTGGATAACTCAGGCGATGAGTATTTGGGTTACCAAAGACGGAAAGACAGTTCAGGCACCTATCTGGTCCAGTGTATGGCGACTCACTACGGCATACCAGGACAAGACAACGAATTTCCAGATAGGTTCAATTGAACGGTTGGGATGGGTCTCGAAAGATATTGCTCCGACTATCAAGGGCCTGTTTGAAGAACTTGCAAACATGAATACATATGAGTATGCACGGACGGAAGAAGAGGAACTACATGTAGTGCAAGAGCAGTCTGTGCAGGAACCAGTGCAAGAACAGAAGGTGGTTATTGGCTCTCCGCAACATGTTGTACAGCAACAGCCGCAACAGCCGCAACAGCCGCAACAGAGCCCAGAGCCGCCTAAACCTCCGGTAGATTTAAATATCTGGTAATGTTTAAAGACGTATCATCAGAAAAGGATTATGAGCGGATGGTTATCCGTAGGCTGAAGAAGTACGGATACGCCGCTCATATCGAATGTTCCATTCCTGGTTTTCCTGACATTGTTTTTATCAGGAACTCCAGGATAAGGCTAATAGAAATGAAGAAAGGAACACAAGAACCAGACAAACTCTTAAGACCAACGCAAAATTCGTTCATAAAAGAAATGAACAACAATGGGACAGATGTGTATGTTGTGGTGGCACACAACAAGACTTTTAGGTTATTTAAAAATAAACAGGAAATATATTCTGGGAACATAGATGATGTCGTAAAAATTATTGTTGGAGACGTGTCGTGAAAACTCCATTTGACACTATTATTGACAACAGAATAAACACTGTTGTCGAAGAACAGAAAAAAGAGGTGACAAAACAAAATAAGAAACCTGTTTTCTATTGGCTTGCGTATGTTATTGCTTTTATAGCTACTGGTCTTTCTGTGTTCTTTACATCGTATGCAATGATGCAATCGGCACCAATACCTGTTGCTATTGCAATGGCAGTGGTAATAAGCCTCTATATTAACGTTGCTCCACAAATAGCGACAATAATGCTTACAAAGGGTAAGTGGTATATTAGTGTTTTGTTGTACTTGCTTACAATAATTCCTATGAGTTATTCTATGAGTACAACACTAAACACCATGTACACCATCCAGAGTAGCAAAATAGAACAGCGGCGAACACAGAAATTACAACAAGACCAGAGCAATAAAGAACGGGATTTATTAGAAGCAGAGCGAAAAGAACTGGTAGAGATAAAAGAGAAGTACCAGGAAGAATTGAAAGTATTAAAGACTGGCACGTGGCAAGAGAGGGTTACGCTTAACAGGATAAATGAAATAAACGAGAGACTCGACAAGCTTTCAGTAAAAACAGAAGAACAAGAAGTAAAGTATATCAGAACAGACTTCTAT
>Ga0209409_1003492_pt1 | contig 10262 bp, 7 predicted proteins | sample AD_JPNMR1_MetaG_FD_184424 | JGI IMG/M metagenome (GOLD analysis project Ga0209409, IMG submission 184424) | Active sludge microbial communities of municipal wastewater-treating anaerobic digesters from Japan - AD_JPNMR1_MetaG (SPAdes) (version 2) | ecosystem: Engineered > Bioreactor > Anaerobic >...
CTTTGTGGAGGAACGGAAGGCTGCGACCACGCCGGTCTTTGAAGAGATTCGTTCCTGGCTCAACCACTGGGAGACGAAGGTCCCGCCCCACAGTCCCCTGGGGTCCGCCATCGCCTATGCCCTGGGGCAGTATCGCCGGGCGATTCGGTATGTGGACCACTGGCTGCTTACCCCCGACAACAACCCGGTAGAGAACGCCATTCGTCCCTTTGTGATTGGCCGCAAGAACTGGCTTTTTCATGACTCCGTGCATGGGGCCAAGGCCAGTGGGCGACTGTATTCCCTTATTGAAACCGCCAAAGCCAATGGCCACGAACCCTATCGATACTTGTGTCACCTCTTCACTGAGTACGCCCGGGCCTCAGACAAAACCGCCGCCCTCGACACCCTCCTGCCTTACACCCTCGCCCCCGGCTCCTATTAATCAGCCCCAACGGGGTCATGGCAGCGGGTACGTTCTATCTTTGCCCGCACGTACTCTAATCTATCCTGGTTAAGAACCACCCGCCGATGAGAAGTGCCCTCGAGGACCTCGATCGCATAGGTTCCCCGATGGACAAAGCGCTTTCCCTGCCCTTCGGTAAACCAGTATACCAGGCGAATAGTATTCCCCTCTAATTCGATGCCGTAAATTCCTTTCTTCCCGATCACCGAACCGGAATTAAACAAGCATGGGACCGGAAGCTCATCTCCATACAAGCTTTGTTGGATACTCGTTCGACGTTCGCTCCGTTTAAGTTTGGAAAGTTCTTCCCGTAAGAGGCGAACTTCTTCAGCAATCCGGTCTTTTTCAAGGCCCGCTGCAGAGGGATATTCCCGTATAAGCCGTTCTATTTCAAACTTGATGTAATCAAAACGCCCTAAAGACTCAAAGAGGGGGCGATGCGTATGGCCAATAATCGAGATCACATTATTCTCCAGAGAAAAACGATAGGCCTCCTTTTCAACAAAAAATCGATGCCGGGGGCTTCGGGCAGAAGAAATATTGCGAATCCCCAGGGGCTTAAAAAAATATCGGAGCGAAAGCCGAACAAAGCGGTTATACTGGGTATATACTTTGGAGGCTTGATGACCATGGTATACCAGCAGGGGAATCGTGGGGGTTTTAATCTGGATAGCATCATACAGGGGATAAGGATAGGCATGCAGATATTCTAAATCTTCATCGTGGTTCCCAATGGTTTTAAACAAACGACCCTTTTCGTGGTAGGCATCAAAGACTTCGTAGAGCCCTTTCCAGGCCCTTCGGATATTCCCATAGGGATACCGTTGTAATTCCTCTATATCCCCATTCAATATAAGAAGCCACCCGCGGGGATAATAGTACTGTTGCAAAATATCACGGACTAAAAGACCATTCCGCAGTAAATCATCACTTCTGCCCCCGTTCCCCATGTGAAAATCGCTCATTATTACGATGGGATGGGTAGCCCCTCCCTCAGCGTGTTCATCCTCTATTTCTGCGATCCGAGAAAACCGTATACGGGATTGTTGTTTAGCACCGGTCATATCCCTTCTATTGTAGGGTGTTACCGGTAATTACTCAAGAACCGTTATCCGCCTTTTTGTACTCCCCGGCTAACAATTGAACTAAAATTGAACTAAGAACGAAAAGGCCGCTGAAATAGCCAGAGGTTTTCTTCCGGCTGCCCCACAAGGGACACTCCCATACAAGACGAAAGGGCCTCCATGGCAGCACCGCTATAAAACACCCGATGGGTTGTATCTTCTTTGTACCACCATCCTGCAAAGTCTTCGTCCTTTTCGGGTACCCGGTGAGTATGGATCGCTAAAAAGCCACCTTCCTTAAGCAATCTGGCCATCTGGATAAATTCCTTCCGGGGTTCCTTAAAGTGTTCTGCCACTTCGATACACAGAATAAGGTCGTAGAGGCCTTGAAGGGTAATGGGAGCAAAGTAGGGATCATAGCTGGTAACCCGATGTCCGTGATGAGAAAGAAGTGGAGCCACCACCGGGACTGGACCACAGCCATAATCAAGAATATCAAGGCGCTGACCGCTGGGACTCTTCTGAGAGACATACGTTATGCCTTCCCAGACCTGCCGTAAAATCCCTTCCAGGTATTCTCGGTACGGGGAATCCTCGGGATGATTCTGATGCAAAAGATAGCGCGCTTTTTCGTCTCGCTCTGATAACCAGCTAGAAGGATCTTCCCAGACGGCCGTGCAGTTCGTACACCGGGAAAAGCGACGGTTTTCTTTTCTTCGCCGCTGCAAAGGGATAAGATGACTTTGAGAACTGGTACAAATAGGGCAGATCATCACAAAACAATATCTTTTTAAGCCCCGAAGAAGCAAGGGGCCCGTATCAATGGTATGCCCCTTGCTCAGAAAAATTTTTTAGTTACCCTGTTTTTACATCCTTTTTTCGTATTCCTCTCTCAATTTTTTTGTCGCCCGCACCATATGGTCCAGGGCAGCCTTTGTTTCTTCTATATTTCGGGTTTTTAAACCACAGTCGGGATTAATCCAGAGCATGGGAGCAGGAATATACTGGAGCATCCGACGGATACGCTGCTGTAGTTCTTCTATTGAAGGAACTAAGGGCGAGTGGATATCATAAACACCTGGCCCGATCTGATGGTCCCGGGCATAGTCCTGGAAAGAAGGCAGCAATTCAAATTGAGAACGGGCCGCTTCGATGGTAATCACATCCACGTCAAAGGCGTTAATCGCATCCACCATGCTTCCAAATTCGCTGTAGCACATATGGGTATGGAGTTGCACATCCGGTCGCACCGAAGCGGTAGCAGCCTGGAAAGCCCCCACCGCAACCTTGAGGTAGCCCTCCCATTCACTTCGGCGAAGGGGGAGTTTTTCTCGCAGGGCCGCTTCGTCCACCTGGATAATAGGAATTCCCTTTTCTTGTAAGTCATCAATTTCTTCTCGAATCGCATCGGCAAGTTGGGACGCTACCACCGCCAGGGGGAGATCTTCCCGTACAAAAGACCAGTTGATAATGGTTATCGGCCCTGTGAGAATCGCCTTAACCGGTTTCTTGGTAAGGGACTGGGCATAACTAATCCACGGAACCGTTATGGCATGGTTTCTTTTAATATCTCCATAAATAATCGGGGGTTTAGTAACCCTACTTCCATAGGACTGAACCCATCCCTGCTCGGTAGTATAGAATCCTTCTAGATGTTCTGCAAAATATTCCACCATATCGTTCCGTTCGTATTCTCCGTGGACAAGGACATCAAGACCAAGGGCTTCCTGCAAGTTGATGACCTGGCGAATCCTGTCTCGCAGATAGGCCTCATAGGCCTGTAACGAAAGAGTACCTTCCCGGTATTGCTTTCGCATCCGTCGTAGTTCCCCATCTTGAGGGAAGGACCCAATGGTGGTAGTCGGAAAGAGGGGTAGCCCCAAGCGTTTTTGCTGGAGCTCATACCGCTCTTGCCGGGGTACCGGACGGAATTTGTTTCCAGGGAAGGTCTCTTCTTTCTGGGGGTTTCCCACATCGCTCTTCCGCACAGCCATTCCATTTTCTTTTTGTTGTTCAGGGGTTTTTCCCCCCGTATCCACTTCCCAAGCCGTACCAGGATCGCCCTCAAGCACCTGCTTAAGAAGCCTCAGTTCTTCAAGCTTTTCATAGGCAAAGGCCAGGGAGGTCTTCAGGTTTTCTGGCAAAGCGGATTCCCCTTTCACCGTATAGGGTACATGAAGGAGAGAACAGGAAGAGGAAAGCCACAGTTCTTGTGAGACAGCGGCGGTGAGTTTTTTTATCAGCCTTTTCCGCCCTGTCAGATCCGCCTTCCAGATGTTCCGCCCATCAATACAGCCTGCCACAAGAATAGTATTTTCGGGAAAGCCATACCGTTGAATAAGTTCTTCATTGTGAGGGCCCCCTACAAAATCAAGTCCAATTGCATCAAAGGAGGCTTCACATACCGGAGCCCACATATCCCGAAGGTCTCCGAAATAGGTCTGGAGAATGACTTTCAGATGTCCTTTTTTCGATAGGATTCGATCATACAAGAACCTAAACTGCTCCACTTCTTTATTTCCCAGATCAGTGGCGAGGATAGGTTCCTCTATCTGAACCCACGGGACGTTCCATTCTCGCAAAAGGTTCATAAGGGCTTCATACTGACGAACGAGCGGTTCAAGATATTCCTCCGGGGAACCTTCTTGAATTTTAGAAAGGCCTACAAAGGTAAGGGGCCCAATCAGGTTTACCTTAAAGGGATGACCAAGACTTTGGGCCGCTTCGACATGGGCTTTTAGAAAAGAGGGTTCTAGTTTCCAGGAGATATCCCGGGAAAGTTCGGGGACAAGGTAGTGATAATTAGTGATAAACCATTTTTTCATTTCTAATGGATAGATGCTTTCTCCTGCCACCTCCCTTCCCCGGGCCATGGCAAAATAGAAGGAGAGTTTTTCCTCCAGCGACGCAGCACTCCCTTGTGATGGCTGCAGTTTTCCAAAGCGGGGAGGAATAGCGCCCAGCAGATAGATCATATCCAACATACCATCATACAGGGAAAAATCATTACAGGGAATAAGATCCAATCTTTCGGCCAGAAACTGAAGCTGGTCTATCTCAAGTTTACGGGCACCGTTATACAATGTTTCGGCATCGATTGCCTGGACAAAGTACTTATCCAACAGGGTTTTAAGTTCCCGGTTTTTTCCTATCCGGGGAAAACCCACAATCGTCGTTTTCATGGGAACTCCTTGGGGAGAGAAATAAATTAAATTGAACATTAGAAGAGAACTATCCTACTGAGATGAGAAACAATTACGGGACATGAACCATAGCTGAACCCTCCGTTCAAAAACTCCTCTGGCAAATATCCTGGCTCGGTTTCTTCCTACTACCCACCTTCCCGGTTTCCCAGTGGTTCTTGGGGTTCGTCCACCTTACAGTAGCGGGGGCTGCGCCGGTTTTGCACCGGACTTCCTTGCCGCAACGATACCACCACCTCAAAAGGCTTTGGTATCGCGGGGGGCTTTTAAAAAGCATATACGCCCACCAGAGGGGGCTTTATCATAGCACTTCTTCTGAAGAGAATACAAGGGATTTTTTGTTTTTTTAATTAAAACGGACAAGAACAGAACAGTCCTTCGGGTATCGTGTCCAACCAAAAGACTAATAACATAACCACCACGATACCCCTTCTGCTCTTACAAATGCTTGTTTCTGTATGTGTACCCTACTTCTCGTTAATTCTGAATTTGTACCAGCTATCAGAACCTACATAATCTGAACGAAGATAAAAATCAAATTCTAATTTTCCGGTAAAAGAGCTTGGAATAGGATATAATAAATAACCATCCCATTTCCCATTATCACTCCAGGCTCCCAAATCTTGGCCCAGGTCATCACACTCAAAATGGATGGGAATATCCGGATCGTTCCACAACTCAAGAGAATAGGTTTTTCCGCTTTTTAGCATCACCGAATAATCATCATAATAAAATACATAATAATTTGAATCTCTGCTTGACTTATCACTGAATTCGATTTTTCCTTCAATGATAGTATTTACGGGTACACTAAAAAGAAAATCAAATAAGGCACACCCCACAACAATAAACACTACAATAAAAAATAAAACACCCCATTTTACAGAAAAGAAACCCCGCATAGACCACCCCTCTCAAAAGTCAAATTCTTTTTATCTCTTATCTCCTCTAATTACGTTTCCCTCCCCTCGTTACTACGCATGGGAGGGAAAACTCTTTTAACTTTATCCTAAAACAATTCTACTCAGGCTTAGAAGCAAGAATTGTTCTCCAATCAACCCCAGAAGTGATTATGGCCTTATTAAGGCTTTCCATCCAAGATCGGCGCACACTATATAAAGCAATAATATCCGACCCCACCGAAACCCCAGAACACACTAAGGAAATAATCACTCCCGTGGTGTTTTGCATAAAGAGGCCTGAGAGGACTGCCGCCAGGGCCGCACCGGTGGTTACATAGGCGTAGATCTTAGATGTTTTAAGATACTGGGAGCCATTGTAATTCACACCGTTATTCACCCAAAAGTTGGTGGTCCGCTCCATGTAATTTTGAAAAAGCCAGGCCCCTGAGGTAGATGCGAGAGGTGCTATAGCCATAAAAGTAAGCCCAAGAGAAAGGGTACTCCGAGAACTTGAGGCAACTCCACCACCTATAACTAAACCGTAACCCGTTGCTTCGAGTACAAGCCCCGTCATACCCCCTGAATCAGAAAAGGGGGTAACTATTCTTTCTGATTCCTGGGCTCCTATCATTGTAGCAATACAGAGAAGCCCTCCTAGTACCGTAATAATCTTCTTTCCCATTTTTCCCTCCTTTGGGTATAGAATGTAGTAAGAGGAACTACTAAGATGGTATCCGCTAGAATCATATGTTCACGTTTTGTTCCTCAAGAGACAGTATAGAAAGAATAGGGAAAGAATTCTGTTGTTAACGGGTCTAAAAAACTCCATATGGAATTTATTATCCGACAGGTCTTCAGCTCTGTTTTACTCAATATAAAGATATGATTGCTTTTTAAAAATTCAATAACCTTGTGTTTTTTCCTATAGCTTATCTTGACAGATTAAGCCGATATTATTTCAAAATATAGTATGAATACAGGAAACAACCTATGGGTGCGCATAGGTTTGGCTTTGTATTTATCGTTATCGGGTCTTCTTGCGTTGCATACCATAGAAAATGGTGAAATTTCTTGCAAAATAAAACCATGTGTTATAGGCATTCTATTGGCAGTTTTACACGGTATAGCGTACTTCTATATTCTTACAGCGGAAAACCCCAAATTCATACAAAAGTTTTTTCTGTGTGCCTTTCTTTGTTTATCCACTATCATACTCCTTTCGATTACCCTGTACCAAGAGTTGTTTCGGAGCGCTTTTCATATTTTAGGAGCCTTTTTTCTTATCTTTATTTTTAAATTCGAAAACTTTAACCTTTCCCGCACTAATAAATTGAATATCCAGCTACTATATATTCTCTTAATCACTATAGAAATAGTAGTCACCCTCTGGGTGTTCCTTCATGCTATATATGGGGTTTTACTCAGAGCACCTTTCGCGCAAAAATGGGTCCTTTTCAATTTATACACATCAGGATATCTTATTATAGGAATTTTTGCTATTTTCGAACTCAGAAGCTTTATTAATATTCTGGTTTTAATAAACAAAGAGAGTTTCGTGGTTGATAATGAGAATTATTCTCATTTGTTTGGTAAAAAAGATCTATTCTTACTGTGGCTTTTAACACAACAAGAATACAAAGCCCTTACTTGTTCAGAAATTATGCAGTCCTATAGTACCCAGTTCGGACAGGAGAAAAAATCTTTTCCCCAATGTACAACCTGTATTACCCATAAGTATAAGGCCACCATGTGTAATGAATACAAACAAATTTATAATCAAATATTAAAAATAAAAAAAACCCTTGAAACGTTGCATATTGGGACTATTATACAGCCCTCTAATAAAATGAAAATAAAAGAAGAAGGATGGCGCTTTGAACCATTTCAGGGGGTAACTATTAAACACAAAAATCCCTAAGGCAGGGGCCTACTTCAGTAATTTGAAGAGAAGAAGTTTCATTAGAGAGCAACGAACATAATATTATCCTGCCATGGATGATTCTTTCCGCTGGTGAGTCTCCGGAAGCACCCGTATTTCTTGAATAACCCGCCCACTTAATTCGTCTACTCGACGGGCCGCAGTCGCTACGGTTTCTGTATACTCCTTTATTTTATCAAGCCGTTCCAGGATCTGTTTGCTTCCCGCATGTTGTTCAAAAACAATCTCTTTTATTTTCTGTTGATGTTCCATAAGTTCTTGAACTCGAGAAAACACCTGGGCAAAACTCTCATTCGTTTTTTCTGCCTGAGAAAAACTCCGATCTATGAGGTCTTTTATCTCCTGTAAGAACCGGGCAATAGAAGTGGCCTGCCCTGCTACATGTTCAGCAAGTTTTTTTATCTCCGTAGCAACTACCGCAAACCCCTTGCCAAGGGCTCCCGCATGGGCTGCTTCTATTGCCGCATTAATAGCCAGAAGGTTTGTTTGGTGGGCTATATCTTCAATCACCGCACTGGCCTCAAGAATAGTCACCGAACGATGGGCTATCTCTTCCATGTAACGGGAAATACCCTGGATATTTTGTCGATTCTCCTCTGAAGCATTCATAAGGTGTTCTGAAGCAGTAATAGTAGAAAGGACAAGGGTATTTATGTAATTTATATTTTCCACCATTTCCACAATATTCTGAGAAGACTCTTTCATAAAAAGGTGAAGCGCCGTAGTTACTTCATTAAGTTCATCAATAGGAGCCTCACTTTGTTTCAGCGTTTCGATACTACGGACAGAAAACTCCTTGAGCATCTGAGAAAGATTTTCTTTATAGCTGTCATGGAGCCGTCGATTTTCCTTCTCCATGTAGTGACGACAATTCTCTGGTTTATTAAGGCCATTATAGATTGCCACTGCCATTTGTTCGCAGCTATTGTAACCACAGGCACTACAATTCAGAATATCCCGGTCCGATTCTTTGTAGGTCTCTCGGTTAATCCGAGCGATAAAAGAGGCATCCGGTTCCCGAATAGTATTTTTAAAAACAGGGGACCGATCAATATAATGACGAAGGTACAAACCGGGTTTCCAAAAATGTTTGATTGTAGTAAGCAATTTTCGCTGATTTCTATAGTGTTTCATGGCTTTTTGAGCCCGTTCTTCTATTCTTTTTTCTACTTTATCCAGATTTTTGCCTTGATTTAATGTTCCCGGTCCCCCATTACAACCCATCTCACAACTTAAACAATCCACAAGTTCAAAAATGGGAGCCTCTCCTGCCTGGATGGTAGCACCCAAATGAGCAAAATAATGGTACACTTCTGGGCCTTCTATTTTACGGGTTTTTCCTGAAATATCAGGAATATGACGGGCGACCGTTCGCATAAGCCCTCCCGGAGAAGAGAAGAGTACCGCCCGTTCTGCTCGGGGACCTTCAAATTCTACCTCTGGATATTGCTCGAGATCCAGTTGTGCTTCCTCTAAATACTGATGAATAGAACGAAAGGTAACGTTATAGTCCCCGATTCCCACCGCATCAAATTCCCGCCGTTTCGCATAACAGGGAGAAATAGCCGCAAGTTTGTAGTCCCGGTATTCGGGGAAAAATTGTCTGATCATTTTAAAGGTATGCACCATGGGGCTATCCACAGGAGCAAGCAGAGAAATATGTTCAGGGCGGTAGGTTTCGATAAAGCTTACAATCGCAGGACAGGGTTGGGCTATGATACAATCCGGTTTTTGTTCTTTTTTGTATTTCAGATAGGAATAGACGGTCAGTTCTGCCCCAAAGCTCACATCAAAACAGGCCCGGACTCCCAGGCTTCGTAAAAAACCAGCTAGTTTCTTATACCGGCCTTCAAAACCACTGGCCGCAGCGGGAGCCACAATGGCAACAATTTTTTCTCCTCGCGTCAGAGCATCGCGAAAAGTCTGCCAATCATCTATTCCCACCCGAGCTCCATGGGTACAGGCGGTGATGCAGAAGCCACAGCCAAGACAGAGATCGCTGTTTATCTTTACATAGGAGCCTGAACCATCGTTGCACATTTTAGCAGGGCAGACACTAATACAGCGATGGCAATTCACGCATTTTTCTTCAATTACTTTAATAACTGGTCGTTGTTTTGGTAGCATACTTTTTCCCTCCCCATTCTTTTTGTATTTAAAAAGAAAACAGTTTTTTAAGTCTATTCTTGGAGAATATTATCTAAGCTGCCGCTATCTGTCAACAAAGTTGTCACCTATTTTTGCACTTTTATGCACTCTTTTTATGAATTATTTTTCTGGTTTCATTGGATGGATTTAAGTACACAACCCGCTGAACCTTCCACGTTTTAGGGCCACCTTTAGGAAATCGCTCTGGATGTTGTAAGAAGGCCTTGTGAAGTGTTTCATTCCGCAGAGCAAATAGTCTAACATCTTCTCCACAACGCCGTTGTTCTGGGGTAATATACCCAAGCCCTGTATGACGATGCATTCGATTATACCAGTCGATAAAATCACCCATCCAGATTCTCGCTTGTTCAATCGTGGCAAAGCGTCCTGGATATGCCGCATGATATTTAAGGGTGCGATAGAAAGAATCTGGAATTACCGTTGTCTGAATGGATCCATACCCCTTCAAGGTTCCTGCGTTGCCGGATCGATTCAAATAGTTCCCGGCCATATTGCTCCTGTTCACTCTGATGGATAGACCAGCCGACAATCTCCCGGCTC
>Ga0209409_1003502_pt1 | contig 10215 bp, 13 predicted proteins | sample AD_JPNMR1_MetaG_FD_184424 | JGI IMG/M metagenome (GOLD analysis project Ga0209409, IMG submission 184424) | Active sludge microbial communities of municipal wastewater-treating anaerobic digesters from Japan - AD_JPNMR1_MetaG (SPAdes) (version 2) | ecosystem: Engineered > Bioreactor > Anaerobic...
CTACATAATTCTTTGTAGCAGCGTCTTGTGCTGAGGTGGGGTCAGTAACGTTGGTAATTTTATGAAAGTTCATATCAATATCCGCAGTCATTTTTCCCAAGGTAGTATCAGTGCCTTGAGTGTGCTTTTTGGTTATAGCGTCTGAAACATCAACGGCAGCTATAGCAGAATCAACCAGGTTTTTGTTTATATCAAATTTGGCTATATTGTTTTCAGTTGCGTCTGTATCTTTATCAACTTTAGCATAAAGTGCATTATCAATTGTATCAGAGTTACTATTAAGGTCAGTTATAATTTCAGTAGTATCGGTCGCTTGTGGCTTTTTTAAATTATAGTAAGTTGTATAAGTAGCCATTATTTTTCCTCCTAAACATTATCCCAATCAGAAGGTGGCTTATCTTTATCAATCCAATTAGAAATAACTTTTTTAACTGATAACCACCCTTTTAATATTACTGAACCACTAAAATTCATCAAATAAGAAGCAGATAACCCTCGACTTAATCTCCTTAAAACTGGCACAATATTAAAATTATATTGAACTTGAGCCATAAATTTTCTTAAGGTTTTGCCAATTTCAGCAGAAGAAAATATTACAATAGCAAAACTGGATATTTCTTTAATTAATTTATGATATATTGCCTGAAAATTAGTTTCTATAGCTAAAATATTGGGGTGTAAAGAGAAAATTCTTCTAATAATTGCAAAGGGAGAAAAAGAAGTAGACAAATCAGCAATTAATTTTATACTACTTCTGAAAAAATTTTCTATATTGATATAAATATATCCTTGAGCCATAAAAGAATAGAGGTTTCTTAGCCGAGAAGTAAAAATAGTATTTATAGAATACGTTACTGGATTATATATATCTCTGGTAATTTTGGCAGAATAAGAAGTAATTATGTCCCCCCAGGCTATAAATTTTTGCCCAAATAAAGTTATTTTAGCCCAAGCAGAAAAGAATAAATTATTATTGGCAATTAAGCTGAAAATTCTACTAACTATAGCAGAGAAATCAATAGTTATACCCTTAGAAGCTTTTAGGGCATAAATTGCTTTAGCTATAATAGAAGAGGAAAAAGCAAAAGAAAGGGGAGCAACAATAAAAGTTACCAACTTTCTCAAATTAGAAAGAGAAGAAAATATTGCACTCCCCATTGCCACTACTGTATATACAAAATGATAAAGTTTACTCCAAGTATTTCTTCCTTCATCAGTTATTAATTGTTTCCAAGTATAACCAGAAATTTCATTCCAATGAGATTTAGCCACTGTTAATCAACGGAGAATGTTAAATCTCCAGCTTCGAATTTTACCGTATCGCCACTGCCAATAGTTTTAGGATTGGTTAATTGAGCATAGAGCAAAACATGCCCACTTCCTACATCGGCATCGGCTAAAAATACATAATTTATAGTTCCCCAGCTACCAGAAGCTTCATTAAAAACAATATCGGCTCCATTGCTCTTTGAACCACCAGAAGCAGCAGGAAAATTGGTAGTGTTGTTGGTTACCTGCACTCTACTATAATTATACCCAGAAGGCTCTCCAGTTATTGTCCCGTCTTCAGCTACGGCATTAGCTAATCCCACATAAATAGTTGTGGGAGCAGTATAAGCTACCTTGCCTAAAATATGGTCAAGAATAGCATTTTCTAAATAATCAGTGGCTGCGCCTGCCATATTACATCACCTCATTCCCAATAGACATAAGCTTCATTTAAACCAGTTCCTAATGACACATACAATCCCCTATGACACCGCACGGGATTACCTCCAGGAAAGAAAAAATCATAATTGTCTGCAGAGGTTAATTGTTGAGGAACAATTTTTTTGGACGCAGTAGGGCTACCACTTACCACTTCGTCATAAACATCAACAGTTTTACCTGCAGTAGTAGTTTTAGGGAAAGCAATACCATAAAAATAACAAACCCCACTTTTTATTTGTTTACTCTCAGTTATTCTTGTAACTTCCATATCATCAACTCCTTTAAAGAGGGGGAATGTCATTCCCCCTCTTATTAGCTGGCTTGACCCATATAAACTCCTCGCCAATCAGACCACCCAAAATCTACCGCAAACCAACTCTGATAAATGGTAGAACGAGTAGCCTGGTCTTCATAATTGTCCACAGTTACTTTCTCTAACCAGTAAGCCTTTAAAGCATTATCCTCCTTATCGGCAAGTAAAAACCAATCATTACTATCGGTTAAATATGGTGAGACTATTACGGTAAAGTTCTGTCCATAAAGATAGTTGGGTTGATTTTCTGCCGTATAAGGAGCTTTTTCGCTTTCCAATATTTCGTGAGCTATTTTAGCCAGAGCTATAGGGATAACCAATATTCTGGGCTGTATCAAAATTGGTAATCCCCTATCATCAGTTAAAGACATAAAATGCTGAATGGCATTAAACAAAGAGTCGGGAGTTAAGTCAGCAGTAACTTTATTGCTGGCAGTTCCTGTAAGAGTAGGGTGAGAGGCAGAAAATAAAGGAACGCCATCTCCACCATTTACGGTGGTTCCTAAATTAAAAACTCCGTGTGCCATTTGCTCAATGGTAAAAGCAGCACTTCTTCCCATACCCCGAGCTAAGTCTTTAACAATATCGTATTGGAGAGTTTTCATCATTTTTCTGGTTACTGCAAACTGCAGAGCCTTATATTGAGGAGCATAACTCCATTCATACCCCTCATAAGCTCGGTCGGTGATTATATCTCCACCTTCAGCGTCCCAATCCTGAAAAGCTCCTAATCCAATAATATTTAAGTCTTTTACTTCAGCTAAAGAAGTGTTCTTTTCAGTAAATATTCGCTCATAAACGGGAGTTACTTTTTTATATCCAGTTTTTATTTCCTCATAAACTTCCCGAGGTTGCAGAAGTTTAGATAAAGTGCTGGAAGTCATTGCCATGTTTTTTCACCTCACATTAAGCACTATATTGAGATTTAGCGGGATTAATTTTAAATCTTACTCTTGTGCCAGCACCCCAATTATCTTCGGGATGTTTGCCCACAATTAACAATACATTCTTTGAGGTAGCGTTTTCATCTACAAATGGAATACCATTGCCATCAATTTTAATATCGCAAGTAGTCCCCTGTAGAGTAATTGCCGCTGCGCCAGAGCATTTCCCAAAGAATTCATTTTTATCGTCTCCTACCCATACCGATATAGGAAGATGTTCTCCAGAACCACTTTTCACTGATAATGCAGATACACCAAGTAAGGCAGTAGAAGTTACAGTGGCTTTTTGCACATAACCACTTACTAAAGTTACTGGGTCTCCTACTTTTATATCTTGGTTGGCGTCAGTTAAAAAAGTGCGGGTAGTTAAAAGAGGAAGAGCAGGTTCAAATCTAATTGCCATTTATATCACCTCTATCCACGAGTTAGATTTTTAATTCTGGCTACCGCATCAGCAGTAGCTCGGTCGTCTTCTCTACGCTGGGCGTCTTTTAAGTCTCTCCAAGCTTCATTAATAGATTTTAGTCTGGAGCGGTGCAAATCTTCTTTTGCTTTACGCACCTGTTCCCCAATTTCTTTAGGTCGGCGCATAAGAATATTATGCTTGGTTTGCAGTGTTCCGTCAGCAGGCAAACCAGCGTTCTTAAGCATAACTCCAGGCTCAATCTTATCTTCATTAATATTTACCGTTTCCCAGCCCTGCATTTTGTTATATTCAAACATATCTTTACTGGCGAATTTATAATCGAATTCTTCTTTTCCACCAGTAAAGTCCATTAAATTTACTTTAGATGGGTCGAAATTGTCCTTTTTACTCATATTAAACCTCCTTAGGAGAAAGGGTCTCTAAATCAAATGGTTTTCCTTGTTCAATTGCTTCTAATTCCTGTTCCAGCTCTTCAGGTTTACGATTAAACTTCCGAGCTAATTCCACAATTTCTCGGGAATATGATTTAGTTGCCGTAGGCCTGGCAGTTTCTACTGGAGAAGGTTGGGCTGGCGGAGTTAAATTATTTTTAATAGCCAGTTGTCCAACTGCTGTAGAAACCGCAAAATCATATCCACTGCCATCGACCAAAGTGTCTAAATAATTTTGCTTGTAATAGTTGACATACTGGTCAACTATTGGCTTCACTTTGTCGAAAGTGTTGCCCAGAAGTTTACGATATTCTTGCTCTTTTTCAGCAATTTTACGCTCGGCGATTATTTCTTTTCTCAATCTGCCAAGCTTTTCTTCAACCAACCCTTCTACGGTAGATGCTGGTTGATTAAGAAATTGGTCTAAAAATTTCTGCTCATCAACCTGAGAAGTTGGCTGGGTTTTAGGTTGCTGTTGCACTAAAACTTGGTAAGACTGCTCCAGCTGTTTTTTCTCCCGAGCGAGTTGAGTTAGCTTTTTCTCCAACTCTTTGTAACTCTTTTCCATATCTTCAATAGACTTAAACTTACCAGCAATCAAAGATTGTCCCGTAGGGGTCTCTGGTTGCTGTTCCTCACTTGGCTGTGTTTCTGGCTGTTGTGGTTGTTCAGTTTCTTGTTGATTTGTTTCAGGTTGTTTCTCTGGTTCTTGCGGTTGTTCTTCTTCTAATCCCAAAAAACGAATATTATCCTCTGGAGATTGTCCCGTTTGAGGGGTCTCCACTTGATTGTTAGACATAAAATAAACCTCCTTATTTGGCGAGTTGTCTTTATCAGGCTCGCCGTTTAATTAATCTTTGAGGAAGATTTAAAAAGCGGTCAATACTGCGGATTTCAACTTGCAATACTCGAACTTTTTCCATATCATCACTGGAAATAAGTTCATTGATTAGCCGCTCCCTGTCCTTGTGGAGGAACTCGGTTAGCTCCTTCCACCCCTTGTGATACATTAGAGATTCCAAGTCTTCTTGCCCCACCGGTAGATAAACCTCCTAACCCCGCTCCTTGCTGACCGGTAGATTGTCCAATCAGCTGGCGGACAATGTCATTTAATCCCTCATTACCTCCACCCTGCGCTGCTTGCTGTTCCAGCATTTGCTGGAAATCTTTATCATTGAGAACTTCTTCAATATTAGGTAAGTTAGAAGATAAAAGAAGTTGTTTGGTAAGGTAAGCCAGTGCTTTAGGGTTGGAAGCCACAATAGGATTGTTGGAAAGTAAGGCATACATTTGTAAAGCCTGTTGAAATCTAATTTCCTTAGAAGTGGTTACATCAGCTCCAGTAATATCAAAACGATATTGATGTCTCAAGTCTTCCGGAGTAATAGTCATTAAAACAGAAGCCCCGGGAGCTTTAAATACCTTTTCTTGAGGTATAAACTGATAATAGAGCCACTGAACCATATCTAAAACTTCTTCTAAAGATTCTTGCAGTAAAATCAATCTTTCCTGTAATTTTTTATTACCTTCAGCTATTACCGCTACTCCTAACGTAGCAGGAGTTCGCCGAGCAGTAGAAGGAATTCTCCCCAATGAAAAGTCAGTAACTCCAGTTAACCTTTCAATATAATCCCTGACAATTTGCTCCTCATTGTAAGAAGATACTGGAACATCTCCGGTAACTAATGGCATAATATCATCCATTTCGTTTACTGGAATTTTAGAGCCAGGAGCAAAAATTATATCATCAGGGTCTTCAAAATATTCATTAGGACGATACTTAAATACCTTATTAATTATGAGATTAACATTATCCATTCTCTGATTATGAATGGCATTAATCTCTTCTTGTAAATGCTGTATCATCTGTCCTATACCAATTCCATAAAATTGGTTAGGTTCTCTTAAGAAATTATATCTGACATAAGGACGCTTGCCGTGATAATAAGGAGGCTCTTCAATCCGGAGAATTTTAGGCTGGTCAGCAGCCATTACAATATGATATTCTTCTTCATACCCATCTCCGTCTAAATCATATCCTCCCCAATAATCATAAATATCTACTCCCTCAATTAATTGAGGATATCTAACTCCTAATTCATCAGCCCCTTGTCTTTCCACTTCAGGAGGTTGATACATCATAGTAACCAAATCATCTATCCCACTATAAAACCCTTCTTTTTCTCTTTGCTTTAAAACCTGGAGAGGGACAAAAATACGCTCGGCTACAAAAGGAGCGTCTTGAATATCTCGGGCAAAAGAAGGAATAATAAAGTTTTCCAAATCTACCACACACAATCGAGGGGCGTCATAAGTTTTTACAGTAATAAGCTTCTTTCCGCCCTCTAAAAAATCCCTAACCTTAATATTTCTGGTTTCAGCACTCCATACTACTTTTAAAATAGCAGTTCCATATAAAACCGCTTGTCTTACCCACTGAGTAAAAACTTGTCTAAATCCTCTTATTTCCTCTCTTACCGCATAATTTAAGAAACATTCTAATTTTCTTGCCGCTTCTTCTGTATCTACTCCTAACTCTGGATATGGTCTAACAGTTACAATTGGAGAATTACCCAAAATTGAGTTGGCAATAATAGAAGTAATGGTATCTACCACAATTTGAGTTATGGGAATATGAAGATTAGAAGCTCCTGGCCAGGGAGTGTTTTTTTCTGGTAATATTCCATGATACATTCTATGAAATTTTTTCCAGTTATCCACCAAAGAAGGATAAGATACCCTATTAGCAGAAATAATTTCACTTTGATGAGCATTTACTGCTCCACGAGCGTCTTCAATTCGAGAAGATAATTCTAACCAAACCTTATTTTCGTCCATTCTTTTTCACCTTGCTCCAGGCAATCTTATGAGCATATTCCTCTACTTTTTCTTCTGACCATCCTTTGTCCCGAGCATATTTATAAGCAGAATTAAATATTTCTACCCACTTTTTCTGCTCCTTTTTAGGCAAACTATGCACCTTGGCTGGTGGCTTGCGATAGGGCATTCTGATAAACCTCCTTTAATTGAGGAGATAAAATAGTAAATAAATGAGGCAACATAGGAGCAAAAATAGTAGGATTTTCAGTTATGGGGTCAACTGGTGTCCCGTTTTTTCTCACTTCATAATGTAGGTGGTAGGGATTACTTCCTTTAACATTTCCACTTGTCCCTGGAGTGGCAATTGGTTGTCCCATTTCTACATAATCCCCTTCTTTAACCAGAGGATTACCAACATGTCCCAACACCCATTGAGTGTCTGGCCGTTCTGGGTCAACAATAACAATTGCCCTACCATATCCGGGTTCTTGAGTAATTTTTACATAACCTCGAGCAGGAGAAGGCATAAGAGTTCCTTCTACTGCGGCAATATCCACTCCAGCGTGTGGCCTTCCTCCCTCTCTTTTCTCTCCAAAAATCCCCGAAATATACATAGCATTATAAGGAACTGCACCTTGCTCCCTTAACCCAGCTACAGTTTCTGAATATTGAGCTTCTGGAGTAACTGGTGGAGGTGGAGTAGTAGGCTGAGTTGGTGCAGTAGATTGAGCAATATTTTGGGTTGGAGCAGTAACGGGCTGAGTTGGAGTAGTTGGTTGAGGAGTATTTTGAATTGGAGTTTGTGTCTTCATAATAGGCGGAGGAGCAATAATGGCTGGCTGGTTTGCTGCTCCGTGAACCAGTCTGGCGGTAGCTTGTAAAGAAGGAGAAACGGTTGGCTGAGGAGTAGTTAAACCTCTACTTGCCATAGCGGTATTCACTTGCGCTTGTGATTGCTGAAGAGTTTTCTGTGGTATTTTGGCTCTTTCTTCTTTCCACCTATTGAGTAATTGCATTCTCTCATCAATTCTTTTAGATAAATCGGGTTCTTGTCTTATTCTGGCAAGCTCCTCGTCTAAGGTAGCACTATTTAAGCTTTGCGTAGTAGTAGGAGTAGTGTTGATTTGAGGTTGATAGGTTGGTCGAGAAACTGGCTGAGAAGTGGTGAGAGGTTTTGTTTCTCCCTTTTTAGTCTTTTCATAAGCTTTTAATATAGCATCAATTCTACTGGGAGCGTCAGAAATCTCTTTTCTTATCTGCTCTACTTCTCGTTGAAATTCAATAAACTTACTATCTTCTCTTGATTGTCTGTCAATTCTGTCTTTAACGTCTGAATAATTTTCAATTTTCAATTTATTCACCTCAATTAATAACCGGTTGGTGAATTGCGGTTAACCACATAATAGGGTTTAATCTGTTTTTTTACTTCTATGGGCTTAAATTTTCTCACTATTAAATAGCGTAAGGCGTCAAATAAATGCTCATAAAAACCGTCTTTTTCTGGAATTTCAGCATTATTTTCGGGATAATGATACCCGCCTACAAATCCCTCGATTAAATTAGTGCATTTAGGAGAAATATAAAAAGCAGGAGTTCCGTCAGGACGAATAAGCAGTAATTTTCTTAAAATATCTAATCCATACTGGATAGAACGCTTACTATATTGAACGTTTAAAAACCCATAAGAGCGTAAAATCTCTACAGAAGAAGATTCTGCCGCATCAGTTCTCTGCACTCCTTGGGGGTCGCAACAAGAAATAATATGGTGATTAATCTTTTTATTGCGGATTTCTATTCCATAAGAGTTTAATTTGGGATAAACTGCTTTTTCTATGAACTCATAAAGGTTTATAGATTCTCCAATTATCTCGTCTAAAACCAATAATCTATCCTGGTCGTCAATCTGGGCAAAAATAACCGCTGGGTGGTGCCAACCAAAGTCCCACCCTAAATAAAGAGGAGCAGAATCTCTAAACAAAACGTCTCTTACATGTATTTCTCGCTCAAATTCAGGAAAAACCCTTTTCCCTAATCGAGCATAAAAATTAATCTCATATTCCTGCTGCCACTGTTCCTCGTGCATACCACGTCGAGCCTTCTCATACCACTCCTTACCATTAACTTCTGGGTCTTTGTCGGGGTCTGCAGTGTAATGACAGAATATAACCCAAAACCCATTATTGTTTTTTTGCAACTGCAGACCTTTAGAAATTTGTTCCATTTACTTTTTCTTCTTTTTCCCTGCGGCAGCTAATTTTTGGAACTTTTCTTGACCATGCACTTTGCGTCCAATCCAGGCCGAAAGAGCTTCTGGATTACTTGCTCCCTTTTTCTCTAAAGCACTGCTCAATGCTTCAAATCTTTTCCCTTCTCCCAAAGGTGGTTTTTTACCTTTAGCTACATAACTTTCTCCTTTGCGAGCTTTGGCCTTTTTAGAAGTTCTCTTTACATACTTAAAAGCCATATAAATTCCTCCCTAAATTTTGTCATAAGCCAATTCATAGAAGAAATTCTTACCATTAGGAGTAGAAATTCCAGTAAATTTTCCACCTCCCACTATAGTTGGTTTTGCTGCAGTATAAATAGCTCTCGCCTCGTCAGCAAAAGCCATTTCGTCAAATAGAATTGCCGTAGCAGTATATTGCCGTAAGGCGTCAGAATCTTGAGAAACGGCATTAATCTCTGAATTCAACTCCGGAAAATAGAGCTTACAATACTTATTATTAAACTCGGGACGTAAGAAGTCGGGTAAGTTTTTAACAATAAAATGAGCTCTCTCTTTAAGGGCGTCAGCGTCAGCCTCTTTTTTAGATACAAAAAATATTCGAGCACCCGGTCTAATGGATAACCAGACATGTAGGGCTACCATAAGCCAGGAAATCATCATTTGCCGGGACTTAACGATAAGAATTAAATCGTGAGAATTCCATATTTTAACAATATTCCATAAATACTCTTTGTCGGGAAACCTCTTAAAAGGATTATTAATATCGTGTTCGTCTATGGTAATCACATAATTTTGAACGAAGAATAGGGGATTATAGAGAGCTTCCCGCTTAACTTTCTCTTCCAACAACTTTAGCTTATTAACTTTTTGTTTTTTCTCTTCAAATACTTTTTCCGGTCGCTTTTTCACTTTTACCTCAAAAATTTTTAGGAGAAATAATTAAAATAATGGGGGGTAGGGGAAATGGGCATACGGGGTGGAATTAAGAAAAATAGGCAAAGATAAGAGAAAGAACGGGTAATAAAGTTACAAAGCAATTTCGCCCTCCGGGGTGCATACGGGGTCGCTTTTGCCCATATCTTTTCCCTTCCGCAACTTCTCCGCCTTCCACTCTTCTTCTTTTTCCGCAACGCTGGACGTTTTCCCTCACAATGTTTCCCCCTCTTTAATGTTGCTTTCTTTCCCAATAATCTTTTTGCCCAAGAAAGCGAGGGGGGCAACGTGGAAACTTCGAAGGTAACGAGGGCATAACAGTTATATAACACCTGTTATATTGTTATGCGGTAGCCACTTCTAACACCCGGCATAACACATAACATAACACCTGTATAACACTGTTATAC
>Ga0209409_1003503_pt1 | contig 10213 bp, 23 predicted proteins | sample AD_JPNMR1_MetaG_FD_184424 | JGI IMG/M metagenome (GOLD analysis project Ga0209409, IMG submission 184424) | Active sludge microbial communities of municipal wastewater-treating anaerobic digesters from Japan - AD_JPNMR1_MetaG (SPAdes) (version 2) | ecosystem: Engineered > Bioreactor > Anaerobic...
GCCGTAGTGATTGTCAGTTTTTTCACAAGCTCTGGGTGGCAGGTCCGCACTTTCCCTCTATAGACATGAGCGCCGACTCACAACCCGGTTCTGCCCGTCCCCTAAAATCGGGCAAAATTTCCTCAATTTCCCCGTACAAATTTGTTCTAAGTTTCGTCCGTTCGGCAAATTCGGCAAATCCCCATGGCGTTTCCTGCCGTGTTCTTTCCCTGAAATTTCCTTTCCTTAAGGGTCAATATTTATGTTGACATTGTTCACTGCCCGTGATATAATCATGCCATAAATCAAAGAGGAGGGATTAGTAACGATGAAAGTAAATCGTAATATCAACCGGTTGTTCTGCAAGAAGTTGACCGACAAGGCTGACTGCCTTTGTTGTTTTGACATCCCTACAAAGGAGGTGAGATCATGGCCAAGACCAAGGGCGCGGAAGTATTGAGGAAGCTGCGCAAGGTTCATGACCTGTCGCTTCGTGAGGTGGGGGCAAGGCTCGGCGTAACCAAGCAGACCGTGCACAAGTACGAGCAAGGTATCGCCCGTCCCGATCCCCATGCGTGCGACATGCTGGACGACATGTTCGGGCTTGCCCCGGGCACGTTTAGGAAGATGTTCGGGAGAGAATAGGAGGGATCGTGATGGTCGAGATGTTCGTGTTTCTGGTCGTGTTTTGTGTTATAGGGCTGCTTTCTGCTGCTCTTTCTGCCCTTTTTGACCTGTTGGGGAGGAATTGATATGAAAGGAATTATCCCGAAGCCCACAGATATGTTCGTCGACTTCACTGGCCTTTACTGCAGGGATTGCCTGTATTACGAACAGAACCCCGGCGGTGGGGGCACATGCAGAGCAAGGGAAACCCGGCACGTGTGGCCGGGGGGCAAAATATGTTCCAAATTCACCCAATAAGGAGGGGATTGCATGAGCAGACAGATGCTTCTATGGGAGGGAATGGTAAGCCTGTGGAAGGAGGACGATTGTTATCTCGGCGAGTGGGAGGCTGATATAAGCGACGGAGCCAACGATAACGGAAGGACGGAATTTGAGACCGTCAGGATAGTTGGCGTAGGCATGACCCCGCTGCAGGCCGTCGTATCCCTGTTTTCAGAGTTAATGGAAAGAGGGATAGTAATAGGGCCTGTGGGCGGAATGGACAGCCTTTAAGGGTAAAGGAGGGATCAAGATGTACTTAAATGATTTGGAATGGTTACGGCAACAGCTTATCGGTGCCGACGAAAGGGCACGGCTGGGGGACTGGGCAGTTAAGAATATCACAGTGGAGCATATGATCCGCCTGAATGAAATGATCGAGGAGGGAGAAGGCAAATGAAGACATTTGAAATATTAAACAAGGAGCTTGAAAGACGCTCGGCTGAGTTTGATCCGTCAGAGATCAGGCCCTCGGCAATAGGCCACTGCGCAAGGCAGGAGGTCTACCGTGTTCTGGGCTACGAGGGTAATCCGGATGCCATGAAGGCATTACAGGGCGTGGCTTACCTGGGGCACATCGTCGAAGAGAACCTGGCATTGCTTTATGCCCGGGAATTTGACGACGCAATTCCGCAGTATGAGATTGAGACGCCTTACGGCATCAAAGCACACTGTGATATATGGGTACCGTCGATCCAGCGGGATATCGAAGTCAAGTCTATTTCTGTTAAGGCCAAGAAATATGGCCTCCCCAAGGACGAGCATTTGAAGCAATTAATGCTGCGCCTTCACCTCAACAAGAAATACCTCGGCAATGACCCGTCAGGGGAGATAGTATACTTCTTCAGAGAGACCATGTTTGACCCCGAGACCATGGCGCCCGTCATTATCCCCGTTTATTACGATCCAGCAGCGGGGCAGGAGCTTGAAGACCGCCTGCTCTGGATCATGCAGTGCGTGGACAATAAGATTGTCCCGGACCAGGAGGGGCGGTCGCCCGACCATTACCCATGTAAATCCTCTACGTCCTTTTACGACGTAGAGTGCCCTTACCGCAATATATGTTGGGAGGGTGCAGCAGAGACCCCCGCAAAGCCCGCATCGGCAGGGCTTGAGCTTGTGGAGCGCTACGTTGAGCTTCAAGATAAGCGCAACAAGCTCAACTTTGAGATGAAGGCTTTGACTGAGGAGATGCAGGAGATAGAGGAGCAGTTGAGCAGGATATTCGAGCAGGAAAAGGCAGACAGGCTCGCCTTCGGGCAATGGGAGATAAAGCGAACACTTGTCCCCGGAGGCAAGGTGGAATATGAGAGAAAGGATTACGTCAGATGGTATATCAAAAAGTTGAAGGAACAAAAATAAGCGAGGAGGGAACGGGAATGGAAGAGAGTAAAGAAATCGTCGTAAGGAGCAGCCAGTCCTATATTGAGGATATCGATATAGGGCATGTCAAGCAGACCATGGACAAAATCAAGCAATTCCAGCACGTGGTCATGTCCACGCTGGAGGAGGGGCAGGACTTCGGGAGGGTGGTCAACATACCAAAGCCTATCCTGTTCAAGTCCGGGGCGGAAAAATTGATGATGCTCATGGGCCTGCGGACTGAATTTGATATTATCGACTCTACGAGGGATTTTGAGAAAGGCTTCTTCCAATATCAGGTCAAATGCAGAGTGCTGAGGGGAGACATCATCATCACCGAGGGCTTCGGGTCATGCAACACGATGGAGCGCAGGTACCGCAATCAGGACCCCTATACCCTCGACAACACCGTGCTTAAAATGGCCAAAAAAAGGGCGCTGGTAGATGCAGCCCTTCACGTGGGAAGCCTGTCGAGCGTTGTTACTCAGGACTTGGAAGACCTTATAGACGAGCCCGAAGCCCAACCTGCCGCCCAACGTGCCTCTGCAAGGCCCCAGAGGCAGGAAGGCGACGATAAGGTAACGGCTCCACAGCTTAAGATGATCCATGCGATTATGAACAAGCTTGAGTTCGATGCCGAGACTGCGAGGACAATCTCCAAGCAGATGTTCGGCAAGGAGTCAAGCAAGGATCTTACAAAGAACGAGGCGAGTCAATTGATAGAGAGGCTGCAGAAGATGGAGCGAGGCGAGGAGACTCTGCCGTGGGAGTTCAAGGCGCAGGAGGAACAGGAACCCCAGGGAGAGGAACAGGCATAAAAATAAGGGGGCGACAAACGCCCCCTTTGAGGAGGGATCAGAGCATATCATGATCCTTTTTCATACTACCACTACAAGCTAAATGAGTCAAGGATAAAGGAGGAAACAACAATGAAATATAAGAAAACTGCGTCAACAGGGAGGTGAAGGGAATGTCCGATATAAACACAGATCTAACGGCCGATCTACTGCAGGTCATTGCCAACGACAAGGATGTAATTCCATACAGGCCAGAATTGAACGTGCTCACCAGTGGCAATGTGGTTGCGACAATCCTGCTGCAGCAAATGATTTACTGGTGGTATAAAAACGGACGACAAAAATTCTACAAATTCAAATGCAGGCCAAGTAAGCCCAATAAATTATACAAAGACGGAGACAGTTGGTGTGAAGAATTAGGGATAAACAGAAGAGCATTTGATACGGCCATCAAAAAGATAGGGTTTAAGATGGGTAAAGCCCGTAATTCCGTATCAAAAGACAAGGCATATATATGGTACTATACGGACAATGACAGAATAACGTGGTATATCTTAAATGAGGATTTACTATATAAATCCCTAAATGTGATTTACACAGTAAAGTCCAAACCGAACGTTACTAATATAAATCACGAACCGAACGTTACTAAAGTACCAGAGACTACTACAGAGACTACTACAGAGACTACAAAAGATATATCCGCATCTTACGATGCGACGCCCGATCAGGAAAATTCTTTTAACCACAACAAGGACAATACTCCCCTAAAAGAAATTATCGAAATGTACAACTCAATATGCACGACTATGCCCAAGGTGCAGAAAATAACCGAAGGGCGCAGGCGGGTCGTGCGCAGTCGTTGGCTCGAATACGGCTCGCTCGATACCTTCCGCACGTTGTTTAAGAAGGCTGCAGCAAGCGACTTCCTGTCGGGCAGGTCGGGCAGATGGACAGGCTGCAACTTCGACTGGCTCATGAAGCCATCTAATGCAGTGAAGGTGCTGGAGGGATGCTACGATAACAAAGCCAATGCACGTGGTATGGCAGAACCTACCAGCAGCGAAAGCTGGGCAGAGGAAAAAAGGATTGTTAAAGAATATTTTGGAGGCGATATTCGTGAATATGGATTTTGGATATCGGCAGGTAAACCGCCAATCGACGAATGGCGAAGACGAAGAGAAAGCCAAGCCGATTAGTATCTACTTGGGCTCAATCATAGACAGCTGGCAGGAAGCCTGCAGGGCTGCGGAACAGATCAAGGAATGTCCGCACCCCGACGGCGAATGTATGAGCGACCTCATCCTGTACGGCGAACACATGCTGTGCTGTCCGGTATTTGCGTCGGTAACCGACATTGAGGATACGGGCAGATGCGGATATGCATCACGGCTGGCCGACAGTTTCAGAATGCATATTGCCGACACGCTTGCGACCAGATGCGATTTCCCCTCACGACACATATACAATTTCCGCAAGAAGAAAGATACATGCCAAATGAGAGAAGCCATGACATACAACTACCGCAATATCCTGATGCTGTGCGGGCCGACAGGCACGGGCAAGAGCTTCATAGCTGCGTACCTGTGCTACAGGTGGTGCATGGATGCTTACGGCGCATACTTCAAGAACAAAACCGAATGGGGCGATATAGACACACGCATATCTAAAGCCGTCAAATGGTACACCGCATACGAGATCGTTACCGCTACCCCGCAGGAACAGAAAGAGATTGCAAAAAGTGCCCTGATAATGGTCATAGATGACCTTGGCACAGAGGATAACACCCCTCGGTGCGCAGCTGCCATGAACTATGTGATATCAAAGCGGTATGACCATGACGGCATGCATGCCACGATCATAACCACGAACATGAACGTGGGTGAACTGGCCGTAAGGTACGGGAAAAGGCTGACTGACAGGCTGATGGAAGTGGGTCAGATTGTGCAGTGCGAGGAGGAAGTTAGAACAAACAGAAGGAGGGAAGTGAGATGATATTTTGTGCAACATGTAAATATTACTTGGGGACGGAAACGACGGGTACGTGCCTTGCGCCGCTGCCCTACTGGATATCGGTGGACAGGGCCATGCTTGCCGTATCGTGCGAAGCTGATCACAGGACGGCAAGGAAATGCATGTGCTATAGGAGGAAGGGTGAGGACGATGCCGAAGAGGAGGATTAATTCAAGCAGGATTATCCCAGAGGTTGCAGACGAGGCCCTGCGACTTGCAGGCTGGGACAGGGAAGGGGCATTCCAGCTTTACGTGAAGCTTATATCAAGGCTGGCAGGTGAGGTTATCATTGGCTGCAATGATAGGGCACTGCAGGCATATTATGACATGAGGGGGGATACAGATGCCTAACAGGAATATTCATGAGATAATGGGCCATATCGGCCGTGAACCGGAACTGAAATATACCGCATCGGGCGACCCCGTATGTTTCATCACAATCGCCACAAGCAACGATTACAAACAGGGCAGCGAATGGATCAAAAGAGATCCAGAATGGCACAATGTGGTCTTCTTCGGCGAGCTGGCCGAGCTTGTGGTAAAGGAATTCAGAAAAGGGGACGCAATTATGGTGCGGGGGAAACATAAGACTAGGACAGAGGAATGGAAGGGGCAGGTAAGATATATCGGGGAGATAACGGCAACGGAAGTTTACCGTCCGATATATCCGAAGAAGGCAAAAGAGGACGAAACGGCATATAAGGGACAGGCCGAGGCTCCGTTTTAGGGGCTGCATGACGCTACGATGGCCCAGAAGGCCCTTAACTTTACCAACAGGTATAAATATAGGGGGGGCATGAAGTTAGGGGCCTTCCAGGGCATTCTGAAAGGAGGCATGGATATGGAGAGCAGAAATCCCGGCACCCCTCTTACCCGTGAGGAGCGGGAAAAGATTATGGAGATGTTTTTTGATGGGGAAAGGATATGCAAAATCGCAAGGACTGTGGGCAGGTCGGAGCATGCAGTAAGGCATACTATAAGTAACAACGGATATTCCAAGAGGAGACACCGTCTTGACCCCGAGGAGGAGCTTGCCATAGAGCGCATGGTATTAGAGGGGCTGGACGATATTACGATTGCAACAATGCTTAACATATCGGCGAGTGTGGTAAAAGTGCAGAGGAAAAGCATAGATCACTTTCATAAGATGATCGACAAGAACAGGAAGGCAGGCGATAGTCCCAAAGAGCCCGACAACACGGAAGACGAGCTGCTGGAATTTCTTAAAGAGGACACGGCATACAACATGTCTCCCAGAAACAAGGGCAAAAAAGCAGGCTATGGGAAATTCCTGTACGAACGGCCCATGATATTTAGGGGCACGTACAGGAACGCACATGGGAAACTCCTTTTCGTCTTCGAGAGTTCGACGGGGGGGTGGGTGGAAACGTTTACTGCCGAACAGCTGAAAGATATCACGGCGAGAGAGGAGGTGGACAAATGCCAAAGGGATACGAGAAAATGCGGGACGCTTTCATTAAACAGGGGATGAGCGAGAAGACTGCCAAAGCTAAGGCAGCAAGGATATGGAACGCCGCTCATCCGAACAATCCCGTAACGGGGAAGCACAAGAGGGCAAAAAAGAAATAAAAAGGGGGTAAGTTTATGGCTATTTTGAGAAGGGAATTACAAAAGGTAGGATTTGATTTCGCTTCTGGCCGAATTCTTTATCAGCAAGTAGACGACATTAGCCCAGGGTGGGCCGATAAAAACGAAGTTGGGGAAATCATAGAAATAGATTTTGATCATCCGATCTTAGATTTTGATTTTGATAACGATTATGGCGATTTTGGTATGCCGAGATTTGTGGCCGAAGACAAGGATAAAATTTATTTCCCATGCGAATATGATGGCCTCTGCTGGGTGGATTGGGTCTATAAAGATATCGATAAATATATCGAATACGGATTAACGCCATATATAGGCCAAGGGTAAAGGAGGGGACGAAATGAGGACATGCGGGAACTGCGTTTACTGGACAGGGCGTCCGAGGAAATATGATGTCGCCGAATGCTCTCTCAATTACTTTGAGATTACTGGCAGGCTTAAAGAGTCAAAACTCATGGCCGTAGATGCCCAGGCATGCGAGCACTGGAAGCCCAGCACAAAAAGATATGCGTACGAGCTGCACAGGCCCCGCTTCAAGCGATGCAACGAGTGCGTCTACTGGCTGGGCGGGGATAACGATATGACGGCTCCGTGCAAGATGAACGAGAACGATCCGATAACAAAGGATAAACTTTACAACAGGATGCGTAAAGCCTGTCCGAAGATGAAAATAAGGGGGGAGAAAAATGAACCAGAAAAAGTTTAAGTTTATTCTTGTAATAATCATTGCCGTACTCTGTGCAGTATTCCTGTCGGCCCGTGCATGGTCGTTCGACAGAGAGACAAGCTACCTGCTGGATATGAACGACAACGTATCCATGCTCGGCAACACGCTTGACGCATTTGACTCCCTGTTGGACTGCACGCAGTTTGACGACCTGTGGTGCCAGCGCATGGGGGCATGCATGTATTTGTTTGAGGATATATCCAGCAAGGCACACAACATCAATCCGCCTAAGGCATTCGCAAAATCCCATGCGGTATATCTTAAGGCCATGGACGAGCTTGATGCGTTCAGGCTCAACTTTGTCGCAGGATTTGACGCAAGGGACAAGGTTTTGATGCAGCAGGCACAGAACCATTGGGACAGGATGTTCGATTACTTGAAGGAATACGGAAATATCCTTAAGCAGGAGACGGGGAAATGAAGGATACCTATGCAAGGCAGGCTATGCTTGACGCTCTGGTGGAAAGGGTAAACAGCACTGTTGGTACAGAAGGCAAATACGAATACTGTTTTTACCCTACCCGAAGATGGAGATTTGACGTGGCGTGGCCCGATGTGAAGGTGGCTCTGGAAATAGAGGGAGGGGTATGGCAGTACGGACGGCATAACAGGGCCTCGTCATTCCTGAAGGACATGGAGAAGTACAACGAGGCTGCGTCCATGGACTGGCTGGTGCTGAGGTGCCCGTGGGAATGGGTGGAGGACGGGAGGATATTCGAGGTGCTGGTAAAGACGATAAAGATGAGGAGCGGGCAGGAGGAGGGCGTGGAATGATGGCCGTCTTTTACAGGATTTGGTCGGTATACTGCGCAATTGCTTTAGTGGCAACGATATTGATGGCTTCATGGGCGATATGGAAATCAAGGGACGGACATGAGTAACACACAGAGGCGGTTAAATGAATGCGCTGTCTTTGTTTACAGGGACAGGCGGGCTTGACCTTGCAGCGATCCAAAACGGCATAGAGATTATCGGCATGTGCGAAATAGAACCTTATGCGGTATCAGTTCCGGGAAAGAGATTTAACGGCATACCGATTTTCAATGACATACGAGAGCTTAAAGGGGGCGATATTGACGGAACAGTTGATATTGTTTTCGGAGGTTCCCCGTGTCAGGACCTCAGCGTTGCAGGAAAACAGGCAGGACTTGGAGGATAAAGGAGCGGATTGTGGTTTGAAATGCTTAGGCTTATCGGGGAAATCAGACCTGCTTTCGTCCTTGCTGAAAATGTGCGTGGAGCAGTCAATCTTGCCCTCGATACCGTGCGAACTGGTTTGGAAGCAGAAGGTTACGAAGTCAGGGCAGTCGTCGTTCTTGCTGCTGCATTTGGTGCCCCGCACAGGCGGGAGCGGTTGTTCGTTATCGGGGTCAGGGAGGATGTGGCCAACACCTACGCAGAGAGATTGCAAGGACGGGAATGCACAGAGCTGCCAGAATGTACCCGTGAACTCACTGCTGGGCAGAGCGGTGCATTATGGCCAACGCTAAGAGGAGGAGAAAAAGGAGTGGGCTTGTGTGGAGGGGTTGGGCATTGGGAGATGTTGAAAAGAAGTGTAGGGGAAGAAACTGCACATAGAATGAGGGCTGGCGGTGGTGGACAGCTTAATCCCGACTGGGTGGAGTGCCTTATGGGAATTCCTACAGGCTGGACGGATATTGATTGCGAAAACAACCCGTTGCCGTGGCCCGGGTGGCCTGCACTGGCACCTCTACATTTATGGAGCACACAACAGCAAATGATGCTACGGAAGTAAAAACGATTTACGCCCTAGCAGGAAAAGCACTAACAGAAAAACCGATTATTTGTGTAGGGAAGTTAAATTTTGGGCAGGAGACGGGACTTATAATGAGGTTACACAACAGTTTAATTATGAACCGCCACGTACTACGACAAGTTACAAAAACAGGGCCAAGCGACTGAAATGTTTGGGCAATGCCGTGGTTCCCCAGCAGGCATATCCGCTTTTAAAGGCGATACAAACCTTATCGGGAATATACACATAAAGAAAGGGGCCTGACCCAGGCCCCTCTTTTAATCTCATCCGCAATCGTCAAATAAAAACTGTTGCTCCTTCACTTCAACTTCCCCGACGGGCTTGGCCATGCCTGCCTCGATCAGCTTATGCGCCGTGGCCTCATCGGCATTGATTACCCTGCCTGCGGGCTTGTACCCGCCAAGGACGATGCTCCTCAGTAACCTAATTTTCATCTTTTCTGCCAAGGCCAATTCCCCTTCTTTTGCTTATATATGAAGCTAAAGAAACCTATAATTACCACTATCCCCCCAACTGCCTTAAGCAACTGTGCCCACCAGGGGCCTGCGAATATCATGTCCTCACCCCCTAATCAACGGCAGCACCTATAAGCGCCCCGAGTATGAGCGCCACACCTGCCGTTTTATATTTACTTGCCCGCTCCGAGGCAAGCTCGTCATTCATGCTCTGTTCTAACTTCTGCCATTCGGTACGTTCACGTTCGTATTTATCAATTAATGAAGACGTATTTGATATGTAATTGTCCGTGGCCTCCCGCTCACGCTGCAGGCCCTCTTTCAGCGCCTTATTTTCGGCCTCCAGTTGGGCTATGTAGCGGTACAGGTCAATGGCGTCCTGCACATCCATCACAATTTTGTTGTTCTGCGCCTCCACCTTGGCCTCCACGGGCACGGGCAAGTACATCATTAAGAGCATCGGCAACAGCAGTAGGCTCAGTAGGTACTTCAACTTCTTTCGCATGTTCCACCTCCTCATCGGTTTGCTTTCTTGCTTCCTCAATCTTGC
>Ga0209409_1003504_pt1 | contig 10212 bp, 9 predicted proteins | sample AD_JPNMR1_MetaG_FD_184424 | JGI IMG/M metagenome (GOLD analysis project Ga0209409, IMG submission 184424) | Active sludge microbial communities of municipal wastewater-treating anaerobic digesters from Japan - AD_JPNMR1_MetaG (SPAdes) (version 2) | ecosystem: Engineered > Bioreactor > Anaerobic >...
AAATACAAACGGACTTATTCGTCAGTATTTTCCTAAAAAAAACTTCTTTTGAAAATCTTTCTGATCAGGATATAAAGCGAGTAGAAGATATTTTGAACAATAGACCAAGAAAAAAATTAAATTTCTTAACACCAAATGAATTTTTATTACGAAATTTGTCTAACCAAAAAGTTGCATTTGTAACTTGAATTCAACTTTTATAACCTATGAAAAACAAAACAATGGCATAATTGTTGTATTATTTAGATTGTTGTATTATTTAGGATGAAAAACCTATTTTTAAACAAAAAAATATCATGAAACCTATTCAATTAATTATCATTTTTCTTTCTCTGCTTATCCCAACATTAGGATACAGCCAGAAAGAAACAAAGGTGATAGACGATATTTATTATTCGCCTAATGACAAAACACCAACATATTCTTCTAAAAATGAACAAAAACCCACTTACAAAAATGGTGCAAAGGAGATCATTTTTAGAGAACATAGCGATTCCATCAAAGAAAATAGTACTCTTTCGATGACTAAGGAGGAAAATGACAGCCTCCTCAACGATACAATACATGAAGAAGGCTATTATTTGCATGGTTTTAAAGGTTCCTCTTCCGACTATGAATATGCTGAACGTATTCGTAGATTCCATAATCCAAAATTTACTATTCATATTTCCGATCCTGATTACATGGATTTGTATTTTCTTGATGATTATAACTGGAATGTTTATATCGAAGGAGGTTATGCGTGGGTAACACCAACCTGGACCAATCCCCTCTGGTTTGATTACTATTATCGACCTTTTATGTACAATAGCTGGTATTGGCGATGGAGCCTTTATTATCCTTCTTATTCGTATTGGTATAGTCCGTGGTACTATCCATGGCATGCGTGGTATTATGACCCTTGGTATTATTCCCCATGGTATTATGGCTATTATAGACATCCTTATTATGGAGGATATTATCATTACAAAACGATTAATCCTTCTCATAATGAAGCCAACCGCCGACAAATTACCAATTTTGGAAATGAAAGAAGGGTAGCTAGTTCTTCTTCTAGTGCAATGTCTACCAATTCAGACAATGTTAGCCAAAGAAATGGACGTTCTAATAATCCCTATACAGTTATTACAGGAACAGGAGGACGAAGCAGTAATACAACAGGAATGACAACCCCAAGTAATGCTGGTAATTCAAGTTCTGAACAAACAAGAAGAGGTGCTGTCTTAAATAATCAAAATCAATCTGAAAGAACATATAATTCTGCTAATACTCGTTCTTCGTCAAGTTCTTATGCGAATAGTGAAAATTCCAGAAGATCAACTTCTGTAAACACTCAGCCTCGTACTTCAAATACTACAAACAATTCTTCAGGAGTGAGAGCAAATACCAGATCGACTTATTCTGCTCCAAGCAGAAGCTCATCTGGTGAAAGCAACCGAAGTGGCTCCAGCTACTCATCGGGAAGTTCGAGCGGAAGTTCAACTCGCTCTTCAGGTTCTTCTAATAGTAGTGGAGGAAGCCAGAGCAGTGGAGGTAGTTCGAGTGGGTCAAGTAGAAATTCAAGTGGTGGCGGAAGACGGTAAAATTTTATAACAATTAATAAATTATTAACCAATTTATTAAAACATGAAGAAAAATATTGGGGTATGGGTGTTATTGTTTTGCAGTAATTTGATTGTTGCTCAAAGTGAATTGGATATAGTAAAATTTGTTCAACCTGATATAAATGGTACGGCTCGATACATGAGCATGGCTGGAGCATTTGGAGCGTTAGGGGGAGATGTTTCAGCAATTAAAGATAATCCAGCTGGTTTAGGTATTTATCAACATTCTGAGACAGTTGGAACTTTAAATTTCTTATTTCAAAATAACGATAATAGCTGGTATGGAGTAAATTCAAGTGATAATCTTTATAAATTGAAAGCAAATAATTTTTCAATTGTAATTGCTTCGCCGACAAAGCAAAGTAAAAAAGGAATCAAAAGCGGATTACAAAATTCTAATTTTTCTTTTTCTTTTCAGCAGGTGAAAAATTTTAATCGCCAGACAACTATTCAAAGCGGAGAATCACCTTCATCAATAACCGATTATATGGCTTATTTTACTGATGGAATCCCTGAAGCAGATTTACAAAGTAGTGAAAACTACCACCCCTTTAATAATCAAAATATTCCATGGTTATCAGTATTGGCTTATGAAGGATATTTAATTAATCCTACTTCCAATAATTCATGGGGGTCAATATTAAATGCAGGTGAGAAAGTCATTCCTTCTTACTATTTGCATGAAAGTGGTCATATTAATAAATATTCTTTCAGTTGGGCAGGGAATTTCAGTCATATGTTTTATTTGGGTTTTACCGGTAATATTCAGACTATTGATTATAATGCTGTTACTGAATATGAAGAAACTTTTGGTGAAGGTGGGGGTATGAATCTGAACAACACTATTGATGCGTCGGGGAGCGGTTTCAATTTAGAGATGGGTATTATTTTTCGACCTGTTGACAATTTCAGAATCGGTCTCTCCTTCCAGAGCCCTACAGTTTTTTCTATATCAGAAGATTATACATCTCTCTTAAATTTCAACACTGAATCACAAGGTTATATTTCAACGCCAACTGGATATAATTCCTATAAACTTCAAACCCCAGCAGTTTTTGATGCAAGTGCCGCTTATATTTTTGGGAAAAAAGGACTTATCAGCGTTGAATACAATTATACCGATTTAAAAACTACTAAGTTGATGGACAAATACGGTTCTACAAAGGATTTCAAAGATGAGAATGCAGGGATGAAAAGTGCTGTAGATGCAGTTTCTACCATAAAAATTGGTGGCGAATGTCGCTTAACTGATAATTTCTCTGTTCGTGCTGGTTATGCTAATATGAGTGAAGCCACACAAAAAAATGCTGAAAAATTTATGCGAATCAATACTATTCGAACTGATACGGAATATTTTTTACACAATGGGACACGATACCTCACAGCAGGCTTTGGATATCATGAAAATTCCTGGTATATTGATTTAGCTTATATGAATAAGCTTACAAAAGAAAAATTTTATCCCTATAACTCGATTAGGGCAAATGAGATGGTTGATTGTCCGATAGGAGAACCTGCTGAGGTCAAAACCATTAACAATAATCTTGTAATAACGTTGGGATTGAAATTTTAAGTGTATAAATAATTTCCTTGCTTTTTCATTTTAAAGAGCTGATTATTTTTTATCGGCTCTTTTTGTTTTATAAACTTTAGTGATTTTATAATAAAATCTTGTTGTATTCTTGAAAATTTAGGAAATGCACTCTTTGAAATTTTATGAAAAAACCGTAACTTTGCACACCTTTTACAAAGGTTTACATTAAAATTAACTATCTGAAAATGAATTTCAAAGACGAAATAAATCGGCGACGAACATTTGCCATTATCAGCCATCCCGATGCTGGAAAAACTACTTTGACAGAAAAACTTTTACTTTTTGGCGGTGCTATTCATGTGGCAGGTGCAGTGAAATCAAATAAAATCAAAAGAACTGCAACTTCAGACTGGATGGAAATTGAGAAACAAAGAGGTATTTCGGTAGCAACTTCTGTTATGGGTTTTGAATATCGGAATTATAAAATTAATATTCTGGATACGCCTGGTCATCAAGATTTTGCAGAAGATACTTATCGCACACTTACAGCGGTGGATAGTGTAATTATTGTAATTGATTCAGCAAAAGGTGTAGAAGAACAAACACGAAAATTAATCAACGTTTGCAGGATGCGAAATACTCCGATTATCGTGTTCATTAACAAAATGGACCGGGAAGGAAGAGATGCTTTCGATTTGATCGATGAACTTGAAAAAGAACTGCAAATGGAAGTTTGTCCGCTTACCTGGCCTATCGGTCAGGGGATTTCTTTTAAGGGAGTATATAATCGTTATTATAACAATTTACAACTTTTTACGCCAAACAAACAAGTCGTTGGTTCTTCCATTGACATTTCAGATGTTTGTAGTACCAAATTAGAAAAATGTGTTGGAGAAAAAGAAGCTCAGCAACTTCGCGACGAACTAAAACTCATAAGTGGTATTTATTCAAAATTTGATATTGAAAAATATTTGGGAGGTGAATTAGCTCCTATTTTTTTCGGTAGTGCTTTAAATAATTTTGGTGTAAAAGAATTATTGGACTGTTTTGTAGAAATCGCCCCTTCACCTCGCCCCGTAGAAGCTATGGAGCGTAAGGTAAATCCAGATGAAGAAGTATTTACTGGTTTTGTTTTTAAAATTCATGCTAATATGGATCCTCACCATCGCAGTTGTATTGCTTTTGTAAAAGTTTGTTCTGGAAAATTTGAGCGAAATGTCAATTATAAACATGTCAGAAAAAATAAAATTATACGTTTTTCGAATCCTACTGCGTTTATGGCTCAAAAGAAACAAATCGTAGATGAAGCTTATGCGGGCGACATTGTAGGTATTCCTGATAATGGAAATTTTAAAATTGGTGATACTTTAACTTCAGGTGAAGAGTTGCATTTTAAAGGATTGCCAAGTTTTTCACCTGAAATGTTCAAGTACCTTGAAAATTCTGACCCAATGAAAGCTAAACAATTAGAAAAAGGTATTCAACAATTAATGGACGAAGGAGTTGCACAATTATTTATTAACCAGCATAATAGTCGAAAAATTGTAGGGACAGTAGGTGAACTTCAATTTGAAGTAATTCAGTACCGATTGTTGCATGAATACAATGCTCAATGCCGATGGGAAACTCTTCCCCTTTATAAAGCTTGCTGGATTGAAAGTGAAAATAAAGAAGAACTGGAAAATTTCAAGAAAAGAAAAGATCAATTTTTGGCAAAAGATAAGGAAGGCAGGGATGTTTTCATGGCTGATTCACCTTATATTTTACAAATGGCTCAAAATGACTTTAAAAATATAAAATTCCATTTCACTTCGGAGTTTTAAAAGCTTTTTACTTGTTTTTTTAATTAATTTCTTATTTTTTCCCCAGAAAATCAATTTAACTTATTTTTTAATTTAGTTTTTTGTATTTTTGTCAAATATAATTTTTAAAAAAATTGTTATGACATCCAATATTTTTAAATCTTCCATGATTTATGGGTTGTTTATGGGGATTTTGTTTGCTGCCAACTTTTTCATTTCACTTCCCCAAGGAATAATATTCAGATTACTCTCTTTTTTGATTATTATTTTGATTATTTATGCCATGTACCGTTTCTCTGTTAGATATCGCGACAATGAATGTGGCGGGTACATCTCATATGGTAAAGCATTTTCATTTATCTTGCTTACTTTCTTTTTTGCTTCCATCATATCTTCTATTTTTAAATTTTTCTATTTTCAATTTATTAATCCTGACTATCTTACTAATCTTTTGCAAGAAAGTTTAAAAATAATTGATAGTATGCAATTACCTGTCAATGAGGAATTTTATGACCAAATGGAAAAAATGATGAAACCTATTACCTATAGTTTACAAAGTATTTGGGTAGATGTTTTTTTAGGAATTATTTTAGGATTAATAATGTCAGCTTTTATCAAAAAGGACAAGAATATTTTTGAGCAAGAATAAAAATTCTTTATAACAAGAATAGAATCAACAAGGGCTTATAAAGCAATAATTATGGATATTTCAGTCGTCATTCCTTTATACAACGAAGAAGAATCACTACTCGAACTTTTCGAATGGATTGAACGAGTAATGAATGAAAATAATTTCAGTTATGAAGTGATTTTTGTGGACGATGGCAGCACAGATAATTCATGGAATGTGATTGAATCATTAAAACGAAAAACTCCTTATATCAGAGGCATAAAATTTAGGAAAAACTATGGCAAATCGGTAGCTTTGCATTTTGGATTTCAAGCAGCCAAAGGCGATGTTGTAATTACAATGGATGCTGATTTACAGGATAGCCCAGAAGAAATTCCTGCTTTGTATGCCATGATAAAAAATGAAAACTATGATCTTGTATCAGGATGGAAAAAGAAAAGATATGATGCAAAACTTACCAAAAATCTTCCTTCAAAACTTTACAATGCTACTGCTCGAAAAGTTACCGGTATTAAAATTCATGATATGAATTGCGGATTAAAAGCTTATCGTAACGAAGTGGTGAAAAATATAGAACTCTATGGCGAAATGCATCGCTATATTCCTTATCTGGCTAAAAATGCTGGTTTTACAAAAATAGGTGAAAAAGTGGTTGAACATAACAAACGACAATACGGGAAGTCAAAATTTGGCTGGAATCGCTTTGTAAATGGTTATTTAGACTTGATGACCTTGTGGTTTCTTTCAAAATTCGGGAAAAAGCCTATGCATTTTTTTGGCTTAATCGGTAGTTTGATGTTTTTGTTGGGTTTGATTGCTGTCATTGTGGTAGGAGTTAAAAAACTCATGGCACTATCTGCACATGTCAGAGCCCCATTGGTAACGGACAGTCCTTATTTTTATCTCGCTCTTCTGGCTATGATTTTAGGAACTTTACTTTTTTTAGCCGGTTTTGTAGCGGAACTAATTATCAGAAATTCTTCAGAACGAAATAATTATTTGATAGAAAAAGAAATATAAATAACTTTACTTGTTATATCTTTTTGTAAAAAAGTTAATTTATTAAAATTGTTGTTTCAATGAAAATACTTGAAATTATATTACCCGCATTACTTGTTTTGTTAACTGCTTATTTATTATTGGATAAATTGCTCCGCAACGAAGAAAAAAAACGTAACTTTGAAATTTTTAAAAATAATGTTTCAATTATTACCCCCATTCGTTTAAGAGCTTACGAACGGCTCATAATTTTATTGGAAAGAACAGCACCCAATAAATTGATTTTGAATGTTCTAAAACCCAATATGACCAATTTCGATCTTCAAACAGAATTATTGAACACTATCAGACAGGAATTTGCCCACAATCTTTCACAACAAATTTATGTTAGTAATGAATTATGGAATTACATTCGGACTGCTGAAGAAAGTTTACTTCGATTAGTAAACATGTGTGCTTCGCAATGTAATCCTGCTGATCCCGCGAATGTTTTGGCAGAAAAAATCATTGAAGTTTATAATGCCAGTGAACATACTCCTACCGAACAAGCCATCGAAAAATTAAAAGCTGAAGTAAGAAGTTATTTTCAATAAAAAATAGTTTTTTTAACTATTTTCTTTTAAATTTCACTTCCCAATAAAAGTTATAGGCTTTTAGTGTAATTGACACTCAATCATTTTTAAAAAATACAAATTCATCTGTGTTTTCTAATGCATAAATGAATTATATTTATTAATTTTGTGCAAAAATTAAATACTGAAATATTTCTTTAATTCAACTTTTTCTTTTATTAAAGGAATTAAAAATTTGAATATTTTAGTAAAATTATCTATCAACCTAAATTATATATTTATGGAACTAAAAAAAATAGAACATATCGGCATAGCAGTAAAAAGTTTAGAGGTATCTATTCCTTTTTATGAAAATGTATTAGGATTAAAGTGTTATGCAATAGAAGAAGTAGCTGATCAGAAAGTAAAAACAGCTTTTTTTAAAGTGGGGGAAACAAAAATTGAATTATTGGAATCAACCGATCCAGCAGGAGCGATAGGGAAATTTATTGAAAACAAAGGAGAAGGTGTTCATCATGTTGCTTTTTTAGTGGATAATGTACAAAAAGCACTGGATGAAGCTTCCGAAAAAGGTATCAGGCTTATCGATAATCAACCACGAAAAGGAGCAGAAGAATTAAACATTGCCTTTCTACATCCCAAATCAACAGGGGGAATTTTGATTGAACTTTGCGAACAGCCAGGCAAATAATTTTAAGGATTATTTTTAGAAGTTTTTTAAAATGGGAATCAATTAATTATAAAATACGATGAACAATCAGGAAAAAATCAATTATCTTCTTGAACTTCGTGCAAAGGCAAAGTTGGGAGGTGGAGAAAAAAGAATAGCTAAACAACACGCTAAAGGAAAATATACAGCAAGAGAACGTATCGAAATGTTGCTGGATGATGGAAGTTTTGAAGAGCTGGATATGTTTGTCACTCATCGTTGCACGAATTTTGGAATGGAAAAAGAAAAATATCTGGGCGATGGTGTAGTGACTGGTCATGGGACTATTGATGGTCGCACTGTTTATGTTTACGCTCAGGATTTTACCGTATTTGGCGGTTCGCTTTCTGAAACGATGGCTCTCAAAATTTGTAAAGTGATGGATATGGCTATGAAAATGGGAGCTCCTATTATTGGTATCAATGATTCTGGAGGTGCGCGAATACAAGAAGGAGTTACTTCACTTGCCGGTTATGCAGAAATTTTTGAACGAAACATTTTGGCTTCAGGTTTAATACCGCAAATATCAGCTATTTTTGGACCTTGTGCTGGTGGTGCTGTATATTCACCAGCATTGACTGATTTTATTTTAATGACCGAACAAAATAGTTACATGTTTGTAACTGGTCCCAAAGTCATAAAGTCAGTTACTGGAGAAGATATTTCTGTGGAAGATTTAGGAGGAGCAAATGTACATTCTTCAAAATCAGGAGTTTCTCATTTCAAAGTAGAAACAGAAGAAGAAGGTTTACTGCTTATTCGAAAGCTTTTATCCTACTTGCCTCAAAATAATCTGGAAGAACCGCCTTTAGTAGAAAATTTTGATCCAATTGATCGGGTAGATGATAAATTAAATACAATTGTACCCGATAATCCCAATCAACCTTACGATATGAAAGAGATTATTCGATCTATCATAGATAACGATGAATTTTTAGAAGTTCATCAACAATATGCTCGAAATATTATCGTTGGTTTTGCTCGGATGAATGGAGCTTCGGTAGGAATTGTTGCCAATCAACCTAATTTTCTCGCAGGTGTGCTTGATTGCGATGCTTCTCGCAAAGCAGCACGTTTTGTTCGTTTTTGTGACGCCTTTAATATCCCATTGATTACTTTGGTAGATGTACCAGGCTTTCTACCAGGGTCTGGTCAGGAATATGCAGGAATAATTACTCATGGAGCAAAATTAATGTTTGCTTATGGTGAAGCTACTGTTCCAAAAGTTACTGTCACCATTCGAAAATCGTATGGAGGCGCACATGATGTAATGAGTTGTAAGCAATTACGCGGAGATTTCAATTATGCCTGGCCAACTGCCGAAATTGCTGTAATGGGTGCTTCAGGAGCCATTGAAATATTGGAAGGACGTAAAATTGCAACAATTACTGATCCTGAAGAAAAAGAAAAATATATTGCAAAAAAAGTAGAGGAATACAATGATACTTTTGCAAATCCTTATCAAGCTGCTTCTTATGGCTATATTGACGATGTGATTGAACCACGCGATACCCGATTCAGAGTCATTCGCGCTTTAGAAACTTTACAAACTAAAAAAGTAGTAAATCCTTTAAAAAAACATTGCAATATTCCCTTGTAAAATTAGTTTACAAATAAATAATGAAACTTAATATATATGAAATTATTGGTTATCAATTCGTGGGAAGAACTTTTGATAGGAGCTGCTATTGGAATTATAGTGGTTTTTATAGCTTTAACTATTTTAGTACTTCTATTTGAATTTATTCAAAAGATGGTTATTTCAATGACCAAGAAAAAAGTAGTAGTAAAAGAAGGGAAAAAAATAGAAGAAATCAAGGATATTCCAGCCGATGACATTGCTGCCATTTCTTTAGCTTTACATCTTTATTTCACCTCATTACATGACGAAGAAAATCACGTTCTTACCATTAAGCGTATTGAACGTCGTTATTCACCATGGAATTCAAAAATTTATGGACTTACAAATTTGCATAGATAATGAAAAAATTTGATTTTACTATCCATGGTAATGAATATCACGTATTAATAAAATCCGTGGAAGGAAATTTAGTTGAACTTGAAGTTAATGGTACACCCTATACAGTTACTCTCAATCAAGAAGTAAAAGTTAGCAAAACACCCATTCTGGTAAGAAAAGAAATTCCTGCTACTCCAAGTAATATGAATGTGGCTGAAAAATTTAATCCAGTACCATCTACCGATAAACCCAGTGCAAGAGTTATTAAATCACCTCTTCCTGGAAATGTTATAAAAGTAAATGTTTCAGTAGGAGATATTGTTAAAGAAGGAGATGTATTAATGGTGCTTGAATCAATGAAAATGGAAAATAATATTCTTTCTGAAAAAAGTGGTAAGATA
>Ga0209409_1003512_pt1 | contig 10193 bp, 14 predicted proteins | sample AD_JPNMR1_MetaG_FD_184424 | JGI IMG/M metagenome (GOLD analysis project Ga0209409, IMG submission 184424) | Active sludge microbial communities of municipal wastewater-treating anaerobic digesters from Japan - AD_JPNMR1_MetaG (SPAdes) (version 2) | ecosystem: Engineered > Bioreactor > Anaerobic...
ACCCGTATGTAATGATTTATGAAAAATGGAACGCACCAAAGAAAATAAAGCAAATGGCAAGATGGGTGAACAATAAATTTATTTGGCGATCATGCGAAAGATTTGAGGATTACAAAGGAGGTCAACCTTGAACCGTTTTAAAAGCCTTGTTTGTGGTGGGAATCAATATACAGCATGTGATACAGCAGAAGGGCGCATATACTGTGGCGACAAGGAATTGAAGAAGATGGAAACATTGGAGCCGAAGGAGGACGAGGAAATGAGAGAAATTAAGTTTAGAAGGAATGACATTTATGAATTCAAAAATTAAGCAATTACGAAACAAGCTGGAATATCTAAAAGGACAACGTGACCAACTTCAGAAAACCATAGATGACCTGAAGGATAAAATCCGGGATGATAAACGGATGCTCATAAGATACGAGCGAGCACTTGAGATAGTGAAGCAAGTTGGATTACTCACACAAAAACAACTTGAATATCATCTTGCAGAACAGGTCAGTTTAGCGATGGAAGCAGTATTCGACAATCCTTATCAGTTGAAAGTAAACTTTCAAGAAAAACGTGGAAGAACTGAGGCTGAAATACTGTTCGTGAAAGGAGACCTAGAATTCCCACCGCTAGGTAATGCCGGTGGCGGGACGATAGACGTTGCATCATTAGCTTTACGAATAGCGTACTGGAGTATGAGACGGGACAAAAAAATCCGGCCTTTACTGCTATTAGACGAACCATTTTCACAGCTGAAAGGCGAGGTAGCAAACCGCCGTGCTTTATCAATCATTCAAGAAATTAGCCACAAATTAGGATTGCAAATTATAATGATAAGTGACGAGCGAGTTTCACGAGAAGACATAATTGCCAACGCAGACTGGGTGTTTCATGTGGCCCTGGATAAGAAAGGTGTGAGCCATGTAAAAGTTTTATAAAAGGTTTTTTTAAGATTTTCCTCGTTGACTTTTCGCTAACTAGGATATATAATAATAATAGGAGGAGGGAATGAAAACAATAAGGGAGGAAATGAAAAATGGAAGAAAATATTTACCAAAAGGAAGGGTATAAGAACAGGAAAGATTATTTGGAATGTATGGCGGTAGACTATAGCGTACCGCTTGACATTGTTTACGCGCTTGCCTCCATGCTAGGCGAGGATGAGGATTTTGATGGATTAGTTTCCTTATTAGAGGACACGGAGGGGATGTTTGATGAATAGGGAAGGGTTAATCCCTTTCCCTTCAATAGACTTCTTATGGAGGTAGTGAAATGAATATACGAGAACTTAAATGGGCTTTGGAGTATTCTAGAGAACAGCTTTTCCAAGCGAAAAAATGCTTGGATGTAACTACGGAACCAGAACTGATTGATGCAGCTATATATGAACAAATGGCCTGGGAAAAGAGATGCAAATTCTACCATCGAAAACTAAAGGAGGCGGTTGCAAGTGGACAAGCGATACCGAGTCAGCGGCTTATTCATTCTGGAAGTAAACGCTAAAGATATGCGAGATGCGCAGGAAATAGCAGAGAGAATATTGGCGAATAGGGGTATTGAAGGGTATGTGATAGAGGTGGAGGATGTCAGAAAGGATAAGAAAGAGTGATTTAAAAGAGAGGGGATTGCAATGTTTGAATTAGTTGAAGTAAAAACAGGTAGAATCATAGAACGATATGATTATGATTTTGATGAATTTATCAAGACAAAATATGGAGGCTTCTTCTCGCTAATAATGGATGATGCGTTCACGCCCGGGGATGTTATGCCTGAATTTGCTTGGAGGAGAAGTAAAACAACTGAATTAGCGGGCATTCCCATAGAACGTAGAAAATGCGACAAAAGAATAGGAAATGTGAGTATAAAGGAAATATTGGAAGCCGAAAGGAGGGCAGGGGGACGATGACAAAGCAGGAAGGCGAGTTTTGCAACAAAAGATGTCCTAAATGCGGAGCGATGTTATTAAAAAATGAGCGAGGAGACGAATGGTGTTCGCGTCCAGGATGTGGATACTTGTTGAAGGAGTTGCATGAAAAAAAAAATGACTGTTGGAATTTATCTGGCAAAAATATATTGCTGACCGGAAAACCGGAAGCACTCGAATAAAAATTCGGGTGCTTTTTCTTTTGGGGGAGTATGGTACTTGATATTCATGATATTGGCAAAGCCATATACGAGTTAATACCTCATTGAAAAAATTTTTTGACTCCACTCAAAATTTTTTTCCAAAAAAGACTTGACTTGGTTGGACATCTTTCGATATAATTATAACAGAAAATCTTTTGGCTTGGCTTTTAACCATCATGGCTGATTCGACGGCCTAAAAAGCTGTGCCAGCCATTGGGAGAGGGAACCCTTTTGGCCAATTTAAATGAATTTATTGACGAAAACGGGAATTTTGACAAAAAAGGTTTCCGAAGAAGGCTTCGGAAACTCGGTCAACGAAGAAAAAAAGAAGAACGATTGAGCCGAAGAAACGCTTTTGATGTACTCGACCTCACTCCATACAATGCAACTAATCTTATCATTGACGGAAAGAATGCCACCATTGTATATAAATAATCCCTCTCCTTCATTCTTTTCTAAAGTGCACAGCCGGAATAGAAAGAGAACTTTGTTTCTAGATACCTAATTTAGGTATTATTTTTTTGGCTTATTGCATTGGACAGGTAATTTTATTGAGGTGGAACAGTTATGTTCTCGAAAAAGAAAGGCTTCGCTCGGACCAAGTTTGGTAGCAACGATGCAAAAAAGAAAAAATCAACTAGGAAACCAAAAGCATTGCTCCCCAAGCCTCCAAAATCAGTATTAGACAATTTAAAATTGACTCCAAAACAGCGTCTATTCGTGCAAGAATATTTAATTGATCTCAATGCAAAACAAGCATCAATAAGGGCGGGATATAGCCCGGCGAATGCTGAATTTCAAGGTCATCAGCTCATAAATAACCCCAAAGTGAAGTATGCAATTGAATTAGCTATGTACGAGCGGGAACAGCGGACGAAGGTGACTCAGGACAGGGTGGTTCAGGAGCTTGCAAAGATAGCTTTCTTGAATCCAACAGACGTGATCAACGAGTACGATGCATCAATACGCAACGGTGCAACACGAGAAGATACCGCTGCAATATCTTCTATCCGGGTAAGAAGAACCCCGTCTAAGAACGGAATGGGAGTTGAACGGGAAATAAAGCTGCATGATAAGATTCGTGCATTGGAGTTGCTTGGTAAACATTTAGGGTTGTTTAACGATAAGCTGAATGTAACAGCCGATGCAGTGGTAAGGATAGTGGATGACCTAAGCGATTCAAAAGACGATGCAATGGAGACCAATGGCGAAATCGAGGAATGGTGCATATGATGAAAGCTCCAGTGGTAGATGTCCGGCTTTCGGAATTGATTGCACCGTCCTTCTATGAATTGCATAGGGAGCTAAAAGAGGAACGGTATGATGAATATTGGCTCAAAGGTGGACGTGGTTCAGGAAAGTCCACCTTCATTAGTGTTGAAATAATCCTTGGGATATTGCAGGACCCGGATTCAAATGCAGTAGTTTTCAGGCGGTATCAAAATGAACTTCGGGATTCCGTTATCGGTCAGTTTGAATGGACTATTGCAAAGATGAATATGGGACATCTGTTCTACGTACAAGTTAGCCCTATGCAAATTGTTTACCTTCCTACAGGGCAACGGATTATCTTTCGTGGAGCAGACAAGCCCTCGAAGTTGAAGTCAATCAATATCGGCAAAGGGTATATCAAGTATGCATGGTTTGAAGAGCTTGACCAATTCGGTTCAATGGACGAAATAAGGAACATTTTGCAATCGGTTTTTCGAGGCGGAGACCAAAAGCGGATATTATTCTTTTCATATAACCCTCCAAAATCATCCCGTTCATGGGTGAACCAAGAGGCGAAAACACCGAAACCGGGAAAACGAGTTCATCATTCAATATACTTGGATGTTCCAAAGCATTGGCTGGGAGAAAGGTTTTTAACCGAAGCAGAGCACTTGAAACAAGTTAATGAACTTGCATACAGACATGAATATCTCGGAGAAGAAATCGGAACAGGCTTGGAAGTATTCACCAATGTGATACTTGAAACCATTACCGATGAACAAATTGCACGGTTTGACCGAATACGTCAGGGATTGGACTTTGGTTATGCAGCTCATCCGGCTTGTTTTGAGCGTATGCACTACGATGGAACGAGGCGCCGGTTGTATATATTCGCAGAAGTTGCCGGATTGAACTTGTCCAATCGTATGTTATCGATGAAAATTCAAAAATACCACGATGTAATCACCGTCGCAGATAGTGCAGAACCGAAATCAATTGATGAGTTGAGAAGCTATGGCATTAGAGTATTCGCGGCGAAGAAAGGCCCGGGTTCAGTAGAATTCGGAGTCAAATGGTTGCAAGACCTTGAGGCTATTATCATTGACCCTCTGCGTTGTCCATTAGCCGCAAAGGAATTTATTAATTACTCGTTGGAAACGGACAGAAGTGGAATGGTCAAGGACAAATTCCCAGACAAAGACAATCACTCCATTGACGCCGTAAGGTATGCATTGGAAGATGATATGGTGGGGTATAACATGCACGGAGTAGGGCTACTGAGAGGGGCGAAATTATATGGCTAAACCGGTATGGCTTAAAAAAGCCGTCGGGGAAATATCAAAACTCAGACAAGGCATTTTCGGCAAATTTGGTAGCCTTATTGGCGGCAGCTGGAACGTACCATATGTGCTGAACAGTAGCCGAGTTGACTATGAACTTGCTCGGCAGTTATACCACAACACTCATGATGATTATAAGTTAGGAGCCGGGTTTGCGAAGCCTATCATAAACACGTTGGCTGGATTCATGGGAGTACCAAGGTTCCGGTGTAAGGACGAAGAGGGCCAAGAAGTCCTGGATGAGCACGTTAATCGCTGGGTTAGTCGGATGCAGCGAACTCACCAGCTTAGCTTAAGAGATGGGGACAGCTTTGTGATGTTGGCCAACCTGGAGAACGATGACCCGCTTTATCCAGATGAAGAAAACCGGATTGATTATATAATCATTCCCCCGGAGCAGATAGCGGATATTGAAATTGACTCAATTACCAGGAGGCCAAAGGCATACACGATTAAGGCCCGAGCCAAGTGGGATGGAGGGCAAAAAGAATACACTGTAACGCAAAAGATAACGGCCGATAGAATTGCGGTCACTATAGAGGGAGATGCTCCGGAAGGCGTGACAAGTGAAATACGGCCTAACCCTTGGGGCTTTATTCCGATTGTTCATTTCAAGAATGAACCAGAGGAAACAGAGCTATATGGAACAAGTGAACTTGAGCCGATAGAGCCTTACTTGAAGGCGTACCATGACGTGATGCTTCACGCTATGCAAGGGTCAAAGATGCATAGCACGCCAAGGCTGAAGTTGAAGCTCAGGGATGTGCAAGCCTTTCTGCAGAATAATTTTCCCGAGGCGCTAAAGGCAGTTCAGCGCGGAGAGCAGGCCAACATCGACCTGAAAGGCCATGAGTTACTTATTTTTACAGATGAAGAGGACGCCAGTTTTATCGAGGCGCAATCGACAATTGGTGATGCAGAAGCTTTACTGAAGCTTCTTTTTTATTGCATTGTTGACGTTTCTGAGGTCCCAGAATTCGCTTTCGGGGTACATACTCCCAGCAGTCATGCCAGTGTAAAAGAGCAAATGCCTTTGCTCATTCGCAGGGTAGCAAGAAAACGTGAAATGGTGACAGAGAACTGGCAGACCTTAGCTCGGATGTTGCTAGTTATGCATAGCAAGATTACCGGAAAGAAATTCGAGAGCTACGAGGTAGGAATCACCTGGGATGCCGTTATCGAGCGGGATGAAAAAGAGTATGCAGATACCATCTATACCTTGGTCAACGCACTTAATACGGCTTTGCTTGGCGGTTTCATCAGCTGGGATGCTGCTGTGGACCTGCTGGCGCAGTACATTGATACCATGCAGGAGTATGCTACCGATGACCCGGAATTGCCCGGGGAAAGAGAAAGAATTATCAAGTCATGGTATTTAAGAAGCAGGCTGGAAGATACAGAAGGATTACTTGACCAATTGCAGGATATAGAGAAGGTGTTGAATCTAAACCAGAATCAGAGTCAGAAACAGAATCAAACCAATGAAGGATGATAGCCGATGGCCAAGGAGATAGATGAAATCAAGAAGGCCGCCGGTGATTACCAGAAATGGGCATTAGCTGCACGAAAACAATACATCAATTTACGATTGAGACAGGACAAAGAAATTGCTAATCTATATATCCGTTCAGCGGATAGGATTGCCAAGGAACTACGACAAATTGGAACAACTACGATTTCGGGCCAAATACAAAAGAAACATTTCAAAGAGTTAGAGAAATCTTTGCGGGCGGAAGCTGAGCTAATACAGAAAGGTTTAACGGAGGCGTTTGTTGACTATATTGACTCGGCTGCAAGGGCGGGAGTAGGATATACTCAAGGTGTTGTATTGAATCTATTTGATCAAGCGGGATTGAAGACTTCCAGGATAACGAAACTGTTCAGCCGGGTGAATAAGCAAGCTGTTGAAGCAATTTGGGCGAGAACGAGAAATGGACTTTATTTATCGGACAGGATTTGGGAACACCGCGAAAAATACCGCAGCACCATGCGGGATATCATCCAGGAATCTGTGATCATCGGCCAGGATGCCGTGAAAACAGCTAGGATGTTGCAGCAGTATGTTCGATTTGGAGCGATGACGCTTGCCCGGGACTATCCAGAAATGATGAAAAGGATGAAGGGTAGAATCCCGGGGAACATCAGCTATGAGGCGTTAAGACTTGCGAGGACAGAAATGACTGCGGCATTTGGAGAAGGAGCGATAGCCGCGGCACGAGTTGCGCCAAGCTATCTAGGGATGAAATGGGTGTTGAGTAAAAGTCATCCTGTACCAGACATTTGTGATACCCTTGCTACTACTCATAATTTTAGATTAGGTTTAGGTCCGGGAGTTTATCCCCCAGGTGATGAACCGCCCTACCCGGCTCATCCGAATTGTCTTTGTGTTTTGGTCCCGATACATGAAGATCCGGAAGAATTTGTTGCGAGGTTGAAGGATTGGCGGGATGATCCAAGTAATGACCGGGAGTTGGAAAAGTGGTATCAAAGTATATACAAACCTGGAGCAGGTAAGGCGAAATTACCCAAAGCCTCTCAAAAAGCCGCTGAATCAGTAGCCAAAGCCGCGGCAGAGGCTATAGAGAAGATAGCCGAAGAGGAAGAGAGCATAATCAATCTGGACCTGGATGATTTCGAGGATTTGTATGAAAAATATCAGCCAGACGCTTACACTTACGGTACGCGTAATACAATTGAAGACGTAAAAAAGCATAGTTTTTTCTTGATAGATGAGGCTACTTCCAATGAACGACTAGTGGCAGAGTATTATTCCGGCGGGGAAGGTTATGAAGAATACAACAAAGCCTTGAGATTTCCCGAAATGGGGAAGGCGGTCAGCAAAAAAACCAAGGAAGCGATTGAGACTTTAACCAACCTTATTAAAAAAGCCAGTCCATTGAGTCAAAACACGATATTCTACCGCCATGACGGGTTGGGGACATTAAAACACCACATCGGTACGGAAGTATTGGAGATGGCATGGGACGTAGTTGTGAATGGTGATACTAGTAAGATGCCGGAACTGAAGAAGCTATTGATTAGATCAGTGATACATGAGAAAGGATTTTTGAGCACTTCCTATCGCCAAGGCGTGTTTGTTCAGCGAGATGGTTTGGAGATACGAATTTACGCACCCAAAGGTTTCAGGGGCGGGTTATTCCTAGAAGAAGTAGCTAGATTCAAAGATGAAAGGGAGTATCTGTTTTCCCCTGGACAAAAATTCAGGGTGGTGGATGTAGAGGTAGGCGAAGTTCCAGGGTACGGAGGGATGGAAAACTTGATACTTCATGTTGTTCCCGTAGAATCACACGAATAATTTTGTTACAAATGGTATAATATAGTTAGAAAGCGAAAAGTTAAGTGAGGTGATACAATGACTGAGGATAGATCTGTTAGATTCAGATGGAGGCCTGGCGAGGTCACAATTAAATTGTCGCAGTGCGCGTATTGCAAGAACGCCTTGGATTATGCTACCTGTGTAGAATTCGGGACAAAACCTAAAAAATACAGCGACAACGAAGAACCCTGTCCAAAACGAATACCAGAAAAATGAAAGGAAGGAGGGCAATGGAAGAGAAACAAAATCAAAACCAAACAATTCAGGTTTACGAAAATCCTTCTTCAAAGCGAATTGAGATTCATTCCAGACATCAAAAGTTAGTCGTGAGAGATATGAAAACTGGGAGATATGTGAATAAACGCTGAGGCGAAAGCCGATGCGTTTTTCTTATGCCCTTGAGGGGAGGTGAGAAAGTGCCAGACAAGTTTACAATAACCGATACCGTTAGCATAGCAGATTGGGGCAGCGTGGACAAAACACGAATTCGCAACATGCTGATACAGGGATTAGAAGAAGGAGCTGAAGGAATTCGTGAAGCTATAAGAGAGGTATATTCAGTAATCCGTGGCGCAAATTTGGACGATGCGCCAAGCCAAAACTGGGTAATGCCCCACCATGAAATCCGGGACGATGGACGAATTGTCCTCAACCGTGCCGGTCTTATTGCTGCAGCTGCTGCACTTGCCGGGGCCCGAAGCGAGCCGAACCTGACGCCGCAACAAAAGCGCCAGGCGGCAAGACACCTGCTGAGACATTATAGGGAGCTTGAGCTTGAACCGCCGGAGTCTTTGGCTGATTTCGTCGGCGAAATGGCTTCTGTGCAAGCTGTCGTATCCGGAGAAATGAAAGTAGAAGACGTACCGCTGGCCTCTTGGGCTGATCTTCAGGCCTTGAAAGCCGGTGACCCAGAACCGATGGAGGTCGTGGTTGAGATTCCTGCCGGTAAGTCAAAACGGGGCTGGAACTACAGGCCAGAAGCTTTGCAGAAGATTGTCGGGGAGGTGATGAACCAGGGACTACCAGGGTTTTTGGGACACCAGAAACCGGAGGATGTGGATAGCCAATTTCCAACGCCGGTAACCCATTGGGTAGGTGCGTTATGGAAGGATGGCAAGGCTTATTTCCGGGGTGTTATAGACAAGGCGGCAGCGGACCTAAAGAGGTGGATCAAGGCCAAGACGGTCCGTACCGTGAGTATTTTTGGTATACCCAAACTGCAACAGGCTGGCGGAGAAACGCATGTTGTGGACTATAAGCCCTTATCCATAGACTGGACACCACTGGGCCGTGCAGGTATGCCAACGTCAGTAGTTGCTATTGGCGAGATGGATGAAATTCTAAATGATGGAGGTGGACAAATGAGCTGGAAAGAACATGTGGAGAAGTTAAAGGAGATGCTGGCCAGCAAAGAGGTCACAGTTGGCCAAATCGTAGGTGAAATGGGCTGGGAAGTTCAAGAAGTAGTCGGAGAGATTGACATCAAGTGGCTCCAAGAAGTTACCAGCGCCGTGGAGACCTTGGGCAAGGTGAAAGAGGTCTTGGGAGTTACTGGTGAGATGGACGTTGTCAAGGTTGCTCAAGATGCAAAGAAAATTCTTGACGAATCTATTAAAGCCGCTAAGGAAAAACTCATTGAAGAAACGATCAAGGAAAAAGTAGCCGGCGAAATGGCTCAAGCATTGGTCAAGAAGATGCTTCATCTCCCTGAAGGCGAACTGACCAAGGAAGTCATCGCTGGAGAGATTGACAAGCTCCTGGCCGATGAAGTGGTCAAGAATACAATCAGCAAATTCCACATCGACAAACCGCCTGTCATCAACAACATCGGCGATAATGGCGGGACTTCTTCTGCTTTGCGTGTAAAACACCAAGCAATATAAATTTTTATGGAGGTGTTAAAAGATGGCTTACACTGGACAACCCGTACCCAGCACTGTAACTAATATCGGGTACGGCAAAATCAGCGATGGCAAAAGCGTGAAGGTGACAGTGCCGGAAAATACCATGATTGAGGCTGGCAAGTTCTATCTGCTGGATGGTTTCCTGGGGTGTGCCGTGCAGTCGGTGACTACAGGAGCAGTGGAAACAGCTGAGGTCGTGTTGAACATTGAACCGGCGGAGTATGAAACGGACCAGATTAATACGGTGGATACTTTTGCTAAAGGAGATAAAGTCTATTGGGA
>Ga0209409_1003519_pt1 | contig 10175 bp, 7 predicted proteins | sample AD_JPNMR1_MetaG_FD_184424 | JGI IMG/M metagenome (GOLD analysis project Ga0209409, IMG submission 184424) | Active sludge microbial communities of municipal wastewater-treating anaerobic digesters from Japan - AD_JPNMR1_MetaG (SPAdes) (version 2) | ecosystem: Engineered > Bioreactor > Anaerobic >...
GCCTGCGAGGTTTATCTTTCTGAAAGGAAATAGCCATGCGGATAAAATCTCTGCTCTCATCAATAGTGTTGGGGCCCCATTCCATGAACCTTGTGACTTCAGGATCAGAGGCGTACCTGTGGACTCCGGATAGATCTGACATTTTGAAATCGCGCAGGATCAGCCGGTCACTGGTTAATAGCACACTTGACACTTTTGGATGCCTCCTCTTGCCGGCTCATTGGGTTCAATCGTTTTGAACTCTTTGCTTCTGATGTGAATTCTTCACAACGAGGATCATTCCTCCACATATGGAGATTATGTGTAATCCACGTATATTGTCTCTTTTACGACCGGACACCATATTTCTGTATCATTTCGGTACAGAAGATAAAATGGAGAAGAGACCTGACTGAGCCCCAGGTCTCTTCTCCATTGGCGGTCAATTATTAGTATCTAAGATGCGAGCCTATAGATGTTATTGCATATTGATGCTCCGATTTCGGAAGTAGTTGCACTTCCACCGAAATCCGCCAGTTTCAATCCATCACTTAATAGAGTCTGCTCAATTGCTGAGAGTATCAGTTCTCCCAGATCTTTATACCCGAAAAAGTCCAGCATCATAGCGGCTGACCATATCGTTCCGATGGGATTTGCTATACCTTTGCCTGCTATATCAGGGGCTGAACCATGTATAGGCTCAAACATTGAAGGATACCTTTTCTCAGGATTCAGGTTTGCGCCTGCTGCTAAGCCAATACTTCCTTGAATTGCCGCTCCTTCATCAGTCAAGATGTCTCCAAACAGATTCGTTGCTACTACCACGTCAAACCATTCCGGTTGAGTTATGACGTACATAGCTGCTGCATCCACATGAACCTGAGTTGCTTCAATGTCAGGATACTTCGCTGCGATTTCATGGAACACTTCGTCCCAAAAGACCATGCTGTAATTACACGCATTTGATTTCGTAATAGATACTACCCGTTTTGCTTTGTTTCGTTCTCGAGCTAATTCAAAGGCATATCTAATCACTCTTTCTACTCCGGTGCGTGTAAATATATTGCTTTGCACTGCAACTTCAAAGGGTGTTCCAACATGGACTCTGCCACCGACTCCTGAGTACTCTCCCTCGGTGTTTTCTCGAACCACAAGGAAGTCGATATCTTTTGGTTCTTTGCCAACTAAACGTCCTGGCACGCCTCGGAGGAGTCTTATTGGGCGCAAGTTTACATATTGGTCAAAGGATTTACGAATCGGGAGCAGCAACCCCCACAAGGACACATGGTCAGGTACGAGATTAGGTGCACCTACTGCTCCCAAAAGAATTGCGTTATAATCACAGAGCCTGCGGAGACCATCCTCATCCATCATGCGCCCAGTTCTCAGGTAGTATTCGCAACCCCATGGAAACTCTGTAAACGTAAACGACAAGCCCCCATGAACTTCAGATATAGCTCTTAATGCCTTTATGGCTTCGGGAATCACCTCAGGGCCAACACCGTCACCCGGGATAACAGCAATATCTAGTTTATTCATAATAATCCTCCAAGCTTACGGGCGCCTTAATCAGGTTACTGAAAGATCATTCCTTTCGGTAAAGGAACATTCAACCCTCTTGTAAATACCATGTAAAAGAACCCGATTTCAATCGCTGCGACTAATACGGAAGTTGCTAACTTCTCCGGTTTCAAAAGCGATGGCTCAATGAGAAGTGCCATCAAGGTGAAAAATATAACGCCTGCGAGCCAGAAACCTAGGAATCTAATGCAAATCACCCAGCCAAACAGTAGTATCACTGTAAAACCTACTCTTGTGACTTCACGCTTATCTCGGAGTTCTCCCATCATTGGCTTTATCCAACTCAGAATGAGGAGGATAGCTGAAAGGGCGGATAGAATCCACATGACAGACCTGGGGAAAACACGACTGTAGAATGATGGAATATCCGAATACTGAGATGCGAAGACCAGCACAACTACAAACATCAAGATAGCTGCAATTCTATCAGCGTTATACATTTAAGCCCTCCTCTCTCTCGAGGTGCTTTGCTTTTTGCTTTGAAATCAGGGGCCAGAACAAAGAGAGGGCTGAAAGGGCAATTAATAAGATAGACAGCGGTCTGGTGAAGAATATAGTCCACGGCATAGGTAAAGCCTTTGACATGAGCAGGGCTTGGACAAAGCCTTCTTCAGCTATAGGTCCAAGAATAAGCCCGAGGACAACAGCTCCGCTGTCGATTTCAAGCTGCTTAATTATGTACCCTGCCACACCGAACATAAGCATTATGAAAACGTCTGTGACGTTGTTCCGTATGGCATAAGAGCCAATGATACACAAGAGAGAAATTGACGGGGCAAGAATTCTCACAGGTAACCTTGATAGAAGCTCGTTTAGTCCCGAACCCACGGCAAGTCCGACTACAAGCATCATTAATGTAGCGATCAAGATAGAGAAGATGAACCCATAGGTTGTGCTAGCATGAATCGTAAAGAGGTCTTTACCCGGTCTAAGACCATGGATCAAAAGAGCTCCGTAAATAACTGCAGCGGTTGGAGTTCCCGGAATTCCGAGTGTAAGGAGGGGAATCAGTCCTCCGCCTACAGTTCCGTTGTTTGCAGCTTCTGGGGCAATAACACCGTCAATTATCCCTGTGCCGAACTTCTCAGGATGTTTCGATGCGCGCTTTGCTTCATTATACGCTACCAGGTTTGCTATGCTGCCGCCTGCTCCGGGCATAATCCCTATCACAACACCCAGTATGCTTGATCGTATGAGATTGAGCCTCTGTTTTAAGACTTCTCTTGTGGTTTTTCCAATAATACCTCTTTCTTTCTTAGGCTTTAGCCTTTCCACTTCGCCTTCTTCTTGTATGATTAATGATAAGACTTCCGGTATACAGAACAATCCGATTAACCCGCAAATCAATTCTATACCACCCTGCAGAGTGGGTATTCCGAACGTAAACCTTACGTCTCCGCCTACCGGTGAGATTCCGATCATGCTTAGGAGAACACCGAGACACCCTCCGATAAATCCTTTCAAAGGAGATTTGGCTGAGAGGGTCGATATTATTGTAATGCCAAATATCGCCGCCCAGAAATACTCAGGCGGGCCGAATCTAATAGCGATGGCGGCCAGTGGCGGGGCTAGGAGTGCAAGTGCGACCACGCCAGCCAAGCCACCTATTACAGAGGCTACCGTTGCTGCGACTATTGCTTCTTGACCCCGGCCTTGTTTGGCCATGGGATATCCGTCAAAGCAAGTCGCGATTGAAGACGGAGTGCCCGGAGCATTGACAAGTATTGCAGAAAAAGACCCACCGTATATTGCAGCCATATAAATAGCACCGAGCGTTGCAAGTCCGGAGAGGGGTGGCATTGTGAAGGTAAAAGGTACCATTAGGGCACAAGCCATTGTGGCACTGAGCCCGGGCAGCGCCCCTACTATAAGGCCTCCCAATGTACCAGCGAGCATGAACAACATATTGATTGGGGTTAAGACTTCCAGTATTCCACTGACAATCGGGTTCATACGTCATCCTCCAATCCCAACACAGTGCGAGTATAAGACTTTAGTTCCGGATGGGGAGGGTGTTTATACCCTCCCTACTTGCTTAGGTCTGTTGGTGCTTTAGGTTTTACTGAGCTACAGCGCCGAGTTCTTCCAGAAGTTGTCGATAGTAGACTGCCCTCTCCTGAACGAGTGCTTCATACTCTTCCGGTCCGTAGTACGTCAACTGGTAACCCAGTTCTTCCATTGCCTTCTGGAATTCCGGATTGCGGTTGACTTTATCGAAAGCTTCTGCGAGGATATTCACGATTTCATCAGCGGTTCCAGGAGGTGCAGATACACCTCTGTAGGCGCCTTCGATAATGTTGTACCCACATTCTTGGAAAGTAGGTGCGTCCGGGCAAACCGGTGATCTCTGGTCAGAGGCTACTGCCAGCACTCTCATGTCAGGGTGCTGTCCAATCATGCTTGTATAGGTCATCAGTGCTGAGACGTGTCCTCCGAGCAGCGCCGGTATAGCAGCGCCTGATCCGGTGAAAGGTATGTAGGTTAGTGTGATATCTGCCTCATGTTCCAGTTCAATGGTTCCAAGGTGATTTGCAGACCAGCTGCCGCTTCCACCGACTGTAAGTGCTTCAGGGTATTCTTTAGCATATTCTATAAAGTCTTCGAGAGTTTGGAATGGGCTGTCTTCTCTGACTGCGAGGACGCATGGTGTCAATTCGAAGCAGTAGATCCGTTTAAGGTCTTCAGTTTTGTATCCGGAATCTTTTCGCTGTAGTGGTTGTACTATAACGTGCGGAAGGTTATCTCCGGCTATGGTGTATCCATCAGGTTTTGACTTTACGAGTTCTGACCATCCAAGCGCGCCGCCGCCACCGATTCTATACTCGATAATTACTTTCTGTCCTAGTGCTTCTTCTAGGTGCTTATGCTGCAAGCGAGCGGTAATATCTGATTCTCCGCCAGGGTTAAAGCAAATGATATAGGTGACAGGTTTTTCAGGAAAGTTGGTAGAGGCGAATATGGAAAAGCTAGTTCCCATCACAATGACGACCAAACAGAGAACGACAATCTTCAATAATCTCTTCACGTCGTCGACCTCCTCTAATTAATGCAGTATCGTTAGGAATTCGGTTCTATCTGACTAGACTTATTGCACCACCTCCATCACCGGAACAATAGTAGCTGCTTTAGGCATGATTATGCACTTATAACCTGGGCCGTGTTTATCCAGAACATGTTGGAGGGCTTCTTCTAGGTCTTTAGCAGGTGTAAAGAAGAGTTTCTTGACAGTATCATCGTCAAGGCCGGATACAAGGACTACTTCCTTATCCTTTACTACTCTTGCCAGGCTATATGCTTTATGGCCGCCTAGTTCAAATCCGGATGCAAAGCGCTCCAAGATATCGTCGGGGAAATCGGCTTGAGACATCCAAGCTTCAAAGGTTGGTTCGCCCAATCCTTCAGGGCATTCAGCAAGGAGAACAATTGTTCCACCGGGCCTAGTTGCTTGAGCGGCGTTATCAAGCGCTTTTTGGGCTTGATATACGTTGATATCTTTCGGAAAGCCGCCTGCACAGGCGATTACCACATCGGCAGGCTTGTCTATGTAGGTAACAAATAGCTGTTCTCCGATTCTCACTCCCTTGAGCCAGGCTTCCTCTACATCTCCTGCAACTACTCCTACTGCACGGCCCTGACTGTCGATTACAACGTTAACCATGAAGTCTACGCCGACTTTGCGGGCAGCCTCAAGCATTTCCAGATGAACGGGATTACCTTCCAGATTGCATGTCCTCGCTTTTTCTGACTTCATGAGGGAGTGATTGTGTCTTATGGATTGACGTCCTGATACGCCTGGAAAGACTGATTTACGGCCTCCGGAATATCCTGCAAAGTAGTGAGGAGCGATCACGCCGGTCACTATCAAGAAATCCGTCGCCAAGCAAGCACGGTTGACATAAAACTCTGTGCCGAATCTTAATTTGCCCATGTAAACTAACTTATCTTCTTCATCACAATTATGGTTTATTACCTCATAAGTATCTGCCACTTCGTCCCCTACAACTGTTCGGATTTCATCTTCAGTCATCTCTCTGTGGATGCCCGTGGCAATCAGAAGCTTTATGTTTTCTGTTGGGACACCTGCTGTGTGTAGCTCTTCGAGGATAGGAGGCAACATTTCTTCATATGGCGTCGGTCTTGTAATATCGTTAATGATGATTACGACGTCCTTCGCATCTTTCTCTTTGATCTCATCTGCCAGGCGTCCTTTGCCTGTTGGATGCTTAAGTTTCGAAGAGACTTCTTCAGAGAGATTAGCTAAGGGGTTGATATTGGGGCCTTTGATTACGGATGCATTCTCGAGTTTACTCAAATCAAGATTAACGTGAGATTTACCGTAGCAAAGCTGGACGTGCATTCCCTGGTACCCTCCTTAAGATTCTGCCCCAAACTCCGTAGAAATTGAAAATGACGGCTCTAAATAATTCTGATAGAATGAGTTTGACAACAACACACTATCAGGTAATCAAAAGGAGCTATCGTAATGAAAGTATATCAAGAAAAGCAAGGAATTGTCAATACCGGGATTGAAATCATCCACTATGAGATTCTCCAAGAAAAGGCTAAGGATGGGCTTTTAAAGCTCTCTATGTCGCTTGGCATTGAAGTAATGCGCATGATATTTGAGGAAGACGTTACGATGTACGCTGGTCCCAAGGGCAAGCACGGCACAGCCGAGCGTATTGGCTATCGCCACGGATCTGATCAAACAACAGTTGTCATGGGTGGTCAGAAGATTCGCGTAGAACGCCCAAGGGTTAGAGCCGCAGATGGCAGCGGAGAATTACCACTTCCTAGCTTAGGGCAGTTTCAATCAGAAGATCCCCTCAATGATGCCATCATGGCCAAGTTATTAGCTGGCGTAAGCACCAGGAAGTATGCCAATACAATCGAAGGAGACGCCAAAGGGGCTGTGTGTACGAGCAAAAGCGAGGTCAGCCGTCGTTTTATCAAGGAAATGGACAAGATGATGGAGGAGTTCTTTACAAGGCCACTTTGTGATGATTACCCCGTTATTATGATGGACGGTCTGGAACTCGGTAAAATGACTATTTTGGCCGCTATGGGCATCGATCGCGATGGAAGAAAACATATGCTTGGTATCATAGAGGGTGGCTCTGAAAACACCACCGTGGTTAAAGGACTTCTTGAAGATTTAATCGGGCGTGGCTTGGATCCATCCCGGCCCAGGCTGTATGTGCTGGATGGAGGAAAAGCACTCCACAAAGGCGTCACAGATGTATTCGGTAAAGAAGCACTGATTCAGCGTTGCCAAGTTCACAAAAAACGCAATGTTTTATCGTACCTACCGAAATCAGAGCAAGCAAACATCTCAAAAGACTTAACTATGGCCTATAAAGAGTTTGAATACGCAGAAGCGAGAGACCAGTTGCTGTCAATCGCCAAGAGACTTGAAGACCGTTATCCTAAGGCTACAGCAAGCATTTTAGAAGGCCTTGAGGAGACTTTGACGGTACATCGACTTAAAGTGCCTGGTCTTCTTCGAGAAACCCTATGTAGCACAAACCCAATGGAATCAGCTAACTCCGCTTGCCGAGGCATCATTCGCAGAGTGTCCAATTTCAAAGATGGTAAAATGGCCCTACGCCATGCAGCGGCTGGTTTTATGGGAGCAGAACGAGGATTTAAGCGTGTAAGAGGCTACAAGCACATGGGAGTGCTACTGGCAATGCTCAAGATCCAAAGCGATGATCAGGCGGTAATCAAAACAGCATGATTCATAGCTATCGGGAGTTATTTGGAGCAATACTGCGAATTACAAATTCCACGGAGCTAGGGACACTATCCCTTAATGTGCGGTAGTAGTCCGATAATCCTTTGGAGTGTTATTCGGTTGTTACGTGTGTTTCTATCAAGATCTGTTCCAAGGAGTACCCAGTGTGTTAATGAACAGAAACAGAGTTTACTCCGTGTTATGGCAAACAAAGCATATTTTGTGTGGTAGTAAGTGATGTGGTGATTGGTGCAGTGTATTACTTGGTGTTTTCGCAATCAGTAGTAATAGTCTTCTTGATTGAGAGACGGATTTTGTCTGGTACGCTTCAACTGTTGCAAGAGTTATGCCAATCGGTAGGTAATGCTGTTTGTAGACAGTTTGCAGGAGAAAGAGGCACGTTTGAAAGCCAGGCTGTTGAAATGAGTTATGCAAAGATGTTGCAAGTATGAAATAAACATATTCATGAATGAAACACTTTTTATCTTTAATCACTCACCTTGCAGCTTCCTCCATAATGTACTTCGACTTATCCCAAGGACACGGGCTGCCTCACCCTTGTTCCCTCCTGCTAATTCTAAGGCTTTTAGAATTGCTTTCTTCGTTGTTTTGCGCACAATGTCGTCAAGTGGTTCATTCATGATTTGGGAGTCGTCAGGGACGTGATAAAGGTCGTCGGAGAGTACAGTTAACATATCTTGCGCTGTGACAGGACCTTTTTGGTAAAGAGCTATACATTTCTCCACCACATTTCGTAGCTGCCTGACATTTCCTGGCCAGTCATAAGCCGAGAGGAGAGAAAGGGCATCATCAGTGAAGCCTTCAAAAAGTATCCCCGTATCACGGGAAATCGCATCTGAGAAAGCTTTAACTAACAAAGGAATATCCTCTAACCTTTCACGTAGCGGAGGCAGGAAAAGCTTTAGCACGTCAAGGCGGTAATATAGGTCCTCTTGAAAATCACCTTGATGCACCAGCTTCTTTAGGTCTTTATTTGATGCTGAGATTATTCTCGCATCAACCGGGATTATTTTGTCGTCTCCTAACCGCATCACTTCTTTCTCTTGAAGCACACGAAGGAGGCGACCGTGGAGCCGGGAGGGCAAAGCGCCTATTTCATCGAGGAATATGGTGCCTCCATGGGCCAGCTCAAACAGGCCGGGTTTGCCTCCTTTTCGCGCTCCTGTAAAAGCGCCTTCAACGTATCCGAATAGTTCGCTTTCAAGAAGGTTTTCAGGTAATACTGCGCAGTTGACAGCAACAAAAGGACCGTACCTTCTAGGGCTGTTATTGTGAATGCTTTGTGCGAACAGCTCTTTCCCTGTGCCTGTTTCCCCCAGGATGAGGACTTTTGAGTCAACTTCAGCAAATCGCCTGGCCCTGGCAATTGTCCTCTGCATGCATTCGCTTTCTCCGATAATATCGTTGAAATCGAATCTTGCGATATGGCCGTTGGAGTAAAGTCGCCTACGGAGATCTTTCTCAAGATTTTCGAGTCTGTGGACTTCTTGGAAAGTAACTACTGTGCCTGTAGAGTCTCCATCAACTCTAATTGGTAAGGAAGTGACGCTTACTAAGGCTTCGTTTATTTTTAAGATCTCCGGGTATTCCGATCCGTCAATATTGGTAAACCTTCTTGTAGAGTGTATTCCAGGGATGACACTCGTTACGCGTTGGCCTATTGCGTCCTTCTTTCCAACTCCGGTTAGGTTTTCCATGGCTTTGTTGAATACAGTTATTCTTTCACTGCCATCAAAGGACACAATACCATCTGATACACTGTCCAGGATCAGCTTAATCCGTTGGGCTTTTGCGTTTTCCTGTTTTTTTACCTGTAAAACTCGCATAGCTTCATCCAGCGCGTGTCTTATGGCCTCAGGCCCCGATTCGATTAGCACGGCCTTGATCTTCAGTTTCCCGGCAGTTCTTACTGTTATGACACCACCAATTACGGCGTCCACGCCGTGTTTTATGGCACTCTGAATGTTGGCCTCAGTTTCATCAGGAGATCTAAGCAAGAACTCTTGTATTTCAACTCCCAACACCGTCTCCAAGGTGCTTGCGCCTAAGACCATGTTCTCAAAACCAATTACTCCTATGCGTGGACCGAATTTTCGGGCTTCAGCTATTGCTCGGACTACATCGTAGGCTGTCACTCTGATTTCGATTACCGGTAAGCTTAATTCGGGGGCGTTTTGTAGGACCAGGGCTGTACCGCCACGGCTGACAAGGACTTGTGCGCCTTCAGATTGGAGTTGTTTGGCTACGTTAATGGCATCGCCTAATAGAGCGGGTTTTATCTTCAAAGCCATATTCGTCTTTCGGGCAGTCTCCGATGCAATAGATGCCAGACTCTCGCATGGCGCAATAAGGGCAATCTGTGTCACCCGGTTCACCTCATGACAAGTCAATGTAGCCGCTTTTTCTCTGTATCTGCAATCGGTGCCGTCAGAATGAAGGATGCTTTTCTAATATTTTACTTTCGACGTAACGAGCTGTTTTTCCTTCATCAGATTCAAGGGCCGATAATCCTTGAGTCTCCGGGTGAAAGTGATACGATGTATTTTAGATCGATTCACGAGGAATAGCTATGCATGCAGATCGTTAAAACAACAGATATAGCTTTCTTATAACATATCTTATATAGTGCTTGATATGGATTCATCATATAGATTATAATACCAATTGCAAGCTAAGAATCAGAGGTGACAGAAGTTGAGGTTACATGGCCCTGATGAGCCGGTATACACAATCGGTGTAGCTGCTCGATTGCTCGGAGTCAGCCCGCAGACTCTGAGGGCAATTGAGCGTGAGGGTTTGCTGGAACCCTACCGGACTGAGGCCAATATCAGGTTGTATTCTGAAAATGACCTGTTGCTTC
>Ga0209409_1003523_pt1 | contig 10166 bp, 10 predicted proteins | sample AD_JPNMR1_MetaG_FD_184424 | JGI IMG/M metagenome (GOLD analysis project Ga0209409, IMG submission 184424) | Active sludge microbial communities of municipal wastewater-treating anaerobic digesters from Japan - AD_JPNMR1_MetaG (SPAdes) (version 2) | ecosystem: Engineered > Bioreactor > Anaerobic...
AGGACTGCGTGTTTCTGAAGTGGCGGATATAAAACTGAAAGATATAAACTTTGAAAAGGAATACGTGAAAATCAAAGGGAAGGGCAACAGAGAACGCCTGGTATTTATTAATAGACACGCTCTTTCTGCTATAAGGAATTATCTTGAAACACGGAGTGGAGATAAAATTGCTAAATCTATCTGGCTATTTCCTAATAGAAGTGGCAGAAGGATATCCAGACAGAGCATATGGAAGTTAATAAAAAAGATTTCTGTATCGCTCCCTTCAGAAAAAAGAATAACCCCGCATACTTTCAGACACTCATTTGCAACGCATCTGCTTGAAGGTGGCCTGGATTTAAGAATTGTTCAGCAACTGCTCGGTCATAAAACACTTGCTACAACAGAGATATACACACATATGAATAGAAAACACATACACGCTCTTTATAAGAAGTTTCATCCAAGGGCATAAAAGTAATAAGTAATAAGGCAAAAGTAATAAGTTAAAAGTAATAAGCCAAAAATTATAGAAATTCTTTCTAATAATTTTCTTTTAGCCGCATCCACTTTTCATCAAGTTTAGCAAGTGAGTCATATGCCCTGGCAAGATAAAGGGCATCTAATACCGCAATAGCAGCCATTGCCTCAATAACAGCATATATCCTTCCTAAAAGTGTTGGGTCTCTTCTCGTGATAGGCTTTAATTTTACTTCTTTCATCGTCTTCATATTTATAGATGTCTGCTCTATGGAAATGGTGGGAGTGGGTTTCACTGCTACCCTTGCTACAATATCCTCTCCATTTGTAATTCCTCCAAGAAGTCCTCCTGCATTATTTGTCCTGAACCTTATCTTCCCGTCCTTCGTTATGTATGGCTGGTCGTTGTTTTCAGACCCTTTCATATTGCCCACCCTGAAACCTGCACCAAACTCTATCCCTTTCACTGCTCCGATGCTACATATTGCATGTGCAAGTAAAGCACCCATCTTATCAAAGACAGGTTCTCCTAAACCGGCAGGAACATTATGAACAATAAGCTCAATGATGCCTCCTGCTGTATCCCCTTCTTCCTTTATTTCAAGGACTCTCTTTTCCATCTTTTTCGCTGCTTCAAGGTCAGGACAGTTAATCTCGTTTTTTCTATAATTCCTTTTAATTTCTTCCCATTTCATATCCCTTGCTTTAATACCCATACATTCTTTTGTATATGCCAGGATTTCTATTTTCTCCCTCTTGAGAATAAATTTTGCCACCGCTCCACCTGCTACCCTTGCTACTGTTTCTCTACCTGAAGCCCTTCCTGCCCCGCACCAGTCCTGTGCCTCACCATATTTCAGAAAGAAAGGGTAGGTCGCATGCCCTGGTCTGAATATATCCCTGTATTCCCTGTACTGGTCAATATGAATCTTCTGTGTATCTACATTATAGATAATTATTCCAACAGGTGCACCGGTGGTTACTCCATCCTGTCCTATACCTGCAAAAATTTCGCAGCGGTCTGTTTCTTTTCTCGGGCTATTAAGTTCACCTTTGCCGGGTCTTCTTTTGTCCAGTTCTTCCTGTATTATTTCTCTTGTGAGTTTCAATCCAGGTGGTACTCCATCAACTATTACAGCAAGTCCCGAGCCCTTACCTATACCATATGACTCTCCGCAGGTGGTAATCCGAAATATTCTTCCAAAACTATTTCCTAACATAACTAACCCTCCTTTTTTATGTCTGCTCCTATTTTCGCCATTAACTCTATGAAATCAGGGAAAGTTACACTGACCGCTTCTGCGGTAGTAACCCTGGTGACCCCTGTTGCGATAAGACCTGCGAGAGATAAAGCCATTACTATTCTGTGGTCGTAGTGCCCGTTCACCTCATTCCCTTTCAGGTTACTGTGATGGATTATTAGACCGTCAGATGTTTCTTCTATCCTTCCGTTCATTCGGGATAATTCCTCTGCCATAACTTTTATCCTGTCCGTCTCTTTTATCCTTGCATGTGCAACATTGTATATTCTTGTAGTCCCTTCTGCAAAACATCCACAAACTGCCATAGCGGGTAGTGCGTCAGGGGTATTATTCAGGTCCAGTTCCACACCCTTTAATTTCCTACCTTTAACACGAACTCCGTCTTTTTCTATCCTTATATCCGCACCCATCTTTCTAAGGTATTCCATTACCATTCTATCACCCTGAACATCATTTATATCAAGTCCTTTTAAAAGAATATCTGAGTCAGTTATTGCTCCTGCCACAAGAAAGAAGGTTGCGGAACTCCAGTCGGCAGGAATTGTTTTTTCAAAGGCATTATATCGCTGTTTCCCTTTTATTTTAAAATATGTATAGTCCTCTTTTTTTTCATATACAATACCCCTTTCATCCAGCCATTTCAAAGTCATCTCTATATATGGAACTTCGCGGATATTCACAACCCTTATCTCCGTGTCTTCCTCTGCAAGGGGAGTAGAAATCAATAAAGAAGATACAAATTGAGAACTTATGCCATTAACCTCTGTTTTACCACCTTTGATTTTCCCCTTTATTTTTACGGGAGGTCTGCCGTTACCCCTTATGGATATGCCATAAGCACCGAGTTGATTTAATGCATCCAGCAATGGTTGAACAGGTCTTGTTCTCAGAGATTCATCTCCATCAAGGATAACATCAAAATCACCAAGAGAAGCAACTCCTGTAAGAAGATTTAACGATGTACCTGAATTCGCCAGATTAAGTGGCTCTTCTGGCCTGCATATTTTTCCGTTTGTTCCTTCAATTGTCCAGTCAATACCCGATGTATCTATTTTTGCTCCGAGATGTCTGCAACCATTCACAGATGCAAGAGTGTCTTCTGATACCAGGGGATTTTTAAGTGTTGTTATTCCCTCAGCCAGTGTTCCTATAACCACACCCCTTATTGTATGCGATTTTGATGTGGGAATTGCCACTTCCCCTCTCAATTTTTCTGTGGTTTTAACAAGTATATACATAGTAATAAGTAATAAGTCAAAAGTAATAAGTAATAAGTCAAAAGTTAAAAGTCAAAAGTTAAAAGTAATAAGTAATAAGTCAAAAGTCAAAAGTAATAAGTAAAAAGTAATAAGTAAAAAGTAATAAGTCAAAAGTAATAAGTAAAAAGCACAAGATATATACAATTATAGCATTTTCTGTGTTTCTTGTGAACGGAGATGTTTTGAGATATAATTTACACTATGAAAAAAATCAGAGTAGAACTTAAAGAAAACAGTTATTTTATTTATTCCGGATATCCGTTGAAGGATATAGGAAGGTTATTAACAGAAAAAAAATATGGCAGGAAAGTTCTGGTATTGAGTGATACCAATGTGTTTTCTATATACGGAAAGGTGATAGAAGATTCTCTTGCAGGGAAAGGGAAGGAAGTCATTAAGGTAATTATTCGTCCTGGCGAGAGAGCAAAAGGATTAAGTAATGCCTGCGATATATTAAAAAAATGTGCTGAAAATAATATGGGCAGGGATGATACCATTCTCACACTGGGAGGGGGAGTAATAAGTGATCTTGGTGGCTTCGTATCTTCAGTATATATGAGGGGGATAAATTTTGTTGCAGTGCCTACAACGCTTCTTGCTCAGGTTGATGCATCAATAGGGGGAAAAACAGGAGTGAACCTTCCTTTTGGAAAGAATCTCGTTGGCAGTTTCTATCAGCCGTCTTTTGTATATATGGACTATAATACACTGTTAACCCTGCCTGAGAGAGAGATAAAGCAGGGGCTTGCAGAAATAATAAAATATGGAATAATAAAAAGCAAAAGGATATTTAATCTTATGCGAACCGTAGAAAAACAGGAGATAAGAAATTTTTTGCCTTTTTTGATTGAAGAAAGTGTTAAAATCAAAAAAGATGTGGTTGAGAAGGACGAAAAGGAGAAGAAAGGACTGCGGGAAATTTTGAATTTCGGACATACACTCGGACATGCTATTGAAATTTCTCATCTTTCACAATTTTCACATGGAGACAGTGTATCCCTGGGTATGACAGGGGAGACCTTTATTTCCTGGAAATTAGGTTTTTGCAGAGCGGATGTGTATTATACAGTAAAAGAAGTACTGAAAAAGCACCATCTTCCTTTTAATTTTTCATCTGTTGCAATAGATAAAATTTTAGACCATCTCAGATATGACAAGAAGGTAAGGGATGGTAATCTCAGGTTTGTTCTTGTTCAGGATATTGGAAAGGTTAAAAGTGGAGTAATTGTAAATATGGAAGATGTGTCTAAAATTCTTAAGGAGATGATAAAAGATGAAAAACATAGATGAAATAAGAAAAAAGATAGATGAGATAGACAGAAATATTCTGGATTTACTCAATATGAGAGCTGAGATGGTAAAGGGAATAGCCGAGCTTAAAAGGAAGAAAAATCTTCCTCCTTTTGACCCGTCAAGAGAAAGAAAAATAATAGAAGAACTTTCACACAGAAATAAGGGGCCACTTACAGAAAAAGACATTGAATCTATTATGGGTGCCATATTTAAAATATACAGGGGGATGTTCAGACCTTTAAAAATAGCGTATCTTGGACCTGAAGGGACATTTACGCATCAGGCAGCACTCAAGAAATTCGGAGAGAAAGGGGAGTTTATTCCGTGCAAGACCATAGATAATATATTCAGAGAAGTTGAAAAAGACAGGGCTGACTATGGCGTTGTTCCTATAGAAAATTCTATGGAAGGGGTAGTAACCCATACACTTGATATGTTTGTAGAAAGCAATTTAAATATAACTGCAGAAATCCTTCTTGATGTTCATCACTATCTCCTTTCAAAAGAGAAATCCCTGGCATCTGTTAAAAAGGTCTTTTCACATTCTCAGGCAATAGGTCAGTGCTGGAACTGGATTGTAGAAAACCTGCCGGATACTAAATTGATAGAAACGGAAAGCACAGCCACAGCAGTAAAGATGGCAAAAAGAGAAAAGAATGCAGCGGCTATCGGGTCACTAACCGCAGCGGATATTTACAACATAGGGGTTCTTGCTGAAAGGATAGAGGACTCCGGCGAGAATATCACGAGGTTCCTGGTAATAGGAAAAAGTTTTTCAGGGAAGACAGGAAAGGATAAGACATCCATCCTTGTATCCATCAAAGATAAGGTTGGTGCGCTTCATGATATACTTTTACATTTTAAGAAAAACAGGATAAATCTTACAAGAATTGAGTCAAGACCGAGTAAGAAAAAAGCATGGGACTATATATTCTTTTTTGATTTTATCGGCCATAAAGATGATATCAATGTAAAAAATGCATTGAATAAGATAGAAAAGGAAAGTGTTTTTCTTAAGATACTTGGTTCTTATCCAGTAGGAGGAAAAAATGTTTAGTGATAGCAAAATTCGGAGGTTGATATGGCTGACATAATTATAATGAGTTCATCCGCAACAAAGAAGCAGATAGATAGTGTAATAAAAAAAGTTAAAAATTTAGGATTTAATGTGCATATAAGCAGGGGAGCGGAGAAGACAATAATAGGGATTATAGGTGACACAAGGGGTATTTCTGATGAAACATTCAAGATTCTCCCGGGAGTAGGAGAAGTAATAAGCATACTGAAAGAATATAAATTGGCAAGCAGAGAATTTCATCCCGGAGATACCGTAATAAAAGTAGGTGATATAGAGATAGGCGGAAAAACCTTAACTGTTATTGCCGGTCCCTGTTCTGTGGAGAGTAAGACACAACTTTTGAAGACCGCTGAATTTATAAAAAGGTGCGGTGGTAAAATTCTCAGAGGAGGAGCTTTTAAACCGAGGACTTCTCCATATTCTTTTTCAGGACTTGGTTTTGAAGGGCTTAAGATATTAAAAGAAGTAAAAGAAAAAACAGGACTGGCTGTTATAACAGAAGTTCTCTCTCCTGAAGATGTTGATGGGACGATGGAGGTTGCTGATATCCTTCAAATCGGTGCAAGAAATATGTTTAATTACCGGCTCTTACAAAAGGTGGGACGAGTGGATAAACCTGTGCTTCTCAAAAGGGCTTTTTCTGCGACGATAACCGAATTCCTTAACTGTGCAGAATATATTCTAAAAGAGGGAAACAGGAAGGTTATATTGTGCGAGAGGGGTATAAGGTCGTTTGACTCTACATTTACAAGGAATACACTTGACCTTTCTGCTGTTGCTGTTCTGAAAAAGGAGACGCATCTTCCTGTCTTTGTTGACCCGAGCCATGGAACAGGAAGGAGAGACCTTGTAATCCCGATGAGTAAGGCATCCATTGCAGCAGGTGCAGATGGTTTGATGATAGAAGTCCATCCTAAACCAGAAGAGGCACTATCAGATGGATTTCAATCACTGACACTTGAAATGTTTGCCCGTCTTATGAAAGATATAGCCCCTGTAGTTAAAGTAATGGAAAAAACATTATAAAAAGAAAAGAGAGGAGATTTATGAAAAAGATAAAGGTAGGAATCATAGGAGCAGGCGGCATAACACAGGCAGCCCATATCCCTTCACTGAAGAAAACTGAAGGGGTTGAGATTACAGCAATAGCGGATATAAATAAAGAAAAAGTAGAATATGTGGGAGAAAAGTTTGAAATAAAAAACACATTTACTGAATGGGAAAAATTAATTAAAGCAGATATAGACGCTGTTGTTATCTGCTCTCCAAATGCCTTACATGCAGAGCAGTCCATAAAAGCAATGGAATCAGGGAAAGATGTTCTCTGTGAAAAACCTGTTTGTCTTACATCAGAAGAAGCTGAAAAAATATTCAGGGTTGCTGAAAGGACAGGCAGGATATTTATGGCTGCTTTTCCCAGAAGGTTTTCAGGAGAGGCAAAGGTTTTAAAACCAATGATAGATAAAGGAGAACTGGGAGAAATTTACTATATAAAGGCAGGGTATCTCAGAAGGCGTGGTATCCCCGGTTTAGGAACCTGGTTTACAGATAAAAAACTTGCAGGTGGTGGTCCGATGATGGATGTTGGGGTTCATATGCTTGACCTTGTTATTTATCTGGCAGGAGCACCTGAACCTGAAATAATTATTGGCTCAAAGTATGAAAAGTTCAAAGATAAAGCAGTAGATGGTGGATGGCCTCCTCCGGAAACAAGAAAAGGAGATAAAGCAACAGGAAAGATGGAGGTGGAAGACCTTGCCTGTGGATTTGTAAAACTATCTAACGGTGCTACCTTATTTGTTGAAGCAAGCTGGGCAGGTAATTCTGAAACTGGATTGAAAGCAAGTTTGTTCGGGACAAAGGCAGGGGTACAGATGCCCGACCCTGACGATTCTAAAAATCCTGTCAGGATATTCTCTGAGAACAAAGGAGTTCTTACAGATATAATTCCACAGATTCCTGCTTCTGATATGTACCGGGAAGAGGTAGAACATTTTATTGAATGTGTAAGGAAAAGGAAAGAACCTATCACGAAGAAGAGAGAGATTCTTTCTGTTGTTAGGATAATAGAGGGGATATATAAATCAGCAGAAGCAGACAGTCCAGTTATCCTTAAGAGTTAGCAGATTAATAAATCTTAAATTTTATAAATAGAGAGAAAATCGTGAAATTTGAAAAGAGGAATGTGAAAAGAAAAACGGGTGTTTTTCCCAGAGATAGGAGTCCTGTACTGGAAAAGGGGCTGGTTCAGGTATACACAGGAGAGGGAAAAGGGAAAACAACAGCAGCGCTGGGACTGGCTGTAAGGGCAGCAGGAGCAGGGCTCAGGGTCGGGTTTTTTCAGTTTTTTAAAAAACCATCTTCAGGGGAGGTTGAGATAATGAAAAATATAAAAAATATAGATATATATAATCCTGCTCCATTTCATCCTGCATTTCAGTATATGTCGGAAGAGGAATTAAAAAGATACAGGGAGAATTTCAGGAGAATCTGGGTGAGAGATGTGTTGAATAATATTAAAAAAAAACACTATGATGTGATAATTCTTGATGAGGTTCTTATTGCCATCCGGGACGGGTTTTTAGATGAGAAAAACATTCTTCGTCTGATAGAAGAAAAAGATAAAAATTCAGAAATTGTTCTTACAGGAAGGTATATAACTGATAGAATAATGGAAAAGGCAGATATTATCACCGAGATGAAAAAGATAAAACACCCTTTCCCTGAAATTAAAGCACGTAAAGGTATAGAGTATTGAAATGAGACGGATAGATAACAGACAGAATGTATATTTTTTTCGGAAGGGGAGGAAATATGGGAAAGATATACGTAGAAGCATTAAAGGTCCTGAAAGAACGGAGAAGCATAAGAAGATATCAGGAGAAAGAGGTTCCTGATGATGTAATTAAAGATATTATTGACTGCGCGAGATTTGCCCCTACCGCCAGAAATTTACAGCCGTGGAAGTTTGTTGTGATTATAGATGGTACTTTAAGAAAAAAAATAGCAGATATCTCTGATTATGGTAAGTTTATAGCGGATGCACCTGTCTGTATAGCCGTATTCTGTGAGGATACAAAGTATTATATTGAAGACGGTTCTGCGGCTACCACATATATACTTCTTGCAGCGAAGGCATACGGACTTGGAAGTTGCTGGGTAGCAGGAGATAAAAAGCCGTATGCAGAAGAGATAAGAAGACTATTAAATGTTCCTGCTGGCTATAAACTGGTAAGTTTAATATCCATCGGTTATCCTGAAGGTTCTGTGCCAGAACCTTCTAAAAAATCACTGGAAGAAGTATGGTTATCTGCTCCATCCGGAAAGAGATAGGATATATTTCAGGACCTCCACTGCTTTGTCATTATCACTGGAAGAAAAAACAAGGGTGGTATTTTCTCCTTTGCCCGACATAGTTCCATAAAGATATTTAACATCAATGTTTTCCTCTTTCAGTTTCTCTGCCACTTTTTGTAAAGCACCAGCACGATTTTCCAGCGACATAACCACTACTTCTCTCTCTTCAACTCTGTATCCCTTTTCAGAAAAGAGTTTTGCCAATTTATCATTATCCTCTGTAATGAGATAGAATATGGCATCTCCGCCTATTGTATAAACACATATATCCTCTATATTCACTCCTTTTTGAGAAATCAATCTTGAAACATCAGCGATAGTTCCAACTCTGTCTTCTGCAATAACCTTTAACTCTCTTCTTTTTTCAACTTTTTCCATACATCCCCCTTTCTTTTCTATTTTACCTTTTCTGATATATATCTTACAATAGTAATGGAAATTCACCATTCACTACGGGAACGGTGAAGGGGGAAATTATGTACTGCAGAAATTGTGGTAAGGAAATTGATAAAAATGCAGCCGTGTGTGTTGGTTGCGGTGTACCACAGGGAAGGGGAAATAAATACTGTCAGAACTGTGGACTGCCTACCGATGCAAATGCAGAGGTCTGTGTGAAATGTGGGGCGAAATTAATGTCTCCCCCAGAAGGCAAGGACTGGTTCATTACATTGCTTCTCTCTATCCTTGTCGGGCAGTTCGGCATAGACAGGTTTTATACGGGCTATGTGGGTCTTGGGATTCTTAAATTACTTACAGGCGGTGGTTGTGGTATATGGTGGTTGATAGATATTATCCTTATTGCTACAGGTAAATATAGGGATAGTGATGGAAATCTGCTGGTAAAAAATAATAAGATATGAGTAAAACAGGCTTTCTCCTTTTTAAAATTATTGTTGTCTATGTATTGTTTCCTGTTGCATTATTTTTTATACCCTCATCATTTTTTACAAATTCCCACTCCATCTGCCTTTACAGAAATATATTCGGAATAGAGTGTCCGGGCTGTGGAATAACAAGGGCAGTTTTATCACTCATCCACTTAAAATTTTCTGAAGCTCTTACCTACAATAAACTGGTCGTCATTGTCTTCCCTGTCCTGGTTTACATATTTTTAAAGCAAGCACTTTTTGATATAATTAAATTTCTGCATTTCAGAAACAACCAGCAGGTTTAACCCTGTTGCTTCATTAATAAATCTATATAAAGATACAGTCGTTGCCTCATTAATTTTTCTATTTGTAAGCAGTTTCATTTTTGAATACCTCTTTTCTATGATAGAAGGGTTTTTCCGTTGCCATATTATATAGTTTATCCTGCAGATGGACAATTTCTCTTTTAAGTGATACTGGATTAAGGGAATTGTATAGGTTTTTAAGGTTTTGCTTTATTTTTTTGTCCACGCTATTACATTCAAGTATACGCTGGTAAGGTGTCTTTGCTTTATCATATCTTTTAATT
>Ga0209409_1003528_pt1 | contig 10154 bp, 5 predicted proteins | sample AD_JPNMR1_MetaG_FD_184424 | JGI IMG/M metagenome (GOLD analysis project Ga0209409, IMG submission 184424) | Active sludge microbial communities of municipal wastewater-treating anaerobic digesters from Japan - AD_JPNMR1_MetaG (SPAdes) (version 2) | ecosystem: Engineered > Bioreactor > Anaerobic >...
GAAAAATACTATGCAAACTAAACACTTCGCTTTCGGGGGATATCCCCCGTCGCAAAAACCCCCTTATCTATAAAAATTCTTTAGCAATAATTCACAAAAGTGTGTCCATTTGCTTGACTATAGTCCAGGTTATAACCATTTTAACCAAGTAACAGACAAAAGTCAAATAAACGTTGACATGCTCTACACATAACGCTATACTATATGTGTCTAAACCGATATCCACTAACATTCATATTGGACTAAAAATCGGGGGCAGACCATTGTGTAGTAGGGGTCTATCAATGATTGGTGAGCTTTCGTCAGAGAAAGTATTTATTTGAAAGAGGAAGAAATGAAAAAAGTTTGGTTGGCACTTTTAGCTGTATTAGCTTTTCCTCTATTGTTTTCCTTTTTTTCGTTTATCGGATTCTTTTTAATCTAGTCGGATTGATAGTTGATATTCTTGGGCTAAAATTTTTGATGGTCCTAATTGATGTCATTACTATTCCTATTGATATACCAATTGGCTTTTTTGTATGTCTCCTGGTTTCATTTTCGAGTTCAGTAGAAATATACAATTCTCAGTTCGACTTAAGAGAGACATTAAAGAAAACTTCGCGCAAAACTAGATAATCAAATGTTAAGGGAAAATTCACTTTCTTTGTTCGAAAGAGTGAATTTTGGTCATTGGGTGGTGTTTCAGTAGTATTATTTATCGAAAGGAATCCTCTTTTATGAATTCGCAAGAAAGCCTAAACAAGACCAAGAAAATTCTTAACTGGGTAGCCACTCTGTTGACTGGTTTTCTCATTATTTTCTTTTTTATTTCAATCTACTACAAAAGCATATAACACTACTATTACCGACAGTGATATTATTGAATATGCTAAAGAACAGTTTAATTTAATTTATAAATGGTTAACAGAGGATATGGCAAGGTTTGAATGATATTATTACTATATATTGTAAAGAACCACTGCTTAATTTGATTATTGCGCCTCTATTTTACATTATTGACCTTGTCACCATAATTATCAAAAAAGATGTAACGGTGCTTGCTTAAGGAAACACTTCGAATCGACATTCACTAACATTCATGTTGGACTAAAGATCGGGGGCAGACCAGTTTAAGGTAATTTGTTTAGTCTAAGTAAACTTATTTTGATAATAGCATTATACAAAGGTTTGGTTGCGGCGGCAATTCTGCCAACAAGATCTTCGGTTGTATTGCAATAAGTAATTTGTTAGTTTATAATTAATACAAGGAGTCTGCATGAAACAATATTTTAAGATTATTTTGAATATTGTTATTGTTATTATTTTTATGACTTGTTTTTCTGGTTGTACGAATAACGATAAGACTATAAAGGCAATCCAACTAGATTTAGAGCGGGTTGATAGGGTTATAGAACCCTTAGATATCATTGATTGCAGCCAAGTGAAAGCCCGTATAATATACGCTGACGGCAGCAAAGGCTTGTTTGTAAACGCATCGCAGGATCCGGCGTTTTCTATCTCTAGTGTCAAAGATAACGATAAATATATTGTAACGATAACACACAATTCAGGCATACAAGCAAGCTATGAGGTTACCATAAAAACGGTATCGGAGCTAATCATTGTGCAAGCCCCTTATCGTAAAGTTTACTCTATCCAGGATAGCGTACACAACCTTGAAGATCTTACAGTTCGGTTAAGGTATACGGACAACTCTATAAGCGCCCCTGTAAAAGTAATGGAACACCCTGGTTTTATGGTTTCGACGTATCGTAAATCTCATAACGATGCTTCTTTTATAATCTCTTATGAGAATGTAAGCATATCCGTGCCTGCGCTGTTTTTAGAAGGATATAACGAATCAAGCGGTATAATAAACATCGAAAATGTCGGATTTGTAACCGGCCCTAATTCCGCCAATGCGGATATGTTGGCACAAAACGGTTTCAGCTATACAGATTTGGGGATTTCAGTATACGACAAAAACAATGAGTTAAATTATTTTTTTTACGGAGATACGTTTCCGGCTCTTACACCCGACGGTTATGGGTTTTCGGGCACATGGCACAGTAACTTTTTTGCGGTAAGTTCTGATACACAGTTATCAGACGGTATTACATTCGACAGCGTTAAAGGCCCCGTCATCGAAGGCAACCATCAAGGCAACAGCCCTGACCTCAACGGCGAAGTAACCAAAATACCTACGGGCGGGACAGTGATTGACGGTGTGGTTTATATGTTTTATATGTCCATTTCCGATTGGTCAGACTGGCGCATTCGATGGTCCGGTTGTGTCAAATATGTAAACGGAGAATGGCAAAATGTGCCGTCCCTTAACTGGGTTGATATCAATGCAAAGCCCTATATCGATAACCACCCTGCAAAAATCTCACATCCGCAAGAGTTTGATTATACAATAACACCGACTGATCGCTTCAAACAAATTACGGTATGTTCTAATGCTGAAGATGGTTATTTGTATCTCTATGCTACCGGCAATGGCAGACTTACAGATGCAAGATTAATGAGGGTAAAGCCAATCGATTTTGAAAACCCCATGCGTTATGAGTATTTTTGCGGGACACAGCAAGGTGATCCTATATGGAAGACAGCCCAGCAAAATGGTGTAGAAGAAAGCGTCGCAGTTATTGATAAAAACAGCACAAGCAAAAGTATCGGGGAGCTTACCGTAATATATAATCCATATTTAAAAAAGTATATGGCAACATATTGCGCAGATAATTATCAGAGCAAGTTTTCTAATGATTATTACGGTTTATTAATGAGGTTATCCGACACACCTTATGGTCCTTTCGATGAAATTTATTGCATTGACAAAAAGAGCCGCCTCATTGCCAAAGGCGGAATATACGGCGCATTCACAAGTGAAGGCATGATTGAAGAGGACGGCAGAATTGTATATTTGCAAGTCAGCAGCTTTACACCCACATATAACGTCCAATTAATCAAAGTAGAGTTTTCCCCTTATATGTAAAAGAAAAATCCTTTTGTGTCTTGCAGCCGTTATATCCTCGCATCAAGGCTGGGCAGTATCTCGTTCACCAGCGTCGCCGCGTCGCCAATGTTTTACGGGGCTTCTCTATGCGGCTTTTACGAACTTCGTCCGCTCTTCTATGTACTATCTCCGCTCCAAAAACTATAACGCCCAAATTGTCGCCATGTGCTGGATGCAGGGCGAATCCGACTCCGACGACATCAACTGCAAAACCTACGGCACGCATACCGCAAACTTTGTAAGCGACCTCCGCGCGGAATTCTCCCCTTATATTTCGGATAGCGGCATGCTCTTTGTAGACGCGGGCATCTCCGACAGCATCTATTGGAAGAACTACACCGTTATCAATGAGGCAAAAGCCGCCCACGCAGGCAACTCGCCCTTGAATGTCTATGTGGATACAATAGAAGCGGGGCTGTCCATTACCGCCGAGCCCGAAGGCAACCCCGACCTCGCCCATTACGACGCCCTCTCCGAACTCCTTCTAGGCAACCTCTTCGCCGAAGCGATAGTATCCCGGCTGGGCAATTAAAGGCTTTATTGACAACCAAAGCGCCCGATACCCGCAAAGCAATCGGCAATTTTGTTTACTTGCACGCAAAATAGGGGATTATTCCTTTATATACCCCTAAAATTCGGGTATGTCCCTTTGTTTTGTTGATAGAGCGTTTGTTTTTGTGATATAATCCTTTATACATAATCTAATACTTTACGGTGAAATATATGAGAAAAGAAAACCCCACCCCCGACTTTATAGAGTTGGAAAAACAAGTGCTTAAATTCTGGGAGGACGAAAAGTGCTTCCAAAAGCTCATAGAAAAGAATAAAAACGGGGAGCGCTTCGCCTTTTTAGACGGGCCCATAACCGCCAACAACCCCATGGGTATTCACCATGCCTGGGGGCGCACCCTTAAGGATATGGTAATACGCTACAACGCCATGAAAGGCAGGTCCTGCCACTACCAAAACGGCTTCGACAGCCAGGGCCTTTGGGTCGAAGTCGAAACCGAAAAGGATCTCGGCATTAAGGACAAGGGCGACATCCTCGAATACGGCATGGACAAGTTTACCGAAAAGTGCATGGAGCGCGTAAGGAAGTTTTCGGGCATCATAACCGAGCAATCCAAGCGCCTCGGGCAATGGATGGATTGGGACAACTCCTACTTCACCAACACCGACCTTAACATAACTTCCATCTGGCACTTCCTTAAAGTCTGCCACGAGAAGGGCTGGTTGGTAAAATCCCACCGTCCCATGCCCTGGTGCCCCCGCTGCGGCACAAGCCTTTCCGAGCACGAAATGAGCGGCTCTTACGCCGAGATGGAGCACCTCTCCATTTACGCCAAACTGCCCATAATAGGGACAAACGACAAGATTGTTCTCTGGACGACCACCCCGTGGACGCTTACCTCCAATGTAGCGCTTGCCATCAATCCCGAGCAGGAGTATGTCCGCGTAAAGGTTAAATCGGACGAAAGCCCCCTTATCGTAAACAAAAACGCCATCGGCAAGCTTAAGGGCGACATCGTCGAGGTCGGCGAGCCCTTCAAGGGCGCCGAGCTTGTCGGCAAAGAATACCGCACCTGTTTCGAGGATTTCGAGTGCCAGCACTTCACCCACAAGATAGTGCCGTGGGAGGATGTCGACGCGCAAGAGGGCACGGGCGTTGTGCATATCGCCCCCGGCTGCGGCGCCGAGGACTTCGACCTTGGCAAAAAGCTCGGCCTTCCCGTAATCTGCCCCATCAACGACGAGGGCGAAATACTAGAGGGCTTCGGCGAGCTCACGGGCAAAAAGACCACCGAGATAGTAGACCAGGTTGTCGAAATGCTCAGGGCGCAGAACAAACTGTACAAAACCGAAATGCACACCCACAGCTACCCGCTGTGCTGGAGGTGCAAAACCCCCGTCGTATTTAAGCTCGTAGACGAGTGGAATATAGCCACCGACGAAATCCGTCCCCTCATGATTGAGGCCGCGAACACCGTAAAATGGGAGCCCGAATACGCGGGTAAGCGCATGGTGGACTGGCTTAACAACATGGGCGACTGGAACATCTCGCGCAAGCGCTTCTACGGACTGCCCCTTCCCTTCTACCCCTGCAAAAAGTGCGGGCACCTCACGGTAATAGGCAGTAAGGAAGAGCTTATAGAGCGCAGCGAGCACGGCAATCTGGACGGCGTGCCGCATTTCCACAGGCCGTATATCGATAAGATAAAGATCCGCTGCGAAAAGTGCGGCGAACTTGTAGAGCGCATCCCCGAGGTCGGCGACTGCTGGCTGGACGCGGGCATAACCCCCTTCTCGACCAAGAAGTATTTCGAGGATAAGGAATTCTTCAATAAAAACTTCCCCTCCGAGCTCGTTATCGAGATGAAGGAGCAAATCCGCCTGTGGTTCTACTCGCTTCTGTTTATGTCGGTTACCCTCACGGGCAAAGCGCCGTACAAGCAGGTTGTAGCCCACAGCAGCGTGGTTAACGAAGAGGGCGGCAAGTTCTCCAAGACGGGTAAGATGATACGCTTCGACGACGCCGCCGAAAAGATAGGCGCCGACCCCGTGCGTTATCTGTACGCCGGCGCTCCCGTAGCCACCGATGTGCGCTTCGGCTACAAGCTCACCGACGAAGCCCGCCGCAAAATGCTTGGGCTTTGGAATATCTACATCTTCTTCAACCTCTACGCGGCGATAGACAACCCCGATGTCGAGAATCACAAGCCCGACTACAAATCGCTAACCCACAGCGACAGATGGCTTCTCACCCGCACCAACCAATTCATTAACATCGCCAGAAACAATATGGACAACTACCGCTCGGCTGCCCTCATAAAGGAATTCGAGGCTTATGTCGACGAGGTTTCCAACTGGTACATCCGCATAAACCGCAAGCGTTTCTGGAAGACGATAGACAAAACCGACCAACTTAACGCTTATTGGTGCCTTTACCAGGCCATCAAGGCGACAATCGGCATAATGGCGCCCATAATCCCCTTTATGACCGAGCACATCTACCAGAACACCGTAAGGGCGCTGGAGAAAAACGCCCCCGTGTCCGTGCACCTCACCGACTACCCGACGCCCTTAGACATACCCGAGGAGCTTGCCGTCCTCAACGAAACCGCCATCGCCCGCGACATAATTGGTGTCGCCCAGCGTATGCGCAACGAGGCGCAGATAAAGGTAAAGCAGCCCCTGCCCCTCCTGTATGTAACGGCGGACAAGGCCGACGAAGAAGCCGTCAAACCCCTCATGGGCGTAATCAAGGACGAGCTTAACATAAAAGACATCGTGTTCACCGACGACGCGTCGCTCTATTACGATGTGTATTACACCGTAAACTTCCGCGTGGCGGGCGCCGCCCTTAAGGGCGAGGCCCAGAAGCTCAAAAAGCTTGTGGACGCCTTAGATACCGAGGGCTTCAGACAGATGGACGAAGCCTGCCGGAAAGGAAGCGTAGACATCGGCGAGTTCACCGGCCTCAAGCCCGAGCTCTTCGAACGCCACTTCCGCCCCAAGGCAAACTTCATCGTAACCACCGAAAACAAGCGCACTTTGGCCCTCAACACCGAGATAGACGAAAACCTGCTTGCCGAAGGCATCGTCCGCGAGCTTATAAGGCAAATCCAGGTTCTCCGTAAAGAAGCGGGATTTGCCGTCGAGCAGCGCATAATCGCCGAGATAACCTCCGACGACGAAACCGCCGCCGACGCCATCACCGAGTTCGCCGACAGGATAAAGCAGGATATCTTAGCAAATACCCTCGGGCAAATCGAAAACCCCGTAATCGAAAAAACCTTTAGGGTCCAGGATTACGACATCAATGTAAAACTCGCGCTCAACTAACCCTTATACAAATACCTCCTTAAATAACGAAAAGCCCGTAAAAGTTTGCGGGCTTTTTGCTATATATCGATATCCTTAAGCGAGTCATACGCCACAAACCTCCACAGCCTCTCCCTGTCCTCCTTCCGGGCGTAATCAATACCGATCCTCGGGGTAGTTATATATTCGGGTTTAAGGTTTGTTTCCTCAAGCCATATCCTTTCGGATATCAGAAGGTCCTCTTTATTGAAGTCTTTGCCTATCCCCAGCTTTCTCGCCACCCTTCCGGGCCCGTTTATATCCTTTACGCCCCTTATCAATACCCCCATAGGCTCGCCCTCGTTGCCCGCGATTATATTCATAAGGTTATAAATGCCGTAGATAAGATATACATAAAGCTTTCCGCCCCTCTCCCATAGCGTGCTCGCTCTGGGGGTTTTGCCTTTGCAGGCGTGGCAGGCGGTATCCTCAACGCCCATATAGCATTCGGTTTCGGCAATCAGATACCTGTGGATTTCACCGTCAATATTTCTTACAATCGCCTTGCCCAAAAGCTCCACCGCCAGTTTGTCGGCGGGCTGCAAATAGAAATTTACATCGTCAATTCTTGCCATAGTCCACCTTTCCGGTAATTATAGCATGTTTATTGTAAGCCCTCAACCTTAATTATTTGTTAACAAGGCTGCTTTAACACAAAGCGCGCCTTAAAGGCGCGCTCGAATCATAACAATATGTATGAATTACAGCGACGGTTGCCTTATATCGTTAGCTATTACCGCTTTGCCTATCTTTACATACAAGTCCCTAAGCTCCTTGTCGAAATGCTCGCTTTCCTCGTCAAAGAACTGGGCAAGATAGTAATCATATTTTTCCAAGGTATCCTCGTCGCCGTAAACAAAGGTCAGAAACCCTACAACCAGCGGCTCGGCGACGGCAACCTCGTATGCGCCCTTTATCCATCTCTTCATATCCTCGCCGGGAGGAAGAGAGGTATCCTCAAACACCCAGTTTATGCTTTTGCTGCGGTCGGCAACATAGAAGCCCTTGGGGCTAAGCCAAATCACCTGCCCGTCAATAAGCACATTCTTTTTCAGTAGGGATATGTTTTTAATTAGGGTATCCTTATCCCATTTATGGTAGAAATCAAAACCGACATCGGTGCAGTATTTGCAGTATTCGCGGGGGTCTATATCCTTTATCCTGGTATTAATAATCCCCGACTTAAGCACCGAGTCATACATAAGCATAGCCACCATCTTTCTGTCGGGGAAGTCCCTTCTTACCGTCTGGCAGGCGTAATGGAAGGCTTCCTGCGATTTGCCCGTCCAAATGGGTTCGTCTACATAAAAGCCGATTATATTGTCCATATACGGTTCGATGCCTTTTTTGGCGGTTTCCCAACGCTCCCCGACATCGCCCGGGGTCTCGCCATTTTCAAAGAAGACATGGCGTATCATTATAAGGATATTGAAGTTTCTTCTCGCGAGGTGCTCAATTTCGTCCAGGTAATCTATATCAACTTTGGCCAGATTGGCATTGCCCATCGCGGCTACCTCGTCGATAGAATCCGAAAAATGATAATATCCGAAATACTTAAAATTCGGGTTGGTGTTCGGCGGCATTTCGGGCCAGACATCCTCGCCCGTGCCCGTGTCCTTATCCCGGCAGGCGAAGCACAGTAAAGAGGTTATAAGCAGTAAAACCAAAACAAAAACAGATGTTGCTTTTCTCATATTTTCCTCCCACGCTCAAATCGGCTAACAGATATCATTATATAATGGATTCTTATTTTAATCAATATATGAAGGCTACGCAGGTATAAAAATTTCAATTTTCGCTTGATTTTGCATAATTTACGACAATTCACTTCTTGCAAAGGCCTCGGCGGCATGTTAAAATAAAATTGTTACCTGTCTTATTATTCAGGAATAAAATAATATAGCCCGTTTTTTCGATTGCTTTGTAATTGTTATTTTATTGCTTATTTTGCAACTATTCCTTTTCGTTATTCTCCTTTATATTTGATTTTCTGTCTTTCGGCGGAGACAAAACAAACGGAAACGCAAAGTCTTCCCCCTATTTGTTCTTTACAATCCTTTCCGTCAAGGGTTGCCGAAGGCAATGCACCTTGCCCTTGACGAAAAGGGCGTTTCCGTTTACACTCTCCGCACGAAAGACAAATGATTCAGTTCGCCTTCGGCATTTGTTCGATCACTTCGGGACTGACTTTTCCCACAACTTCGCCCTTCCTAATACAGGTGAAATCATGAACGCCCGCCCGCCGCGATCAAAAAGGCAGTCCGCAAGCGGATCAGCGCGGACGCCTTTTCGCGGCGGGCATTCCCGTTCCTGCGTATTTTGGGTGCAGCCCGTTCGGAAATGCCGATTTATCATGCCGTTTCAATCGGTTGCGTTCAGAATAAGATAGGCGTGAGCTTGTCTGCCATTTAACTGTTTTAGTGGTGGTTTTAATGGAACGGATTTGTTTGCCTGGTTCGGTTGAGTATGTGTGCGTAGGTCAACATCTGAGCGCGTAAGCGCGCGAATAAAGTGTTGCCCCGCTGAGGCTCCAGAAGGGAAACGGCAGATGGCATAACGGAACGGCGAAGCCGTTCCGTCAGCTTGATGCCGCCGCTTGTTATTACTTAAGCGCACACACTACAGCCATTTTGCATTATTTGTTTAAAAAACGGCTGATTTACGGCTCAAAATTGCCAAAATTAAGTACTTTTTATATATAATGTATGATCAAAAATTATTGCTCGGATATGCACTGAACGCGTATCCGGGCCGTTTTTATATACTTTTGCAAAGTTTTGTGTGTAGTAATGACAGGTTCTGACTGTTAAAAATTTCCAGCAAAAGCGTACTTTATTTGACTAAAATTTTCTAACCGTTTTCTATTGCAAAATGCGAAAATATATGCTAAAATAGTCAATGTAATATAAGTTTTCAAATTTGATTTGCCAGCCAGCAAAAGTACACATTTACTATAAGAAACAGACGGGGAGGTGCGGCGGATGGCGAAGTACGCATACGCGAGAGCTCTGCAAAAAGGGCAGAGTTTAAACAAACAAATACAGTCTTTTTCGCAATTCGGCGTACCTAAAGAGAACATTTTCACGGATGAAGGCGTGACCTCGCGCGGAGCGTACGGCGAACTTCTTCAAACTTTAAAAAGAGGGGACATACTTGTAATAAAGACGTTGTCCGCGCTCGGGGAAGGGTATGGCGCGATAGCCACCGAGTGGAGCAGGATAACGGGCGCTAACGGCGCCGACATCTGCGTGCTGGATATGCCGGCGTTGGATACGCGAACGGCAAGCGACAGGGAGGT
>Ga0209409_1003531_pt1 | contig 10152 bp, 4 predicted proteins | sample AD_JPNMR1_MetaG_FD_184424 | JGI IMG/M metagenome (GOLD analysis project Ga0209409, IMG submission 184424) | Active sludge microbial communities of municipal wastewater-treating anaerobic digesters from Japan - AD_JPNMR1_MetaG (SPAdes) (version 2) | ecosystem: Engineered > Bioreactor > Anaerobic >...
GCACGCCACAGCCGTAGTTAAGACGGTAAAAACAAGCGTGCGCCCAATAAGTGCTAAATCCACTGCTCTTTAGCTTTCAGCTGTGCCCTAAGGAGTTATTCCTCATCTAAAGGCTCAAAGAAGAACTGCTGCATGAGCTCTCGTGCTTCATCGGTTTTCAAGTAGTCAGCCAGCACTTGGTACTGTGGGTCGTTATAAAGGAAGCTGTAAATGTTTTCTCCTTCTGCTGAAGTGGTTATGAAATCTAAGTTGGTAAGCTGATCTTTGTTATTCATCCAGGTAGATTGGTCGGTAAGAATGTAAGCACTTTTCTCATTTGCAATTTGCAACGAATTGAGCATTCCAGCTTGGGTTTTTATGTACCATTCACCAAAAGTGTCCGGATCAAGCCCGATGCTCTTCCAAATGTTTCTTTCCTTTACGTCGGTACCGCTGTTGTCATTGCGGTTAACGAAAGGCAGTTGTTTTTCATAAATGACCTGAAAAGCTTCTGGTAGCGTTTTCTCTTTCACAGCGGCTGGATCGTCTTTTGGACCCACCAAGTAGAAGTAGTTTTTCATAAAAGGCATACGAGTCCAACCTGCATCAACCAAAGCTTGTTCCAGATCAGGTGCATGTGTGATACCCACCTGTGCATCGCCGCGCTGCAGGAGTTCAATGGTGGCACCAGACCCCTGAGCCACTAAGTTGATTGTGTAACCGCTGACTTTTTCCATTTCCTTTACCAGCACCTCAGCTAAGCCTGAATCCCTAAAAGACGTTGTAGTTGCAAGAACAATGGTACCTTTGCTACCAGGCTCTGGATAACCCGTGGACTCTTCCTCCGTTTTTGGTTTGCTGCAACCAGCAAGCGTTACACCCAGAGCAACCAAAACCAAACAAACCAAAGAAATCTTTACCCAATTCTTTCTCACGTACAACAAACGCACCCCCTTTAGCAATACTTTAATCATTCTAACATGCCCTTGCATGTGAAAGGCTGTGATATGTAAGAAATTTCATAATTGTATGAGACAATTTATAGGTTCTGCGTAGTAAAGAAAAGAAAGGAGAAGTAGGTTATGCCAGAAAACAGAAGTAATATGCCTTTTAGTGTGGATAATCATTTAGCGTTAAGCGAAGGAAGCCAAATAAAGCATGTTATAGCCGTGGTCAGTGGTAAAGGTGGCGTAGGAAAATCCACGGTTACAGCACTTCTAGCGGTTGAGCTTGCCAAACAGGGTTACAAGGTGGGCATACTGGACGCTGACCTAACAGGCGCATCTATTCCCTACTTGTTTGGCTTACAAGGGCTCTTAAGAGTGTCCGACAAGGGATTATTGGAGCCAATGGAAACAAAAAAGCTAGGCATTAAGGTGGTATCCATCGCACTGGCAATGGAAAATCCAGAGATGGCTGTTATATGGCGTGGGCCACTGCTGTCAAAAGCTATTCAGCAGTTTTGGACAGACGTAAACTGGGGCGAACTGGATTACCTGCTTGTGGACATGCCGCCTGGAACCAGCGATGTGCCGCTAACGGTGATGCAGATGCTCCCACTTCAGGGCGTAGTAGTAGTAACCTCTCCACAGGACATGGCACGTTCAGTGGTAAAGAAAGCGTACCACATGGCAAATCAGCTTCAAGTACCTGTGCTTGGTTTGGTAGAAAACATGAGCTACGCAGTCTGCCCCCACTGCGGAGAGAGGTTTTCTGTCTTTGGTCAAAAACCCCTTAGTGAAGCTGCTCAGGAGTTCAACGTACAAGTATGTGCTGAAATGCCGCTGGATCCACAATTGGCAAAGTTAACTGATAAAGGAGATATTGAACATATAGGCGAAAACATAACTCAAACATTGCAAAGTATGGTGGAAGCTTTGGCATCTATGCCCTAATCCAGAGAACAGTCTACAAATTAGAAAGAACCAAAAAGGGGGAGCCCGTTACCGGGCGCCCCTTTTTTCTTCATCAACTGCTCCTACTTACGGATACGTAATAGTTACTGTTCTTGCCACACCGTCCCATTTCACAGTAAAGCCAAAAGCCTCACTGATGAAGCGTACTGGTACCATGGTGCGGCTGTTCACTATCTCTGCTGGTAGTGGCATGGTAACCGTTTCACCATCTACAACAGCTTCGGTGCTACCAATGACTACCTTCATGTTCTGACCAGCAAAATCTATGGTAGCGGTCTTCGTTGCATCATCCCAGCCTACCTTTGCCCCAAAAGCCTCTGCCACAAAGCGCAGTGGAACCATGGTGTAACCTTCCTTTATGTAAGGTGCAACGTCCAGTTCATAGGTATCCACGTTCACATCCATTTGTTTTGAACCAATGGTGAGTACTGCTGTGTGTGGCCTATCGTAAGCAAAGAGCCTGTAAATTACGCTGCTGTTTCCAGCGCTGTCAGTAACTGTAACTTTCATGATGTTCAGTCCCACAAAAGCCCTAAATGCGGCGTCTACTTTCACATTGCCCTCTGCATCGGCGTTAGTAATCACCGGATCTGCTGCCAAGTCACCAGGAGCAAGAAGCTCCAGTTGAACCTTTACCCGTGGTTCTGTCTTTGCAGTTACAGCAACCAGACGCTCTGTTAGCAAATCTTTTTCCTTGGGACTAAGTATTTCAATCTGTGGCGGGACAGTGTCTCTGATAACTTTTACTGATGTCAGTACTCTACCTGCTTCGTCTGTTATTTCAATAAGGTTTTCGCCTTCATTGGGCAAAGCTACGCCTGTGAGTACGTTTTCGCCCTCAGCTACATCGAAAGCTTTTTCACCGATGATTACTTTCTTAAGATTGACATCTAGTACCTTGACTGTAATATCCACTTGCGTTGTGTTAACCACAGTGCCGTCCTGAGGCGTGAGTATGGTTAGACGCTCTTCACCCTCAGTGATGAAGAAGGGCTTCAAAGACACACCAGGTATGGCTACTGTCTTGGTCTTGTAGTCCAGTATCTCTTCTTGCTTCATTCCCTCAGGCACAATCATATCTATGACTGCTGGTGCTGTCCCTTCTTCATTCCCTCCTCCAAACCTCCACTGCTGCGCTTCCGGTGTCACTTGCCGTATCCTGTTTGCTCCATACCCGTCTTGTCCTGCTACCATGACCATCATCTTGCTTTCTGCTGTTAGCTCCCCTACTACGTCCTTCGGTATATCCACTACTACTTGCCCTGGTGCTCCTTCTGTGCCCTTTATCTCCACACCAAGATCCGCTGCATTAGCTGCGTTTATCTCTCCACTGCTTACCTTGTATACCTTGCTCTCCCAACCTTCTATCTGCAATGCTACGTCCCACTTGAAGTTCTCTGCAAAACTGATGTTCAACCCCTCTATGCCTTGTGTTGTGCCTTCGTCTGCTTTGCTGTCTATGAACAAGAAGTATGTGGCTTTGCTTAGTCCATTGTCACTACCCCATGCGTTGTCAAGGTTACCTACGGTGTATGTGGCTGTGTAGCTGCCTTCGTATAACCCAAGCTCGAACTTCAGCAGGTCAAAATCTCCATCTTTGAACACGGGGTCTGTTGGGTAAGTGTAGTAACCAGGTCCATAATCGTCACCTTCTGGGTCCTCTATGACTACTGGTGTTAGTACTGCTACACTGGGCACCTTTATCCAGGGTTTCAAAGACACACCAGGTATGGCTACTGCTTTGGTCTTGTAGTCCAGTATCTCTTCTTGCTTCATTCCCTCAGGCACGATCATGTCTATAACTGCTGGTGCTGTCCCTTCTTCATTCCCTCCTCCAAACCTCCACTGCTGCGCTTCTGGTGTCACTTGCCGTATCCTGTTTGTTCCGTATCCGTCTTGTCCTGCTACCATGACCATCATCTTGCTTTCTGCTGTTAGCTCCCCTACTACGTCCTTCGGTATATCCACTACTACTTGCCCTGGCGCCCCTTCTGTGCCCTTTATCTCCACACCAAGATCCGCTGCATTAGTTGCGTTTATCTCTCCACTGCTTACCTTGTATACCTTGCTCTCCCAGCCTTCTATCTGCAATGCTACGTCCCACTTGAAGTTCTCTGCAAAACTGATGTTCAACCCTTCTATGCCTTGTGTTGTGCCTTCGTCTGCTTTGTTGTCTATGAACAAGAAGTATGTGGCTTTGCTTAGTCCATTGTCACTACCCCATGCGTTGTCAAGGTTACCTACGGTGTATGTGGCTGTGTAGCTGCCTTCGTATAACCCAAGCTCGAACTTCAGCAGGTCAAAGTCTCCGTCTTTGAACACGGGGTCTGTTGGGTAGGTGTAGTAACCAGGTCCGTAATCGTCACCTTCTGGGTCCTCTATGACTACTGGCGTTAGTACTGCCGCCGGAACTTCGGGTTCTTCTTCCTCTTCTGCCACTATGGGCGGTTCAATCTCTTCTTGCCCTGCAATTTCAGCGGTGTAGGTTCCTTCTGCTACCTTAAGCCCATCTGCTAATACAGACACGGTGTAAATGTACTTGTGTCCAGCATGAGCTACATCTTCTAGACCGTCTTTTGCTTCCAATGTCGTTACTTCACCAGTGGTTAAGTCGCGCTTTTCAACTACAGCATTGCCACTAAAGGTAAGAGTAACCTTCTGCCCATCAACGGCACCCTTAAGGTCTATCTGATCAGCTTTGCTAACGCTGTCAGTGGTCACTGCAAGCCGGGTTTCAAAAGGCTCCAGCGTAAGGGCGAGGATGCCACCCTCAAGCTTCATGTCCTCACCTATGACACCCTTTAATGCGGCATTTTCTTTGAGGTAGTAGCCCACATCAACAGACACTGTGGCGGTTTCATCAAAACCGTTAAACAGTGCCAAAGCTGTCCCGTTCTCGTCATAGCGCAGGTAAGCGATTACTCGGTCGCTGCCTTCCACCACAAGTGGCTGTATTTCTCCAGTTCTTAGGAAGGAGTACTCATTTCTCATTGCACCTAAGTTCTTGTACCACTCCTGAAGGTTTGTATCTTCCTTACCCCATGGGAATGGCACCCTCATGAATGGATCATCGGTTATGGGCCTGTCCTTATTGCAACCAAACTCCCCTTCGTTGGTTGCTCCAGCCTCGTCACCGTAGAAGGTGGTAGGTGCTCCGGGTATGGTGTAGAGGAAGAATGACAATGCCTTCAATGCATCTTTTGCCTTGTCATCCCAGGTGTTTGTTAAGTAGTACAGCGGTCTGGCTGCATCGTGGCTGTCCACCAGGTTCATCATGGCGTAGAAAGCTTCTCTGGGATAATCATTCTTCATCTGCAGGTATTTTTGCCAAAAGTCCTCTTGGGTCATTTCCTTTTTCAGGAAGAATCCCTGGAACTTCGGATTTGTTCCAGCATGGTCGTTATCCCAGTCACCTATGAGTAAAGACCTGACCCTGTAGTTCATGGCGCTGTCAAAGGAATCACCAAGCACCATGGGAATTACTTGGTCGTAATGATCCCAAACCTCGGCGATCATGACGTTATCGGGATCAAGTGCTTTCAAGGCCCTACGCATTTCTCTGGTAAAGCCCATAGGCACTTGCATGGCTACGTCCACACGCCATCCAGAGCTACCCAGTTCATGCCAGTACTTCATGACATTCTTTTCGCCAGTTAGGAAGAACTCCTGCACCTTGGGATTGAGCACGTTGATGATGGGCATGGCGCTGAATCCTGCCCAACCCTGCCACTTATCGGGCCACTCAGTGAACGTGTACCAATCAAAGAAAGGAGATTCCTGACTTTCATGTGCACCAACAGTGCTGTAGGCACCTTTCACATCAAAGTACAGGGAATCGTCTCCGCTGTGATCAGGTGTGATGTCGTTTATGATTTTTATGCCACGCTTAGCTGCTTCTTCAGTAAGCTTCTTAAAGGTCTCTGCGTCGCCTAAGCGTGGATCCACCCCAAAGTAGCTGGCTGGATCGTACCTGTGAGTGGTCTCCGACGGGAAAATGGGGTTCAGATAAATAGCTGTGATTCCTAAACTCTTTAGGTAATCCAGCTCTTCAATAATGCCCTCCAAGTCCCCACCGTAAAACCGGTAAGAGTCAACGTAACCGCATTTCTTGCTTCCATCAGTCATGGTCACTGTTGCCCAAGAGGTCACAGGATCTGCCCAATTTGCACCTTGTATGAGCTGCCCGAGATAATCCCCTGGTAGAGTAAAATCCTCATCAAAATAGTCATCATGGAAGGTAAACTTCTGCCCTTCCTCAGTTACGTCATTTTCCGGATTACCGTTTTTGAACCTATCCGGGAATATTTGGTAAATGACGGCATTCTTAAGCCAGTCTGGTGTTGTAAAATCAGGGTCGTAAACGGTTAGCCTGCCTTCACCCACTTGGCGTTTCTTAGAACCATCGTAAGCATACGCCACATACTGGTACCAAGTTACTTCCTCAGGTGTGAACTTGTAGCTCCAAATGTCGTAGAATCCATCATTGCTTTCTGCCACTTTTGTAAGCTCAATGTTCTTTACAGCTTTTGGCTTTCCACTGGTAGGTGCTTGGTCGTCACTTAGTCCCCTATCAGTCAAAGTAAGTACCACTTTGCTTACATCCCTGCGTGGAGTGTAGACATAGAAGGTAACTTCGGTTCCCGCTGGTACGGCGCCATCAGGATAACGAATTAGTTTCACATCTTCCAGGACCACACCATCACTCTTAAGTGGCAATAGCTTGTAGTTAAATGTACCATCGTGATAATTCACTACTAACAGCCTCTCTCCTGCAACAGAAATCTCCTGCTCGTGAGCGGGTACAGTTCCCCCACCAGCTGTAAACTTCTCTACTTCAGGTGTTACCGTGGCGCTGGCCACATAGTAGCCGTCACGGTAAAGAAACGGCACACTGTGGTCACCTACAGTCAAAACTGGTTCTCCCTGTGCCCGAACCAGCCCTACTGGCATTAGCGTCAGGCAAAGTACAAATACCAGCGCCCAACTAAAGATTTTTTTCACTGCTCTCACCCCCACTTTTGCAAGGGGGTACAGCTACTACAGCCGTACCCCCACTAAATGCTTCTGTGTTAAGGATACGTAATAGTGATTACCTTGGTATTGTCGTCCCACTTCACAGTAAAGCCAAAAGCTTCACTGATGAAGCGTACTGGTACCATGGTGCGGCTGTTCACTATCTCTGCTGGTAGTGGCATGGTAACCGCTTCGCCATCTACTACAGCTTCAGTGCTACCAATGACTACCTTCATGTTCTGACCAGCAAAATCTATGGTAACGGTCTTCGTTGCATCATCCCAGCCTACCTTTGCTCCAAAAGCCTCTGCCACAAAGCGCAGTGGAACCATGGTGTAACCTTCCTTTATGTAAGGTGCAACGTCCAGTTCATAGGTATCCACGTTCACATCCATCTGCTTTGAACCAATGGTGAGTACTGCTGTGTGTGGCCTATCGTAAGCAAAGAGCCTGTAAATTACGCTGCTGTTTCCAGCACTGTCAGTAACTGTAACTTTCATGATGTTCAGTCCCACAAAAGCCCTAAATGCCACGTCGACGCTAACCTTTCCAGCGGAATCCGCAGTGGTGTTGATTACATCAGCCTGGCTGCCATCCGCGCCGCTAAGACTTAGCGTGACTTTGACATTAGGCTCTGACTGCAACGTTACTGCAACCTTTCTATCAGTAAGTATGATGCCTTCCTTAGGCTCTTCGATGGTCACTGCTGGAGGCGTTGTGTCCCTGATCACAGTTATCTGAGCCAATGGATTACCATTCTCGTCTGTTATAACTATTACGTTTTCCCCTTCATTGGGCAGAGCAACTTTGGTAATATCGTTTTCACCAATCGTCACATCGTAAGATTGTTCTCCGATGACTATCTTTGTAAGGCTTTCGACCAACACTTTTATCTTCAGATCCACTGTGAGTTGGTTAGTCACAGTACCATCCTGTGGTGCTAGCACCTTAACTTTGCTAACCGATGGTAGGAAATCTGCTATGGATATGCCAGGAAGGGCAACAGTGTGTTCCTTGTAGTTCAGTATGTCTTCTTGCTTCATACCCTCTGGCACTATCATGTCCATGACCTTCGGCGAACTTTCGTCTCCTCCACCAAAGCTCCATTCCGAAGCTTCCTCTGCATATCCCCTTAGTCGGTTCGTTCCATAACCATCTTGCCCAGTCACCCATGCTATGAACTTGCTGCTTTCATTTAGTTCCCCTAATACCGCTTTGGGTATCGTTACTACTACCTCGCCTGGCCCTCCTGCTTCATCTTCTACTATGGTCGTGGCTGTTATGCCTACTCCACTCATCAGTGTGCTCGTTATTGTGTCTTCAGCTACTGTGTATATCTTGCTCTCCCAACCTTCTATCTGCAACCCTATGTTCCATTTGAAGTTCTCTGCAAAGCTTACGTTTGTCCCTTCTACTCCCTTTGTACTTCCTCCTTCAGCTCCTGTGCTGAAGAATAGGAAGAATGTCTGCTTGCTAAATCCTGTCGCTCCTCCCCATGGATTGTCTATGTTAGCTACCTTAAATGTGGCTACATAGTTGTCCCCTTCTGCTTTTAGCTCAAAACCCAGTAGGTCGAAGTCTCCAGGCTTAAATACTGCTTCTGTGGGATATGTGTACCACCCCGCTCCGTAGTCGTCTCCTTCAGGATCCGCTATGCTCAGGGAGGTGAAGGTGGGTTTCATGTAGTCACCAACTAGTATGCCAGGAAGAGCAACAGTGTGTTCCTTGTAGTTCAGTATGTCTTCTTGCTTCATACCCTCTGGCACTATCATGTCCATGACCTTCGGCGAACTTTCGTCTCCTCCACCAAAGCTCCATTCCGAAGCTTCCTCTGCATATCCCCTTAGTCGGTTCGTTCCATAACCATCTTGCCCAGTCACCCATGCTATGAACTTGCTGCTTTCATTTAGTTCCCCTAATACCGCTTTGGGTATCGTTACTACTACCTCGCCTGGCCCTCCTGCTTCATCTTCTACTATGGTCGTGGCTGTTATGCCTACTCCACTCATCAGTGTGCTCGTTATTGTGTCTTCAGCTACTGTGTATATCTTGCTCTCCCAACCTTCTATCTGCAACCCTATGTTCCATTTGAAGTTCTCTGCAAAGCTTACGTTTGTCCCTTCTACTCCCTTTGTGCTTCCTCCTTCAACTCCTGTGCTGAAGAATAGGAAGAATGTCTGCTTGCTAAATCCTGTCGCTCCTCCCCATGGGTTGTCTATGTTAGCTACCTTGAATGTGGCTATATAGTTGTCACCTTCTGCTTTTAGCTCAAAACCCAGTAGGTCGAAGTCCCCAGGCTTAAATACTGCTTCTGTGGGATATGTGTACCATCCCGGTCCGTAGTCGTCTCCTTCAGGATCCGTTATGCTAATACTGAAAGTAGGCTGAGCAGGGCTTACTAGAATGGGTTCCTCTTCTGCTTTAATTACCATGGGGATGCAGGTCATGGCTAATACCAAAACCAAGATTCCCGCTAACCATTTTTTCATGGGTGCCACCTCCTTAGAAAATTTCATTGTTCATGTTCAAAGTTATTACTTGTCCTCCCATTTTTACATTTACCCTATTTCTTGACTCGATCACTTAATAGCACCTCTGAGTAATCCACTGAGCAGGTACCGCTGCAAGAACAAGAACAAAAGTGTTACAGGCACAGCAATAACTAAAGATGCTGCGGCAAATTTAGCCCACGGTATACCAAAAGGATTAGTAATGGATAAGTTGATCCACAGAGGCAAAGTGTAAAGCTTCGGATTACTCAGGAATGTCATGGCAGTAACGAACTCCAGCCAAGCTCCCATGAAAATAAACAATGCCGTTATAGCGATGCCAGGAGTGGCCAGCGGTAAGATGATTCTCCAAAAAATCGTGAAGGAGCCAGCCCCATCAATCATGGCAGCTTCATCCAACTCTTTGGGTATGGCATCAAAAAACCCTTTCATATTCCAAACCGAGAAAGCTAAGCCTCCAGCTCCGTAGATTATTATGAGTGCCCAGTGTACCTTAGAGATCCCCAAAAAAGGTTCCTCACTGAGCAAGCCAATCCTAAGAAAGATAACAAAAAGTGGTATTAAGCCCACCACACTGGGGAACATTTGCGAAATGATGTAGTAGTAGTAGAAAGGTCCTTTGCCCGGAAACTCAAAGCGACTAAAAGCGTAAGCAGCCAACGTTGCCAGAATCACCCCGAGTAGCGTAGCAACGACTGATATTTTTATGGAATTTATGAAAGCTGTGTAAAAAT
>Ga0209409_1003538_pt1 | contig 10131 bp, 7 predicted proteins | sample AD_JPNMR1_MetaG_FD_184424 | JGI IMG/M metagenome (GOLD analysis project Ga0209409, IMG submission 184424) | Active sludge microbial communities of municipal wastewater-treating anaerobic digesters from Japan - AD_JPNMR1_MetaG (SPAdes) (version 2) | ecosystem: Engineered > Bioreactor > Anaerobic >...
CACCCGAGTGAGGTCTTGATGAGGATGTATCTCTGATATGTTCGAATCTGGGTTTTGCAAGGGGGGTTAAGTCGTAACAAGGTAGCCGTAGGGGAATCTGCGGCTGGATCACCTCCTAACGAAATACAAGTCTTTGCAGATGAAGACAGACCATACAGTTGCCAGTGTTTCTGAACGGAATCAGAGGGCTCGTAGCTCAGCTGGAAGAGCGCGGCGTTTGCAACGCCGAGGCCTGGGGTTCAAATCCCCACGGGTCCACTGGTGAAATATTTTCGATGCACCCGGTCTGGCGACAGAACCGGGGAAGGGCTTGAGACCCCGTGAAACCGGGGCAATGATACGCTGTGTAGAGGAGATGCGCAAGAGAAATCACGAGGCGTTTCTGGACGTTACATGGGTTTGAAGAGACTACAAGACGTTCTTACGCCTGTCAGTGGATGGCTCGGTTCGGGTGCCGACGAAGGGCGTGCCAAGCTGCGATAAGCTCCGGGTAGGCGCATGGAGCCATTGAACCGGAGATCCCCGAATAGGACATCCGGATGCATCTAGCATCATTCCTTCAAGAGGAAAGGGAACGCCCCGAATTGAAACATCTTAGTAGGGGCAGGAGAAGAAACCAACCGGGATGTCGTTAGTAGAGGCGATCGAACACGACAGAGTTCAAACCGAATCCTTCGGGAGATGTGGTGTATGGACCGCGGCATAAGATTAGTATTCAGAACAGAAGTTACCTGGAACGGTGTACCAGAGAGGGTGACAGTCCCGTATGTGTATGCATACTGACTTTAGCGGTATCCTGAGTAGCGTGGGTCGGAATTCCCGCGTGAATGTGGGGGTCATCAACCTCCAAAACTAAATACTCCCCGAAACCGATAGCGCAGTAGTAGCGTGAGCGAAAGCTGAAAAGCAACCCTGGAAAGGTGTTGAAAAGTGCCTGAAACTGACAGGTTATCGCGTGATACGGCACGAAAGGATCTGCAGAGCGAAGGAATCTGTTGTGAGGCGGTAGTACGGGTTCTGCTGCCGGTGTCGTATCGTACGTTTTGAAGAACGGGCCAGAGAGTTTATTCTGTTGGCGACGGTTAATTTCTATGAAAGAAGCCAGAGGGAAACCAACAAGTCCGCAGCCGTAAGGTCAGGGACGACGTACTACCAGTGCGTGGAGTCAGCAGGATAAGACCCGAAGCCCGGCGATCTATGCGTGGGCAGGTTGAAGCGTGCCGAAAGGTGCGTGGAGGACCGCAAGCGGTTTTGATATGCAAATCATTCGCGTGACCTGCGTATAGGAGTGAAAGATTAATCGAGCCGGGCATCAGCTGGTTCCTCTCGAAACATGCCGTAGCATGACCTGATCCGAGATCGACAGTGAGGTAGAGCACTGATTGGGGAAGCTGGGGAAGAAATTCCTCACTCTCCTGTCAAACTCCAAATTCCCTGTCATCTGAGACGATCGGAAGTCCGCATTACGGGGTAAGCTTGTAATGCGTAAGGGAGACAACCCAGACCGTGGTTAATGTCCCTCAGTGCAGGCTCAGTGTAAACACTGAAAGTAGTCCTGGGTCAAAGACAACTGGGAGGTGAGCTTAGAAGCAGCTACCCTTTAAAAAGTGCGTAACAGCTTACCAGTCAAGATTCAGGGCGCTGAAAATGGACGGGGCTTAAGCCTGCCACAGATACCACGGACCATACGAATTGTATGATGGCGTAGAGAGGCGTCCTGCATGGGCGGAAGCAGGGTTGCAAGATCCTGTGGACCGTGCAGGAATGAAAATTCTGGCAGTAGTAGAAGCTTAAGATTGGTGAGAATCCAATCCGCCGCAGGGGCTAGGTTTCCTCGACAATGTTCGTCAGTCGAGGGTTAGTCGGTCCTAAGACGTACCGTAATTCGAGTACGCCGAAAGGGAAACAGGTTAATATTCCTGTACCTGTATCAAACAATCCTGACGCTTCCGGATAGGCATTGCGGAGTCGTCGCTCCGTCTAAGCCGGATATGAAACGGGAGTACCGTAATGGTGAGAATGTTTCAAAACGGTGATGGGGTAACAATGCTGATTCCAGGAGCCCGTGAAAAGGGTGATACGGTCCGTACCGAGAACTGACACAGGTGCCCCTCGCTGAGAAGGCGAAGGCGTGTCGGGAGTAAATGTGTTAAGGGAACTCGGCAAATTAGCCCTGTAACTTTGGGATAAGGGGTGCCTGCCCAGCGATTGGGCAGGTCGCAGTGACAAGATCGCTCCGACTGTCTAATAACAACATAGCAGACTGCAACTCCGAAAGGACTCGTATAGTCTGTGATTCCTGCCCAGTGCGAGTATCTGAACACCGGGTTCAACCGGACGAAGGACTCGTAAACGGCGGGGGTAACTATGACCCTCTTAAGGTAGCGTAGTACCTTGTCGCTTAATTGGCGACTTGCATGAATGGAATAACGAGAGCGATACTGTCCCTAACACATACCCGTTGAACCTTTTGTACTAGTGCAGAGACTAGTGACTCCTTATGGGAAGTGAAGACCCCGTGGAGCTTTACTGCAGCCTGTCGTTGGGTTACGGTATTACCTGCGCAGGGTAGATGGGAGACGTCGATCTGTCCCTTGTGGGGGGCAGGGAGTCACCGATGAGACACCATCCTGGTTTTATTGTAATTCTAACTGATTTATCAGGACATCGATAGGTAGGCAGTTTGGGTGGGGCGCCACACCCTCGAAAAAATATCAAGGGTGCCCTAAGGTCAACTCAAGCGGGTCAGAAACCCGCTGAAGAGTGTCAAGAGCAAAAGTTGGCCTGACGCGATTTCGCATAGCAAGAAATCGCGAGAGGAAACTCGGGTCTAACGAACCAATACGCCCTGTTGATGAGGGCTATTGACTACAGAAAAGCTACCCCGGGGATAACAGAGTCGTCGCCGGCAAGAGCACATATCGACCCGGCGGCTTGCTACCTCGATGTCGGTTCTTTCCATCCTGGCTGTGCAGCAGCAGCCAAGGGTGAGGTTGTTCGCCTATTAAAGGGGATCGTGAGCTGGGTTTAGACCGTCGTGAGACAGGTCGGTTACTATCTATAAGGAGTGTCGGAAGTCTGAAGGCAAGAATGAAATAGTACGAGAGGAACTTTCATTCGGCGCCACTGGTTTACCGGTTGTCTGACAAGGCATCGCCGGGCAGCTACGCGCCAAGAGATAAAAGCTGAAAGCATCTAAGCTTGAAACTCAGCCTGAACAAGAGACTTCATTAAAGACCCGGGTAAAAGACCCGGTTGATAGGTTCGGGATGTACGCACGAAGGCAACGACGTGTTCAGTCCGCGAATACTAATCGTCCTAATAACGTCTAACCAAGTTTCTCAAACCCAGACGAAATTCAGAAACGCTTCATGATTATCTCTCGCATCTCCAAAATACTCCATTCAAGCCAGGCCAAGATGGCGGAGCGGCCACGCGGCTGACTGCAGATCAGCTACACTCCGGTTCAAATCCGGATCTTGGCTCTCAATAGCGGCCACAGCAGGTGTGTCACACCCGTTCCCATTCCGAACACGGAAGTTAAGACACCTCACGTGGGTGACGGTACTGAGGTACGCGAGTCCTCGGGAAATCATCCTCGCTGCTATTGTTCAAGGATAACTATTCTGCTCGTATTATTCTGAATTACTGATTCGATCCTGTTTATTATTAATTTCAGTCATAGCGGTTAATGCTTGATCTCCGCCTGGCGGTGAGAACTCTTCTGTATGCAGCAATGCTTCTTCGGATCAAATCTGATTATGTGAATTATTCTTGATGAGAATTTGATGAATAAGAGGATGAGGAGAGTAATAGTACTTACATTTTAGAAGATAATAAATCGTTAGGGATTTACAATCCTGTCCAGCTTTTTGAAAATGAAATCCCCCGCCGGCCAGATATAAGAAAGGAACTTTCTACCTGTCTAAAAACATTGATACTATATAAGAAAAGGTCGTTGCAAGATACGTGAGGATAGCTAAAACCCCCTTTCAACAAATTGGGATTTATAAATACATTATATTCTTACGATCACTAAAGGTGAGTTTTTAATTATCCTCACTTATAAGAAAAGACGGTGTTTTCAACCCCAGTTCATGCGTGGGGTGTGGAATTGATGAGGAGAGCAACTGGAAGGAATTGTTCAATCAATCTTATTCCCTGAAAAAATTAACCCATTTCTTCATCGAAGCGTGTATTGAAATCCAGCCTGTTCAAAATGGTGATCAGAAGAATAAGCAATATTTATCCCATATTCTTTCATTACTTCAAAGGAAATACAATCTGTCAGACTCCAGTGTTTATCATGATAGGTTGCATACCTTTCCAAAGCCCTTGAAAAGAGAAGATTATCTGTTTTTATAATATCAATCTGATCCGTATTATTGCAATCCTGAATAAACTCAGCTACTATCTTTTTGTTCAGTTTTGTGAAAGCATTTCCAATCTCATAGAGCACTGCATCGGTTATTAAAATTTTCTGATAATCAAACAGATCACGTGCAATGTCAACAGCCTGCTTATGATGCTTATCTTCAGGTGTGAACATTGCTATGACAAAAGAAGTATCAATGAAGACAGATTTCATTGGTGATGGTTACCCCTTTTAGGTGTTCCATACAGATAATGATCATGCTCATCGGAAAAATCTGAGGGACCATGAATTGCTCCAGCATTCCTTATGAGGAACTCTATTGCATGTTCTCTTTTTAAAGTAGAGTCTTTATCAATTGTTAGTAGATATTCTTTATTAGGTTCAAGGTCGACTGGCTCAACAATTTTAAATGACGTCCCATCAAAAGTCGCTTTTATTGTAATTGACCCCATGAAAGATACTTCCTTTCCTATTATTTATTTTAAATCACTATCAGGTTTTCTTTACGCTTAAACACTCCTTACATGGGTGACGGTACTGAGGTACGCGAGTCCTCGGGAAATCATCCTCGCTGCTATTGTTCAGAACGTTGTTTTAACGGTTATCTGGCCATTCTCCGGTACCTACGGGCAATATGTACCAAGAATAGCATCTGATGCAAGGAAATTTCGAATTATATCGCGTATTTCAGCGTTGTCCTCAATCCGCATCGTTGTATTATTACTTCTATTTGTATCATTCGGCCATCCGGCATTCCACCATACAAACCCGACAATATTGGGCCATCTCTGTTCATCAATTAACACTGAAAACGCATCATAGGTCCAGTTTTTCGCCGAAATATAGGGGTTATTCAGATCTGTACCCATTTCTGACACGATCACAGGTTTTTCTGGTGAAATATTCTGTGCATGCCGGAATCCTTCGTCCATCATATCTGTAAATGAAGTAATATTTTTGTCGTTTGGTGAAAGGGCACCGTAAGCAGAAATTCCAATCATATCGATAAATTCATTTCCTGGATAGTATGCTTGCGGGATATTCCATCCATCTTCCGGATTTGAATGCCAGTTTATATGGAATACCCAGTACAGGTTATCTGCACCTTCTTTACGCATCAGTGAAATAATATGACGGTATACCGATTGGAATAATACCGCACCATGTTCTTTTCCAGTCCAGTACCCGTTCCATGAGAACCACCATCCATTCACCTCTGTTCCATATTCAATGAGGATCGGAAAATCCAGCTTTTTGGCCTCTTTTGCAAAATTCCTGAGATCTGGATCGAATGCTCCTGATTTTATGTGTTCCAGGGTAAATACTGGTTCGGGCCGGTATTGGCGGTTATCAGACCGAAGCATAAGTCTGATGTATGGAATTGCACCACTCTCGTGGATAGCCATGACTTGTTCTAAGGGAAAACTTCTATTTACACTCCATTCATGTGAAAAAGCAATAATTGCCAGAGATTTTCCTGAATTATTAATGTATGAATTAATACTCTCATGGGTAATCTCCATTTCATTGATATGATGAGGAACCGGGGGAAAGGCACCATGCCATAGGGTATTATTATGCGGCAAACAAAGGTCAGAGCTTTCACCCGCACATGATTCAATGAATACCAGAAGATATAATAAAGTGAGTACTCCCCATGGATTGAGGGAGTGAAGATACTTTTCTGCATGCATTCCATGCCTATGATGCACGTGTGCCGGAATACCCATACCGAGAAACATTATGGACGCCTATCTATCTAACAATTCGTATCACCAACCGGGAGAAGAAGATGGTTCCTGAATTAAATTTCCCTCCTCCTGTTCCCTCACGGGAAAAGTTCACAGTACTTCTGGTAATAAGTTCTCAAAAACTGGCGTCTCTTTCGAAAACATATCTTGAACGCCCAGGCCTTCTTGAAGTCACCGTCTGTTATTCAGGGGATGAGGCCATCCGTATTTTTCATTCGCACTCTTATGACCTCATTCTGTCTGATTATGATCTGGATGATATGGATGCTATCACCTTGCATACAAAACTTCAGGATCTCAATCCACAAAAGCCATTTCTCCTCTTTACTATTACGGATCGGGATCGGGAGATTCTTGAAAAATATGCACAAGATCCATCTGCTTATCAGGATTTTGAACATGATATCAGCATCATTTATAACGATCAGGCCCAAAAAATTGCCCAGGCAGTTGAGTTATTCAGAACCAGGAACCAGTTAGAGTTATACACACGGCGTCTTGAACAATTGGTTGAGGAACGGACCAGGCAACTTCAGGTAGCCCAGCGATTTGCGGTGATTGGTGAGCTTGCAACCATGATAGGTCATGATATGAGGAACCCTCTTCAGGTTATTACCAATATGCAGTATCTTCTTGAGATGAAGATGCAGAAGATGACAGTGCAGGAATTGCAAATATTCTCAAAATACGGAATAATGGAGATCTTTAGCCGAATCAGAGATGAAATTCTCTATCTGAATAAAATTGTATCAGATCTTCAGGATTATGCACGTCAAGTAAATCCTGAAAAAAGCAGAATAAATCTTGCAGCATTCTTTCATGAACTGCTCCTAACGATATCACCCCCTTCATCAATCACCGTTATCAAAGAATGTGATCCTGATATCACTGTATCAGTAGATCCGGCATTACTAACCCGCGTTATGGAAAACGTAATAATGAACGCTCTGCAAGCTATGGAAAAAGGTGGAATACTTACATTGAAATCCCAAAAAGACAAAGAGGGTTTTAGTATCATCGTGTCTGATACCGGGGGAGGCATTCCTCCTGAATCTGTTCCGAAAATATTTGATCCCCTGTATACAACAAAACCCAAAGGGACCGGGCTTGGTTTATCAGTAACCAAACGATTAATTGAAGCACATGGAGGAACGATTACCCTTGTGGAAACATCGCCAGCGGGGACAACATTTAAAGTCTCACTTCCGGCATCATAATCGCACAGTGGAGAAGAGGATGAAGAGAATACTTATCGTTGATGATGATCTTGCAATTCTGGATAGTACAAAGCAAATTCTGGAATTGGAAGGGTATGAGGTTGTAACTGCTGCTACTGCAGGTGAAGGACTCTCGAAGATAGAAAATGAGTTTTTCAACATGGCACTCTTTGATATTAAGCTTCCTGATATGGAAGGGACAGAACTCCTTGAAAAAGCTCATAAGATGCGTCCCGGTATGAAAAAGATTATGGTTACCGGATATGCAAATCTTGAAAACTCTGTGTTTTCATTAAATGCAGGGGCGGATGCCTATATCATGAAACCGGTTAATCCAAAAGACCTTCTTGAAAAAATTAAGGAGAAACTGGAAGAGCAGGAAAAAGATACGATCATTGACGGAGAAAAAGTAGCACAATTTTTGGAAGAAAAGCTCCTTTCGATTCGATAACCCAGTATCATGACCGACCTGACCAAAGAAGAACTTATAAAAACGCTTCAAAGAATGGGTGTTTCCAACACCGTTCTCCTTGAAGATCCCTCTGTAACTCTTGATACATTTATTCTGGCGATAAAAAAATACAGGATTGCAGTTCCTGATGATTTTTATGCGTATCTTGCAGACCAGCTGGGACTAGCCTTTATGGAACGTGAGGCGCTCTTTGCCAATCCGCGGATTGGTTCAGTTCTTCCATATGCGGTCGGTGAGGAGGCATTAATTGCGCTTTTGGAATCAAAACCTGCATACCTGAAAGTGGCTACCGCAAATCCTCTGGATGAACCGTTATTTAAACGGCTTGAAGAGATCTTTGGGAAAAAGGTTGAGAAGGTAGTAACTCCCCTTGATGCCATTCTCACCATTACTGATGTGAGTTATCAGGGTCCGCACGCATACAGCGCGCTTAGTGAACTGGTCGATCGTCAGCCTGACGAGTCCGCATATCAAATTCTTGTGCCCTGGCAGAAAGCGGCGGTCATTATCGGAACTATTCTTTTGTGTGGCCTTGTCATATCAAATCCATATTTCTGGCTTTTTGTTCTTTTTACTCTTACAAATTTTGTATATTTCATAATGAATCCGGTGAAATTCTATATCTCACTCCAGGGAATGTCAGGTGAGAAGAATGTCATCCATATCTCTGATGAGGATATTCAGAACCTTAAGGATGAGGATCTTCCCATATACACAATTCTCGTCCCGCTCTTTCATGAGCAGGAGATGCTTCCTCATATCCTTCAAAATATTGCAAATATCAATTATCCCCGGGATAAACTTGATGTAAAAATCCTGATGGAAGAGGAAGATACTGAAACTATTGATAAAGCACGCAAACTCGGACTTTTTGGGAATATCGAAGAGGTCATATCTCCCATGTCAGAGGCTGAATATCATGTCTTTTTAAGCATCTTTCATCCGGTTATTATTCCAAAGGCGGATATTACGACAAAGCCCCGTGCCTGTAATTATGGGCTGAAACGTTCACGTGGAGAGTTTGTCGTAATTTATGATGCTGAAGATCTTCCAGACCGGGATCAGTTGAAAAAAGTGGTCATTGCATTTCAGCGGCTTGGACCGAAATATGCCTGTGTTCAGTGTCTTCTGAACTTTTACAATCCTCGTAAAAATATGCTGACACGGTGGTTTTCAATAGAATATTCGTATTATTATGATTTTTATATTCAAGGTCTCGATAAAATTGATGCACCTATTCCGCTTGGGGGAACCAGCAATCACTTCAGAATGAAGACGCTCCGCGAATTAGGAGCATGGGATCCCTATAACGTGACCGAAGATGCCGACCTTGGTATGCGGATTGCGCGCAAAAAATTGCACACTGCAGTACTGAATTCCCATACCTATGAAGAGGCAGTCAGCCGGGTTCCGTCGTGGATCAGACAACGGTCACGATGGGTGAAGGGTTTTGTGATTACCTGGTTTGTCACCATGCGCCACCCTGTCCGGGTGCTCAAAGATATCGGCCTGAAAAATTTCCTTGTGTTTCAGACCGGATTTGGAGGAAATTTTTATCTCCCTCTCATGAATCTCTTCCTCTGGCTGGTCTTTGCAGCTGGTTTTATCATTCCTGAATATTTCTCACGATGGTTTGACTTCTGGCCTTTTGCTGTGATAGCTGTCTTTAATCTCCTTGTCGGAAATCTCTTCTTCCTTTCGATGATGGTTATTGCGACATGGAAGGAAAAACAGCGTGATCTTCTTTTATATGCTTTCTTCTCGCCGATTTACTGGATATTAATGAGTATTGGAGCATGGAAGGGGACGCTTCAGTTGATCTTTAAGCCATATAAATGGGAGAAGACCAGTCATGGGACTGAAATCATTCATGAGCAACTCTTAATCGACCATCCGGAGCAGTTTTCCAAACCGGTGAAATGGATTGAGGTGAAAACCCCAGAAGTGGACCGGGGAGCCAGAAAAGCAACCGGAGGGCAGATCGCCTTCTCGATCGGGATCACTGTACTCCTGGTTCTTTTCGCTCTGATCCTGTTTGGTGTTGTTGAGTATAAACCAATATCAGATCATTTCACCGTCAACAAAATTCCTGGTTTAAATCAGGTATTAGCTCCGCTGAAAGATTATCAGTCCGGTCGCGAAGTCCGTTTGCTCAATTATGAAGCAATCCCTGGACCGCACTCAACACCCCCGCCCCTTATTACCGCACAACCACAGGAAACAAAGGAGGCACCACTCACTCCTGTTCCAACATTCCTACCTGACAGACCAGCGCGAGTTCTTTCTGCTTTAGGAGAACCTGGCCTTACGGTCAGA
>Ga0209409_1003544_pt1 | contig 10115 bp, 6 predicted proteins | sample AD_JPNMR1_MetaG_FD_184424 | JGI IMG/M metagenome (GOLD analysis project Ga0209409, IMG submission 184424) | Active sludge microbial communities of municipal wastewater-treating anaerobic digesters from Japan - AD_JPNMR1_MetaG (SPAdes) (version 2) | ecosystem: Engineered > Bioreactor > Anaerobic >...
CTATCACGTGCTGAAGAATACGGCATAACCGGAGTACCTACACTCATAGCAGCTGGACAATATGCACTAGTTGGTGCACAGAAATACGAGCAACTTGAACGCTGGTACAACAAAGTTTTGGAACAACTTATATTGACAAACAACCAAAACGCATAGGATTATACTATTCAAAAAAATAGAATCAGGGCATCAATAGCAGTGTATTAATTGCATTGATGACCCTGATTCGTCTATATATAAATCAATTATGTATTCAGAAAACTCTACTTGACCTTTCTTGCATACATCGACTTTAATGGCCATGTTTTTTTCAACATCTTCACATTGTTCATATTCCCCAAACTCTCCATCCTCATTGCTTACGAGCTTAACCAACAAATCGAAAATTCCATCGTTCAGCACAGATGCAAACATCTTGATAATCGGATTTTCTGACAAAAATTATTTGACAATTTGTTCTTCATGCTTTTCAAGCATTTGACTGTATCTTTCCCTTGTAACCTCTCATTTAACACAGTTTGCCAAGAAGTCACACGTCCTTTATAGGTGGGGATAGTTCACATGAAACTCGCTTAATTATTCTTCAAAATCAGGTGGGTTGACCGCGGTACCTCTATATTCATCTTTGCCAAGCGTTTAGATTCTTTCTCACAAACTGCCTGAAGGTTTGTGGCTCCTTCCTCATAACATCTTTGAAAGTAGAAGTTGTCTTCTTAGCAGTACCCAAACGAGTCATCATATAAAGCATGCTCATCACATTTGAGTACTCCTTGTCTAATCCCCGAACCTCAATCCAATACTTCTTTGTAAGTGATGGGCTTGGATTTGCGTAAACGATTTTTCTACCAAGTTCCTCAGAAAGTATTTTCGCTACAGTGTAATAATCTATAGCTTCAGGGCCAGTAATTGAGTAAGCTTTATTGTTATGTTTTTCAGGTTCAGTAAGCACCTTTGCTATTAACCCACCGATGTCTTCTGCATCGATAAAACTTGTCAATGCTCTTTTAACTGGTACAACAATGCGATCAAAATACTTTATCTCAAATGCATGAACACCACTAATGTTTTGCATAAAGAAACTAGGACGAATATGGCAATATGGCAAACCTGCCTTCTCAATATATTTCTCAATTTTGTGATGTGGTGGAACGGGGTTATTTTCTACACCAATCAATGATAAGAAACTTACCAATTTCATACTTCCTTTAGATTTCAAAGCTTCGATAAAAGGCTTCAAATCTTCAGGCCTTCCTAGATGTGGCGGACGCATAATAAAAACTCGATCTACATCTTGTAAAGCAGTTAGAAAGGTTTCCGGTTTTGTAAAATCAAAGAAAACATTCATGACTTCGTGGCCATATCTAGATTCCAATGCTCCTACATTAATATCCGCTGCAACTACATCTTGTCCGCTCTTAATTAAGTACTTAACCACATAGCTTCCTACATTCCCTAGTGCTCCTGTAACCATCACTTTACTCATCTTTTTCCCCCTTCAAGCAATATTGCATTTGCCCTTTCTAGCAGTCTAACCAGGTTTGAAAAATCTGTCTGCCCGAGTCCTTGACGCAGTCGTTCTAAATTCTTGATATACTCTGCAAAAGTGTCATCAACCAATTTCTTAGCTTTTTCAGTTGCATTCAGAACAAAACTGCGCTTATCCGATGGTAGAGGCATTTTCTGAATATACCCATGCTTCACTAAGTTAGAAACCATAACAGTTATTCTTGATTTCCTCACCTTAAAAAAATCCGCTGCTATAACTGGAGTGATAGGCTTGTCACTATTACAGATTAAAATTAGTAGTCCCATCTCGCTTGATCGAACAGGTATATCCTTCTTGAAATTAATATTGAGTCGACAAAACATAGATACAACTTCCGAACTTCTTATCAATTCTTCATCCATATTGCACCTCAAAATAAAGTTAATCTAGTTAACCATATTATAGTTCATATGGTTAACTTTGTCAATCAAAATTTGATCTATCTAAGAATAGCCTGGTGATGAAACCAGATTTCTAGCCGTCATATCAAGCTCAATTGACGAGTAGTTTTTACATTCATACTACCTGAGCTCAGCATCACAAAATCGCTATTTTCGATTACCTTTCTTGCCTTAATCCATTTTGCAAGGATCTATCGAGCAAAACAAACAAGAACTTCTAGAAGTATTTTACAAACTACTAGAAGAATGGCAATTTGTAACGAAATAGCTGTATGAAGAGAATATTGAAAAATAGCTGACCATTAAGTGGATGAAAGATTTGATAGGAAAGCTCAAAGAAATAGATTCAGTGAATAGTGTCAACTCAATTAAAGAATATGATAGGCAGGTATAACTAGTGCTAGACCACTCGGGATAGTAATTGGGTTTCCGACATAAGAATAACTAAGATTGATACTGAATTGGTAAGGGCAATGTTTCCATCTCTTTCAGAGAGTAGTGGGTTTCCGACACTGCGCAGGTAAGAGCGTTATTTGAATTATCCGGCGAATATATTGTTCCAAAAACAAATTTGGCAATTAAGCAACTTAGAATTGCCTTCAAAGTAGTTTTTTACTTATTAACTCTTCAGCCACGCATGGAAGTGCATAGGTATTGCATCAGAAGTTTTGCGAATCTAAACTTATAAATGTTTCGTTGATTTTTTTAGCAAACTCTTGCATGCTCGTGATCCAATAATTCTTGTACTTCTCAGAACTGTATCCTTCCTCGTTGTATAGCAATAACTTTACCCTTATCTTATATTCTTCTGCATCAAATACCTTCAGCTGGCCATTATTTTCGAGGAACAGCTTTTCATAGCCATCGATTTTTCTTTCGGCTAAGGAATGCTCTGTACCTTTTGGGTCTACAAATGTTATCAAGTAATTATTGCCCTTTTTGAACCAGAATATGAAGTCTGGATAGAACTTTCTTTCGACGCTGTCGTTGTCGATGTAAGGTATGTATACTTTATCCACGCTATCAACTATTCTGCTGAACAACCACCAATCAACGTTAAAGATTTGACCAGACCTTTCAAGCCTTGAGACAAAATCGAGTTCACTTTTTTCGGTGAGTATGTTAGCTATTTTCCCTCTTGTTGCATCACGATTTCTTGATTCAATCAGCGGTATATAGTAGTGTTCTGCTATGTAATCAAGGTCTATGTCGTCGCTATCTCTCCCACTTATGCTGACGAATATCTCTTCTTTACGATCGTACACCTTCTCTATGTCTTCCTTTACTTTCGATATTTTGTCATCTGGTAGTCTCACAACTATGTTTCTGTAATGAACGATGTATTCATCATCATTTTCATCAACTTGAGCAAAATATTCGTATTCAACATTGCTGTGGACAAATTCGATTATGTTTTTTATGCTTTGATTCCATCCTACCCTTTTTCTCCCATCGCGAAGTTGGAAGAATGTATCTTGATTTTTTTCTTCGAACATGGTTCTGAGAAAATCGATCATCTTTGCAGGTTGTCCTGAATCAGCTAAATATAGTATGTAAAGCATTTGATCTGACAGATTTCTTATCACACTTTTCACATCGTAGTAATCGATAGGATTTATGACATACTTTGATGGTAAAGATAGCTTTTCGAGACCAACCTTTTTCTTAACGCAAATTGGTATGAAAAGCTTGTATCCGTTTATTCTCTCCGTATTCTTCCTTAACTCAATTCTCTTACCAGAGTTGTCGATCACAGTTTTTACGCCTTCGACTATCTTCGTCAAAATCTCTTTCTTTGTCCCCCAGACGTACAGAGTCTCGAGGGGTACCATGTAGCTTATGTATTTTGAAAACTTATCGTTTTCAGCTATTCTCTTTCTATCACCATTTTTACGTGGTTGAATTCTCAACCCTCTTCCTATCGATTGAAGAACGAATTTTTTGGCATCTTCACCAGTTCCAATGTTTACGAATACTATGATGTTCGGTCTGTTTGAGTCCCAACCTTCGTAGAAAGCCCTTGAACCAAGAAGGATGTTGAAATCTTCATCATCATTTAACTTTGAAAAATAACCCTCGTTTTGAAAATTCTCTTGTACTCTCAGACCATGCGTTTTGACCAATTCATTTAGAAGCTCATCGGCTTTTGAAACTTTTATCAGAGCAAACGGCTTTTCACTTGTCATGAGTTTCATGGCAAATTCTTCTCCGGGCTTCGATTTAACTATTTCTATATCACCAGGTGCATCTGAATTGAACACCTCACGAAGAACGTCCATAGGGGTTATTCCTTTAATTGCAGCATAGTCAAATTTTTGTTTTGAATTGTTGAGCGGGTCTTTGGGTTCTGAAAATGAATCCAGTGCTTTCTGGAACAATCCTGAACGGTTTAATTCCTCGTATCCTTTTGTTGAGGAGATGTCCTTCAAAAGGGAGAAGAGTAACTTCAGATCGGAATCTTCGGTATTTACAGAATTGACCAAGTATACAGATAGTGGCGAATGATACAAAATACCTTCATTTTTGAGCGTCTCATCCTTCCGGATAGCTTTCATACATTTTTTCAGATAAGCTTGCATTATCAGAGACCTTAGAATTATAACTTTCTTGTCTTCGCTTGAGAAATCGTTGCCCTTCAGTCGAAAGTTTTCTTCGAATATTTTTATCTCTTTCCCATATTCTTTTTCAATAAACTTTAAAAGATTGAACTGGAAAACGGTTGTCAGTATGTCTCTTACATCGGTGAATGTAGCTGAGAAATTGAAAAGAAAACCGTTTCTTGCCAAGATGGAAAAGTATTGCTGACTCTTGCTCGACTCTTTGTCACCTTTGTGTGCTTCGTCAAGAATAACGTACCAGTCTCCATTGTTGTCATAGTTTCTGTAATTTACAAATTTTGTGCTTTCTGTGTCAGATATTATATTTGACCGATAGTAAAAGACTGGATACTCAAACATGACATTATTGTATTTCACCTTGTTGTAATCTTTCAATTCGTAGAGCCTTATTATATTTTTCGATTGACCCTTGTTGAACCTTTCGAAGTGATCAGTAAATTGGTCGATAAGGTCATCCCTGTACGTGAGGAACAATATCTCTTTAGTTGGTATCAAGCCTCTTTCCATAAACGTTATCATGATATCGATGAGTTTGACGATAACAAGTGTTTTGCCGCTACCGGTTGCCATCCAAAATCCCATTCTGTTTATGAAATTAGAGTAAGGAATAGAATCATCCTGCGTGTAAAAGTGTCTTTTAAGAATGTTCCACACGTCCGTATCAGAACTTTTTATATTCATTATTCCAGCTAAATCGAGATCAGAAGCATATTCTTGTAGCTCATCCCAAAATCTCTGCTTATTCTCACCAAGTACACTGTAATAGTAGTACATTGCTCGAATTGCATATTCCAATGCTTTTATTTGGAAATCCCATAATTGCATATCATCTGAAAATGCCTTAAGATCAACGTTCTTCCATTCTTCAGGAAGTGCATCAAAAGAAGGCACCTTTTCGTTTATGAATTCATTTAGGAGTGGATATATCGACGAATCCGAATTTTTATTTTTCTTTCTGGTTCCTGCAATCGCTGGCATCTCAATCACCACCAAATCAGTGACTTTATACGTTCTATAGGTAAATTTTCGAAATATACCTTTCCCACATCCTGTAACTCTACAGCATCTCTTGTTATCTTTATTATTTTCTTACCGAACAGGTTGGAAATCGTTTCGGCAATATCGACTGATTTTTCTGGATATATTTTGCCAAGATCTATTTTGAATCCTTGGTCGACTCGTTGAACAGCAGTTTCGACAAACTTTGGCGATCTCATGAATATATACTCATTAAAGACATCCTCATTTGGTGATGGTTGAAGAGATAGGTCACCATGTTCGTATTTTGCGTTTCTCAATACATCTTCATATTGTTCAAGCTCGTAATACTTGAAAAAGCCACCAGCATTATTTTCACCATATTTCTCTTTAACATCTTTCTCTTTTGAAATTCCAGATTTATCATATGCCAACACCCTTTTCATCCTTGGAAGAATCACAGTGTAGAAGTGTTCACCCATTTCGACTCCGAGCCATTTTCTGCCAAGTTTGTGTGCTACCGCAATGGTTGTGCCTGAGCCAAGGAAAAAGTCCATCACAAAATCTCCTTCTTGCGATGTTGATTCTATGACACGTTTCAGCAGGATTTCGGAGTTTTCGGTTGGGAAAAACGTATTATGCGTCTCATAACTTTTAATATCTGTCCAATTTGTATCTAACAATAACTCGGGTTCTTTAAGGTATTCAGGCATACCTTTTACTTTGTTACCTTGCGTATCAATATATGTCCTACCCGGGTTTATTCTTATCCAGCCCAACTTTTCATAATTACTAATTTTCTCTTGTGACAATCCCCAATGTTGCCCTTTTGGTGGTAACCAAGGCTTCCCAAAGAAATATCTTACCTGCAGTTCATAAGTCTTCCTTTGTCCCGGCATATCCAAAGAAATCCATTGTCTTTCTTCTTCTTCTATTCTTTTTTTAGCCCCTATGAACGATAATTTATCTACTCTCTTTGCATAAAACATTAAGGAATCTGTTCCTGTTATATATTGACTAGTTAACCCTTTCGGCACATATCCTCTTTTTACCACAATCTCATTCCTAAAATTCTCCTCACCAAAAATCTCGTTCATCAGAGGTCTAACAAGCCAGTTGCCGTTGTAATCGCACCTGACGAAGATACTGCCCTTTTCGTTTAGCAAATGCCTTGCCAGTTTTATTCTGTTTTCGAGCAGTGTTATCCAAGTTGCATTTTTGTATCCAACTTTGTAAAGGTAGTCTGCTTCGTTTTCTTTGTTGAATGGCGGATCAATATAAATGGTCTGAATCTTTTCTCTGAATTTAGGTAGTATTGTATTTAAGGCTTGGTAATTTTCACTTTTTATTAACCAGCCATCCAGTTCGTCATCCAAGTTCTGGAACAAACCTATTATGTCAAGTTCTATGTCTTTGAAATATTTCGTATCTATCGGTAAGAATTTATATTTTTCATTAACGTTCGTTGGACCGCTAAATAGTCCGTTGTTGATAATGTCTGTAGCTTTGAAATTTTCATCAACTATGCCGAGTTCTCTCCATTCGTTAGTTTGTTCGTTGAGTCCTGGATGGTCAAGGATTTTCATCAAAACGTCGTAGCCACCTTGACATGCAACAATTCTGTCAATGGTTATGACGTAATTGCTGTTGAAGGCTATCTTCGGTTTGTTCCAGATTCTTACAAGTTCGTCCTCAAATTGGGATATGAACTCTATTATTTTGTCCGCTATTTTCTTGAATACTTGAATTTCTCTTATCCTGTTCTCGTTCCAAACGTTTTTGGAGTCAAACATATATTGGTATACATAAATATCGAGCTGTTCGCTCAAGAATTCTCTTGCATTCTTATTTATGAAAAAATCTACCTCGCTTTGCTTGTTGAATATGCGTATCGCTTTCTCTACGTCGTCTGTGGTTATTTCCTCGTAAGTCTTGATTATCTCTTTTGTTATTTCATCAATCTTTGTAGTACGCCCTTTCTCAGAACTCTTGATAATTAGAACTATCCTGCCTAAATTATCTATTTCTTTGAATTCGAAAATGATCTCTCGTTTTTCGTTGGCTTTTTGTCGCTCGAGTTCTGAGACATCAAAGAAAAATGGAATTTTTTTGCCATTCGTAGTATCAATCTTGATTTCGACGCTTTTGTAGTTCTTTTCTGTTTTGACATAGTATAGCATATGAGTCTTCCAGAAGAGGATGACGTCTTTTTCAGGATCATACACTCTTTCGTATACTCTCTCACTCCATGGTGTGTATGTGTAATAAATGGAGCCTGTTTCAGAAAAGTATCGTTTGAAGAATGTGTAGAGCTTCTCAAATAGTTCTTCTCTGAAATCTTCTATATCATTTGTTGATAATTCTGAGTTGATAAGTTCTTGGAGCTGGTCCTTTACTACGTTTCTGTAGTAAGAACTCTTGATCTTCATCAAGTTTACATAGCCGGACTTTCCTTCGATTTCCTCACCTATAAAGATGTCCTCTAAAGCATTGAAAAACTCGGCCTCATGTTTGTTCATAGCTTTACTCATTATTCTCTTCACCTTCTATTCCTTCGTTTTCCTCTTCGTCGTAGTCCTGTAAGTCTATTACCGATAAAGCTTCTTTTAGTTGTAATTCAAGACGTTCTATGAATGCTTCCATGTCCTTTCCGGACTCTTCGTACATTTTGTACAGCTCATTGACTCCGGCATTTGCATACCTTTCAAAGAGTTTGTATTTGTCATCACTACTCTTGTCTTTCGATTCTTGTGCTCTGTAAATGCAATTTATGATAATCTTCGCATTTCTGTATTCCGGTCTATTCAGGAATTCAACTCGTGTAACATCTATGGCTGTCGATGAAACAACATCTTCCACTACGTTCAAATAATATCCGTATGCACCGGCTAAAAAGTATAAATTTGCTTTAGAGACATTTCCGAGCTGTTTTGTAGCATTGATTATTTCATCCAATTGCCTGTTTCTGTCCAAATTTAGCCTCAACGAAAGTGTCGCACTCTCCATTTTACCATCCCCTATTTGGTTACTTAACATTCGTTAGATAAACGTCTGACTCATGTTCGAGATCTATAATATTTATGGAAGCAGCTTTCTCATTTAGAAATGGTACCACATCATCATTCATGTATTCTCTATCTGTCAAAGTAATGATGATTTGCCGCTCTTTTGATATGTTTGATAAAACTTCAAGCATTTCCATGTAAGAATCGCCAGAGATGTTCGTAAGTGGTCTATCGATTATTATTGGAATGTTGACATTCGCGGATTCATGCAATGCCAATGCAAACGAAAGTGTTAAGATTGATCTCTCACCACCAGATAAACGATCAAGAATAATCCTACCAGACTCGTCATATACATTCACTGTAAAATCTTCATCGAGTTTCACATCGTGTATCAATGCCTTTTTCCACATGAGGCTGTTTAAGTATTGCTTTGTATAATTTTCAATTTCCTGCCTTATTTGTGCTTTTCTACGACCAACGGTTTCATTTACTATCCTCTGCAGATGCTCTACAAAATCAGCTTTGGAAAGATTCTTTTGGGACTCTTCATCGTCAGAAACGATTTCTCGTATCCGTCTCTCTTTTTCCATGATGCCTTGTTCTAAACTTCTCACGTTTTCTTCGGTGACTGCTATCCTCTCGCTTAGATTTTCCAGCATCTTTTGTAATTCGTTCCTTTCTTGATGAAGTTCGTCGAGGTGTCCACCGTCTTGATTTCGTATCATGTCCTGATAGTAATTAATTTCTTCTTCCAACTGTTTTAATTTGCTTTCTACTTCGCGAAGTTCGGCATTGATATTGTCCTTATCACGCTTAAAATTGACCATATCATACTTCAGTTCTTCATATCGTTCCCGAGACATTATATATGTTTCTCCAGCATTTAGCAACTCTTGAAAGACTTTTACATGATTCTCGTCAAGTTCTCTCTCACAGACTGGACACTTGTTGGATGACAGAGCTTTTTGGATTTCTTCTTTTGGCAGGAACTCGTAACTTTTTGAAAGCACAGAGTCTTGACGAAAAGCAAAGTCTATGCTTGCCCACGCAAATATGAGTGTCCCAGTAGACAGGAGCTGACGAAACTTTTCTTGGAGCTTAATTTTCTTTTGCTGTTTGTTGATTTGAATTTCTGTTTGAAGTGACTCTATTTTATTTCTGTATATTTCGAAATCTTTCATTTGATCAAGTTTTTCTTGTACTTCACTAAGTTCTTCCCTTGCTTTTAGTCTATCTTCCGATGATTTTTTGATTTTGGCTTTTAATACTTCAAGTTGATTTCTCATTCCATCTAGTTCACGTTCAAGTTCTGCTTTCCTCGAAGCGTTCTTTTCACTAGCATGCGTCTTCTTTAAATATTTCTGATGAACGCTTCTCAGCAGCTCTGAAAATTGTTCCATCTTATCTATTTGTGCCATTTTTTCAACCGTTTTTCTTATCTTCTCACCTTGGGCGTTCTTGAAGTAATTATCAAGTCCTTCACCATCAAAAAAGAAGTGTTCTCTGAGATCTTCGGGTAGTACTTCTTGAATTTTTTTCTGTGCATCTATATCCATTAATTGCA
>Ga0209409_1003546_pt1 | contig 10109 bp, 16 predicted proteins | sample AD_JPNMR1_MetaG_FD_184424 | JGI IMG/M metagenome (GOLD analysis project Ga0209409, IMG submission 184424) | Active sludge microbial communities of municipal wastewater-treating anaerobic digesters from Japan - AD_JPNMR1_MetaG (SPAdes) (version 2) | ecosystem: Engineered > Bioreactor > Anaerobic...
TTAAAATATAGGAATAAATAATTGGCTGGTATTAGGTTAGGGTATAGGATGGCAAATCCTGATGAACAAACAAGGTTTTTCCTTTCTTCCTTAATTAAAACTACAGCATTTCTAATGGGCCCAACCATTGAAACCAATATATCGTTTTTGTTTACAACCCATTGTGCTTTATCGGGCGCTTCTTCTCCAATAATTTTTGATGTGTTATACTCACCAGTTATTAGATTAACCCCTGAAATTTCTATATAATCAAAATATTCTCCCTGTTGGGCGTTAAATTTTCTTTTAACAGGGAAGGCGACGTTTTTTACAGGGATACAACCAATCTTTCTTAAACGGGAGAGTAACTCCAAATACTCTGGCTTATAATACTCCGCATCAATCCTTTTTGCACCTTCAAGTTCTGATAAATTTATAACGCTAAATACTGCCATATTTATTATCTCCAAAAATCAAAATGATTATCGCCTTTTGCTAATTGCTCTTTGGCAAACTCAATGAAAGCCTTTGTTATTTCGTCTAAATCATGGTCAATTACTGGGTGTCCGTGTTCATCTAAAACAAAAGAGCCATCAGGGTTTTTCTTGTATCTATACTCCCCGCTTTCATCCTTTACTGGCTTTTCATTGACAGCAAAGAAAATAGGGTAGTCTATTTCTTGCATTACCTTTCCATCAAGCCAATATTTCTTAAAGGCTTCTGTAATCTTTTCTTCATTTAAAACTAAGCTTATCTGTCCTCCTAAAGTTCTCTGAGAGATTTCTTTGGTGAGTTTGTTTATCTTGCTTTGTAGTGTCTTTATTTCCTTTTTCAGTTCTACCTTTCTTGTGGCATTTGCACTTTCTAATTCCTCTGTTTTTTCTTTTAGTGCCTCATCTAATTCGGATTTCTCCTGAACTAAAACAGTAAGGGGTTTCTTTCCTTTGTTTTCTTCTTCTGTCTTCTCTTCTGCTTCCTCACTTTCAGCCTCTTCTGCTGGTAATTCATCAATTTCTTCTCTGCCCTCAAAATAAGTTTCCATGAAAGAGTTTAATTCTTCAGGTATTTCTTCTTCATCTATTGGGCTATCCCATGATATATTTTGATATTTCTCTTTGAGGTTTCTTAAAAATTCTTCCCATTCACTTTCATATTTTAGTCTTATCTGCTGAATCTTCTCTTTCTCTTCATCTGTATATTTTCTTAAGAACAAAACGCTTGTTTTTGTTCCTGTATGCGGTTTAAAGGTGTTGCCGTGCAGGTCTACTACTGCTAAAATCTGTGCCTCATCAAAAACAAATCTGCGGATGTATTCAGCGTTTGTATTGTTGAGTAACCCTTGCGGCAAAACAATAGCCATTCTCCCGCCTGCTCTTATGAACTGCAAAGAACGCTCTAAAAAGAGAATATGCCTGCCTATTTTGTTTATCCACCTTCCGTTTTTTTCAGCTAAGTTATAGAGTCTTAAAATATCCCTTTCCTTTACCGTCCCTGCAAAAGGCGGATTGGTCATTAAGACATCAAAATCAAAGAACAAAAACTTTTCCTGATTTTCTCTGTCTTTTTGATTATCAGGAAATCTTAAGAGCCTGCCTCTTAAACCTGATTTTGTTTCATCCTCCCATGTGTGAGGCGCTAATGAGTTGCCTTTATAGACATGGGATTTGCCATCCCCTACAATCAGGTTAATTGCTTTGGCTATCTTTACCGCTTTTTTAGCAAAATCAATTCCATAAATCTTGGTTTGAGCAAAGTTTCTTGCGTTTTCAGGTAAAAGTCTTCCACTTGTCATTCCACCAGCAACCCACATCACAGAATGCAAAAGAAATCCAGCAGGGCCACAGGCTGGGTCAATAACGAATTCACTGGCTTTAGGGTTGAGCATTTCAACAACCATATCTTCAACAGGTCGGGGAGTGAAAAACTGCCCTTCTTTCTTTTTGGAAACCTGAGGTATCAGATATTCAAAAGCCTCATCTATGATACGAAGATTGGAATTAAATAAGTTTGTTTTTTCCAAGAACGAAACACACACTTTTAAATGGTCATTTCTCAATTCAATTTTATCTGTAGGCTCAAAAACTCCCTGCCATTCTCTCTTTGCACCTTCTAATAGATTTGCTAATGCACTTTTTACCTGCTCAGGGCTTCGATAACCAACAAAAAATTGCAATTGATAAGAAGGATTATTAATACCATTCCATTCATCGTAGAGTTTGGCATAGATTAACTTAAAGATTTCTTCAAAGGGATCTACGCCTGCATTGCTTAAAACAAGTTCCTCTAAGTCTAATAATATCTTTTTAAGCGTTGTCTTGCCTTGCTTTAATTCATCGTGCTCTTCAAGCCATCTAAGTGTCCATCTTTCGGTTAAAATATCCCTTAATGTTTCTGTAACTTTTGGTATTCTTGGAATTTCTACAAAGATATTAGGTTCTTCTCGGTGCAGCCTTATCATTTCATTTCCATTAGACCAAACACCAATCGGAGCCCCTTCTGCTTTACAATAACTCTTTAATTGTTCTAACCCTGCAGTTCTTTGAGGTCTTTTTACTTCAAAGATTATGTAAGGATGCTGGAGGTCTTCATGAAGGACAACCACATCTGCTAAACCAGAATCTCTTGAGCCAAAGAAAACGACTCTTTCAATATCTATTCTCTCTTTGGGATAGTTATATTCGTTCATTAATCTATAAATCCAAAGTTGCCTCACGATTTCTTCAGGTTTTGCTACTTTGTATCTATCTTTGATCTGGCATTTGATATGAAATTCCCCATCCCGTTCTATAATCAAGCCTTCAATGGCTTGAATCTCTGTTGTTGTAAAAAGAGACAGTCCGTGTTTTACATCTGAAGCCGAAAAAATCTGTGCTATTTTTGAATGGTTATTTTTTGACATTTTTCAATCCTTCTAGTGGGGGAAGATTCGATAGATGTGTAAAGCGTCGCAATCCTGCATAGGGCAGCGCGGCATTCTGGGGCACGTAGCAGAGACGACTAGTCAGCGACTAGCTACATCTCACCATCCACGTCACCCCAGATCGATTGAATCAGGTTCGCCAGTTCTTCGCAAATAACCTCATACTTCTCAATTGTTAGCTTCACATCGGCTGGGAGCTTCGACCGTCGTGAGCGATATTTGCGTGTATGCATGGCGAACTTACGGAGCGCAGTTGGTAGATGCTCGGCCGCGTCATCGGATAGGTCGGGCACGTCCAGCATGCGAATATCTCGCCTCACAGACTGTGCCGAAGTTGCGTTGATAAAGTCGGGTGCATCAAGGGCCACCAGAATCCTCATATATGATCCTCCATATCCCGGCTACCACCGACTCGTGTAGCCGCGACGTGTCGACAGGCTGTACTATGCTGAGCCGAGAGGGCTCAGGTGCATCCTCCTCATCAGGCGCCGTGATGGTACTATACAAGACAGCGCCACACGCTCTTTCGATATAATCATTACTCACCTTATCACCCTCGGCGCGATCTTATCCGCGGTGACTGGGGCGTGCAAAAACATAGGTCTTATGCTATCTCGCCCGTCAACCTCGATTAAGGTGATTCCAAAATCGACCCACCCGGAGCACCGCCTCGATCCATACCGGCCACCCAGGCCCTGGAGAGCAGGTGTGATGATGCCATACCCAAGAGGCGTGTCATAGGACAGGGCCGCATAGTGTACGTGTGATCGTATGACAACGTCCGGCTTTTGATTGCGATACATGTCGGCCCAGATCCACGACCAGAGCTTGTCTCTGGAGATCGCCGTGTGTCGTCCATACGGCACGACAGACGACGAGACGAAGTGCCTGATGTTGATGTGGACGCCCTCTACCACTATCGTCTCGGCCTGCCTCGGTCTGGGCGCGCCGATCTCCGCCGCGACGAGATCCTCATAGTCCTCAGCCATGCCTGTATGGTATGGCGTACCATAGATCATCAGGACCTCTCTAGCCTTGATTTGGCTTAGGCACACGGCGGCCATATGGGCCTGCTCGTTCATGTCGACCGTGATCAGCTCCACCCCGCCAGAGCGAGAGCCATGCCCATCCACGGCGTCACCGTTCACAATGAGCACATCCACCGCACCGACCCGCTTCACCATCCGGCAGTAGGTCTCCCAGCACTCCCTCTGGTACCGCCCCCACCGCGACCGCTCGGGCTCCTCAGGCGTCACGACGTACTGCCACGGAGGCGGCGTAAGCCCAGCCCTGTGGCCGCAGTGGAGATCGCTGACTACCAGGATCCTGCGCATATGTCTCCTCGTCTTGACTTGTCACGCTAAGTCGTACCAAGACACGCAAGGACGTGTCACGCCTAGTCATGTAACCTCCGCATATGTCTCCTCGTCTTGTCTTGTCATGCTACGTCATACCATGACACGCAAGGACGCGACATGCCGAGTCATGTAACCTCCATCATCCTGCACTCAGACACGGAGAATCTGCCGTAGTACCCATTATTCTCTGGCCGAAAACGCCCAATCCCGATAAACCTCCCAGCCTGTTCAAGGTGGTGCTTGAACACGTCGGGCGTGATGATGTCATCCAATATAATAAACTCAGCATCCCCCATCCACCTCGGGATCTCTGGGAAGCACTTCCTCACGCGCTTTTTCCCGCCACGCATCCCGTCCGATGGCACATAGTACCAGACACCCTGCACCTCCGACGCGAGAATCGGTGCGCCGTCATGGTCATAGATCGGCATGGGGGAGACGACGACGAGCCCAGCGGTGAAGTGCTTCGTGTAGGTCGTCTTGCCGTGTCCAGGTATCTGGACCGCCAGGTACCTCGCGGCGTTGACAACACAATTTTTCAGGGCCATCGGCGGAACGAACACCTGGCCCCGTTCATCCACGTGCATCCTCTCTCTCCAGGTGCGTGCCTCGTAATCGTCTGCCAGCTCCCGAGAGAGCCTTGGCACCTGGTAGTACCTGCTCTGAGAGAGCGGCGCCACCGACACAAGCCGAGCTAGTACACGCCTCATCTCACTCCTCCACCTCGATGTGGCACATAGGACGGTCCATGTACCGAGCCACGTCCATGCCAGCCTCCTCCGCTGCCTCGAAGACCTCTGGCCTCAGAGCCCGGACACACGTCCGACCATGTCTACAGCTCTCATAGAACGGGCAGTACGTCCTGTCGCCATAGATTGGACGACCACGTCTACCCACAACCGATGTAGCGCTCAATGATCTGAATAGCCTCGTCCGCACTGTATGGCACCCCCGTCGTGTAGCCCACACCCCCCAGATACGCCAGCCACTCGTCCTGTTCGCGAGTTAAACGTCCACCTCGCACCTTCATCTCGAGCACGAGCCCATGGCTGCCAGCGGTGGGAACAGGTAACCAGATGTCCGGCACCCCTCTCCGATTGCCCATGCGCTTCGCCTTCACAGCAAGCCCAACCGGCAACCTGACGCCGTTTAGCGTCGCAAATAGGTACCTAAGACAGGGGTACCGACCCTCCACGGCGCGCGCCCAATCAAACACGGCGCACTGCTCCTGATACTCAGAAGGGTACAGTGTCGCCACTATCCACCTCTCCAGCCCCCGCATTCCTCACCGAGGCATACGTGATGATGCTCTGCGCCACTACACTCAGGTTGTCGACCACGATGCCACCGGACAACTCCTTGGGCTGGTTGCGCAGCGACCCCGCGATACCAACAAGGTCACCAGCGCGCAGGGTGCCAGCCTCCAGCGCCGTGCGACCGAACGCGGTGATCTTCATCCAGGTAGTCACAGCCTGCATCGCGCCGTCGCGCCACTCCTGGTGCCGACAACCGAGATCGATGACGCACCAGTCTCCACCCTTCTTCCCCTTTCGCACCTCTGGGGTTTTTCCTACAACACCAACCAACATGACGTGATTCATACGTCTTCTCCTTCCCACCCGTCCCACGAGGGCCTCTTGGCCGCACGCGGTAGACGCGAGTACGCTAGCTGTGCGCTGTGCGCGATCTTTAACAGGTTCTCCCTAGCCAAAGCCAGAAGCCAGTCTCGCCCCGTTACGGGGTCCTCCGTGTTGATTGCCATGACAAGCTCGATGCAGTACTTTGTGGCGGCGTACACGTGTGCGTGCCAGGGCAGTATGTCCGCAAGATCAACACCGTCAGCGAGCGTGTATTTGCGAGCCGTGCTCTCGATGTGCGCTGTCATGGCTGCGGCGGAAAACTCGTTCCACTCATCCACCATACTACTACTCATTCTTCTTCTCCTTCCCAGGTTCCTTCGCCCTGGTGAGCTCCGCCCCTCTGTCCTGGAGCCGCACGAGGTGCATCAGGAGCTGATCCCGCTGGCGCTGAAGCCAGTCGACGATCACCTGCACACGGGCAACCTCGGCATCTATGACCTTGATCTGCTCCTCAGACGACGCTCCCCCGCTCCCGCCTGCCATCGCCACGCCGCCCAGGCTCAGCAGGACGACCACCATTGCCGCGATCATGGATCTCCTCATACTCAACCTCCTGTTTGGGTCTCCACTCTGTCGTTGGCCTAAACCGCACTCCGTTCTCCAGCACGAATGACCTGATTAACCCGTTCGGGTTGACCCGAGGGTCCACCCAATTCTTCGCTTTGACGATCTCGATCTCGTTCCGGCGTAAAGCTAGCGCCAGTCTTGGTTTGTGAAGGGAGAAGGACCCCCCCACCCCAGTAGCACGCTCTCCGAGGCTCTTCTGGATGCACACGACGCACACGGCCCCCTTCAATGCGTCGTGTATAGCCGCAAGCTCGGCGGAGATTCTCCAAAATTGGTCGTGGACCTCGAGAAAGTCTATTATGTTGAGCACTGGTTTATCAGCAGCTTCCCCCGGCACAATGACGTCGGCAAAGCCTTGCGATCTCTCGTACACCTGCATGTTCCAGTCAGCCGGTGTAATGTCCTGAAACATGCTAAGGCGCTTCAGAAACTCCTCCTCGCCCATCTCCGAGGAGAAGTAGTGCACATCGAACTTGTCCATGTTCGCCCGAGCCAGCGACAGAGCCCACGCGGTTTTACCCGCATTGGTCTCCCCTGCGAGGAGGATGATGTTGCCTGGGTAGATCTCTGCGAGCCGGTGCTCCCCGAGGGGCATAGTGATGTTGCAGGGACGGGAGGCAGCGCCGCCACGCAGGTCTATGCGGTACACCTCTCTGTCGGGCCTGCGATAACGTCCAGCCGAGACAGAGTCTCTCACGATGAGCCCACGCTGAACCATCCTGTGGAGAAGCTGCCTGACAGCTTCCTTGTCCGCTGGCATCGTGATTCCGAGGTCCTGGTAAAGCTGCGTGGATGAGAACACACCAGTGACCGACGACACCCACTCACGCACCATACGCGCGACCTCAGCGTAGTGCGACTCAGAGCTCGTCGCTAGGCGAGCCTTTGCGGATTCTAGCTTTTTGGCAACTTCCTCTTCAGGGAACGGAGGGTCACAGGCCCGCGCCAGCGCCTGCAACGTCGTGAGAACGTTCTCCTCCGACATCCCACCGCGCAGCAGGGAGAGTGCTGTGTGGTAAAGGTCGTTGTCACGTTGGCCCTGCACATAAGCTAATTTACGTGCCGGCTCTCTCGACACATCCTCGTCACCACCACCCGACAGGAGCCTCAGAATGGACTCAGGAAGTTCGGCGGGCTTGCACCGGAGAGGTGTTATCTGCCAATAGTACTGCACCCCCCCTGTGTTCACAGATGGGGGGGCGACAACCATACCGCCCTCACCGCGGCAGTCTGCACCGCCGATGAAATGGGCCATGTTCCGCAGGCCGTCCTTGTAGGCGAACCAATAGTGTCTCCCACGAGGCGTGACGACTATCGGCGTGATGTAGCTGTCACCGATGGCGTCTGTCATGGCCTCCACAGCCTGTTGGGTGTCACAGTCGATGACGAGCAGGTTAGAGATCCTCCCTGTCACGACACCTACCTGCGCCGTGGGCCACCTCCTCCACCACTCCTCGACCTCCTCTACCGAGGCCCTGCGACCCTGGAACTCTCGCCATTTGATCAGAGCGGTCTTTGACGACGATACAGGTATCACGCTGTATCCGTGATCGAGATACCACTTAGCTGCCCCCAGGCAGCTCTGAAACGGACTGCTCACAGAGCCCCTCCTCATGGTCTTCAACGTATAGTTGACAGTACAAACGCAGCTCCCTACTCGTCCACCCACACTGAAGCACTCGATCTTTGTTCCTTAAAGCCTTTATCGCCGCCCTGTCCTCATCAGACAGACCAGTCGTACGAGTGGGCCTGAATGACGCCCACCATTCAGCCAAAAAAGACCGCCCCGTAGAGCTCGTCGGGGCGGGTAGGGAGGGTATGACATGGCCCATGTCTCATTATATACACCAACCCGCGCGCGAAGTCAACTAGCATGATATACCCACCCTGTACTGTACATTTGACGAGCTCTAACACAGCCTCCCTTTCATCCTCCACGCCCGCAACTGCTTGTCATACCTCACGATTATCGATCATTGCCACACACGTCATAGTGTGGTATATTGTAGTATACACTCATTCGGAAGGAGGTAACTATGAGAAAAGACGATCGGGTTAGGGTTATGGATCAGGCCGAGGAGTACATGCTCACACGGCGTTATCTGAATCGCCGGGTCTATGAGGACCTCTATGCCCACCACAGGTATGGGAGAGGGCCTCGTGGGTACATAGAGGTCTGCCGCGTCACGGCCCAACCACGAGGGGGGGTACGGCAATGAGGTACCCGTACTATCGATTCACGTGTCATTTTCTGAAACGGAAAGGACGCGATTTGTCCGACCTCGAGGCCGCCAAGCGGTGGCTCGCCCACTTCCGCTCGAAGGGTGTACCAGCCTGCCTTACCTGCCGCAAACACGGTAATAAAGGGAACATGTACGATGTGTGGGTGTGGGGCGACGAGCATGTCTCGGAAGACACGGCGCCGAACTCAGAGCGTCTGAAGGGGACGATCATAGACGAGTGCTGCGGGTTCTCGGCACTGCTTGAGGAGAGGAGGGGTTCATGACAACAACAACATATGCAACTGTAACAATCAAAGTCGAGTTGTCCTCCGGGAGGTCGTGGGAGGACAAGATCTTAGTCGAGATCACAAAAGCCGATGGGGATCGAGTGCCTCACCTCAGATCTTACTGGCCAACCACTAGTCGGCCACGCACGACAGCCATAGAGCCGTACCTCGTCAATCTATACAAACAGACGCCATCGGTGCTTCGTGACTGGGTCGATGCCGACCACGCTGCGCTCAGGCGTGGGGTGAAGGGGGAGTAGTTATGTCGCCCACCATAACTCTCACGTGGGATGTGTCCCTGAGTCTGGGTGAGCTTGACTATACAGGCACCCTCACGATCAGGGCGTTCATCGAGTACGATGAGGAGTGGACATGGAGGGGAGGCGTACTCCGGTACGTCCCCTACGTGGACAGAATCCACGTTGACACCGTAGGGCTCCCACCGAGCCTCGGGGAGGCAATCACCAAGTCAGTGACCGCTATGTACACCACAGATCGTCAGGTCCGGGAGCTCATCGACAGCCAGGCTCTGCAAGCGCACGCCAGAGAGGTAGAGGAACTTCGGTGGGGTCTATGAGGAGGTGCGTATGAGATTCAGCCTATTCATCGTCTGCGCTATGATCGCGGTCGGTGCCCCCATCGAGTGGCCCCTGTGGAAGGCAGCCCTATGGGGGATCTGCTGGACAGCTCTCGGGGTGATCCTCGTGAGACCATTGATAGGAGGCTACAATGTCTAGACCACGTGGAGGATACCGCGTCGGCGAGCTGACAGTCCCCAGCGTCACGACAGTAATTTCCAGGTATAAGGACTCCGGCCCACTACTCTACTGGGCATTCGAACAGGGTAAAGCGGCGGAACGTGGAGAGATCGAGTCTCTATATGATAAACGAGACGAAGCCGCGGACGCTGGCACGCTAGCCCACCAACTCGTCCAAGCTCATCTGGAGAGCTCCCCTGCGCCCGATCTCTCGGGGTACCCGGAGGACATCGCCGATCAGGCGATGCAGGGGTATGAAAACTACCTAAAGTGGGAGCGCTCCTCGACGATCACCATCCTGTACCAGGAGATCCCCCTAGTCAGCAGTACACACGGGTACGGTGGGACGATCGACGCTGTCGGAACTGACGTGGATGG
>Ga0209409_1003560_pt1 | contig 10066 bp, 8 predicted proteins | sample AD_JPNMR1_MetaG_FD_184424 | JGI IMG/M metagenome (GOLD analysis project Ga0209409, IMG submission 184424) | Active sludge microbial communities of municipal wastewater-treating anaerobic digesters from Japan - AD_JPNMR1_MetaG (SPAdes) (version 2) | ecosystem: Engineered > Bioreactor > Anaerobic >...
GTCCGTTTATAAGATAAAGATATACTTCAGTACCCATAGGTTCCAAAACTTCAACTTTCATATCTGCCACAGATTCTGAAATAAGGTCTTCAGTTTTAATTAAGCTTACTTCATAAATATGCTCGGGACGTACTCCAAGTATAACTTTCTTTCCTAAATAATCCTTGGCTTGCTCAGCTACAAAGCTATGCATATCTGCTGGCAGACCCAGTTTTACTGTGCCAAGATCCAGACTTTTTGCATCAGAAGACAGAGTTGCATCTATAAAGTTCATAGGAGGACTACCAATAAACCCTGCCACAAAGATATTATTAGGTTTTTCATAAACCGTAAGAGGATCATCTACCTGCTGAACTACTCCATCCTTCATAACTACAATTCTATCTCCCATGGTCATAGCTTCTGTTTGATCGTGAGTTACATAAATAGTAGTTACTCCAAGTGTTCTTTGAAGTTTCTTAAGCTCAGCTCTCATCTGTACCCTTAACTTAGCATCTAAGTTAGAAAGAGGCTCGTCCATCAAGAACACCTTAGGTTCACGTACGATAGCACGCCCTAAAGCCACACGCTGTCTCTGTCCACCAGAAAGTTCTTTTGGCTTTCTCCTAAGAAGATTCTCAATCCCAAGCATCTCTGCTGCTACTTTTACTCTTCTGTCAATCTCACTTTTAGGATATTTCCTAAGTTTAAGACCAAATGCCATGTTATCATACACTGTCATATGGGGATAGAGAGCATAGTTCTGGAAAACCATTGCAATATCACGATCCTTAGGAGGAACATCATTTACAAGCCTACCATCAATATAGATCTCCCCAGCTGTGGCTTCTTCAAGACCTGCAATCATTCTCAGAGTAGTAGTCTTTCCACATCCTGAAGGACCTACAAGAACAATAAACTCTCTGTCTCTGATCTCAAGATTTACACTACTAACAGCTACTACCTCTCCAAATTTCTTGGTTACATTCTCCAATTTTACCTCTGCCATTTCTCCTACCTCCTTGAAAACCTGTATTGAATTTTAGAAAAAATAATAAAACTGGTACGAATAGAATACCACCTCCAAGCGTGTTATATTGAAGCGTAGGGTAGATACACGAAGATTCATAGTTGGTGCGCCCGAAGGGATTTGAACCCCCGACCCGCGGTTTAGGAAACCGCTGCTCTGTCCTTCTGAGCTACGGGCGCTCAGGAGTTCATAAACCGTCTGAAGAAATTTATCTAAAACCTTTATTTTCAAAACTCTAACTATTCTCCCCACCCTTAATGGTGCGGACGGGCGGAATCGAACCACCGACGCAGGGATTTTCAGTCCCTCGCTCTACCGACTGAGCTACGTCCGCATTCCTTGGATAGATTATATCAAATAAACTTTTTATAGACAAGTAGCGTAAAAACTCATTTAGAAGGTATAATTAATTTTTGCCCCACCACTAAATAATTAGGATCTTTTAGCTTATTGATTTTTGCAATTTCTCTCCAGTCAACCCCAAATTTCTCTGCTATTCCTATTGTGGTATCTCCTACTTTAACTTCATATATAATTTGAGTTTGAGTACCAGTTTGAGTAACAGAAGTGGAAGATACTTCTTCCTTTTTTTGCTCCTGTGCCATGGTACTTGTACTTTTTATTTGTTCTTTTGCAGTATAAGTCTTTTGGGTATCCAAAGGCACAGTTTCTTCAGCTACCTTTTCTTCAGTTTTCGGTAATACAGGTATTCTCTCTAAAGAGAAGAGTTGACTCGTCAAAAAAGCTACAATCAAGAAACTTATACTATAAATTAGAAGTTCTTTTAAAAATCTTTTCATAAATTCTTTCTCCTATAAATTCATATATTGGAATCAAGCTTATAAGTAGGACCAAAAGAAACTCATTAAAAGATAAAACCTTTAAATTGAAAAAGCTCACTCCAAAAGGAGTAAATAGAACTAAAAGTTGTACAGCGATAGAGAAAATAACTGCAAGACTTAAATATTTATTTGAGAATGCTTCTTTCAATATATTTTCCATTCTCATTAATGAAAGCCTCAAAGCTTGGAAAATTTGAGCAAAGACTAAACCAGAAAAAACCATTGTCCTTCCTAAAGTGAGATCATTTTCTCTCAAACCTATTAGAAACAAGATAAACGATGTCATCCCTATAAGAATTCCATCCCGAACTATTCTCTTCCAAAGATCCTTGTTTAGGATTCCCCCATTTACTCTTCTTGGTTTTCTATTCATTATATCCTTTTCAGGAGGCTCCGATCCTAAGGCAAGAGCAGGAAAACTATCAGTAACTAAATTTATCCATAAAAGCTCCAAAGGAGTAAGAGGTAAAGGAAATCCCAAAAAGATACTGATACTTACCACCAAAATCTCGCTAAAATTACATGAAAGAAGGTAATAAGTGACTTTTCTTATATTATTAAAAATTCTTCTTCCCTCTTCCACCGCTTTAACGATAGTAGCGAAACTATCATCAAGAAGAACCAGATCCGACGCCTCTCTTGCCACATCAGTACCTCTTTGTCCCATACTTACTCCAATATCTGCCATTTTTAAAGCAGGTGCATCATTCACTCCATCTCCTGTCATAGCAACAATCTCTCCGCGTTCTTTTAATTTTCTTACAATCTCCATTTTATGCTCTGGAAGCACACGGGAAAAGACTACCACATTATCCCATGAAATATTACCAAAACCTATACTCTGTAATTCTTCTCCGCCATATAAATCCCCATTATCCACATCAATACCTAAATCTTTTGCAATCTTCTTTGCGGTCAAGAGGTAATCTCCTGTAACAATAATGGGACGAATTCCCGCTTTCTTACATTCCTCAATTGCTTCTTTCACTCCCTCTCTAAGAGGATCCAGAAATGCTATAAATCCCAAAAAGGTGAAATCTACCTCCCATAGATCCTTTGAAGGTAGATTTTCTAAAGTTCTCTGTGCCACTCCTAAAACTCTCAAGCCTTCTTTTGCAAGATTATTCTGATCTTCAAGAAGCTCCCTCCTCCTTTCTTCAGAAAGCTCATGAATTTCTCCTCCAATTTGATAAAATTTACTTCTTTTTATAATCTCCTCTCCTGCTCCTTTTGTTGCAAGTATATATCTTCCATCATTTTTGTTTTTATATAACACACTTACTCGTTTCCTTATAGAATCAAAGGGAATTTCATCAATTCTTTCAAAATAAGAAGGGACAGAGTAAAGATTCTCATAATTTCTACATATAGCAACTTCTAAAGGATCTCCTACAAAAGTTCCGTCCTGTTTCTTTCTCACATCACTTGCCAAAAAAGAGATTAAAAATATATCTTTTAATTCTTCTCTTAGGTTTTCAAATTCATTTTTTTCATAAACTTTTCCGTTAGGAAGTCCAATTTTTACAAGATCCATCTTGTTCTCCGTAAGAGTGCCTGTCTTATCAGTACATATCACCGAAGTAGCACCTAAAGCTTCCACTGCAGAAAGCTTTCTGACCACAGCTTTTCTTCTTGCCATTTCTTGAACGCCTAAGGCAAGAAGAATAGTAATTACCGTAGGAAGTCCTTCAGGAATAGCAGCTACCGCAAGACTTACTGATGTGAAAAACATCTCAAAAAAATCTCTTCCTTGTAATATACCTATACCAAGAAGCACAAAAACTAAAATAAGTATAATAATTGAGAGCTGCTTTCCTAATTTTGCTAATTCTCTCTGAAGTGGAGTAGGCTCTTCCTTAATTTCAGAAAGCATCCTCGCAATATTACCTAAAGCAGTATTTATACCTGTACCTACTACAACTCCCTCCCCTCTACCAGAGAGTACTGTGGTACCTTTAAATCCCATATTCAATTGATCACCCAAAGAGATATCTTTTTTTGCAATAAAATCAGCATCTTTCCTTACCGCCTCTGATTCTCCTGTCAAAATAGATTCATCTACTTGTAAATTAGTTGTTTTAATCCATCTTACATCAGCCGGGATTTTTTCCCCTTCTTCAACAAATATTATGTCCCCAGGCACCAAATCTTCCATAGGAATTTCCACTACTTCTTTATCTCTCAAAACTTTAACTGTAGAGGATACGAGAGATTTAAGAGAGGAAAGAGTTTTTTCAGCCTTATACTCCTGAAAACTCCCTAAAAGAGCATTTATAAGCACAATGATAAGGATAGCAATAGCATCTTTAGTTTCTCCTAATATAAATGAGATTAAAGTAGCCACAAGAAGAATAATTGTTAGGAATTCTTTAAATTGTCTTATAAAGATTCTTAGAAAGCCCTCAGGAGGTTTTTCGGGAAGAACATTCTTTCCATATTTTTGTCGCCTTGCTACTACCTCTTCTTGGGTCAGACCTACTTCGGGATCAACTTGTAGCTCTGAGAGTACTTCTTCCTTTGAAAACTCATGCCACATTTATGACTCCCCTTTCATTTATAATTTTTGAAGCAATCCTTGTTCTTCTAATTTAATTAAAAAGATACGATTAAACTCTCTTTCTATCTCCTGACTCTTACCAGGTAGAGTTTTAGCAGTAACTACTATTTTATACTTCCCACCTCCATACTCTGTAATTCCAAGCACTTGAGGATCTTCTATAATATTTTTATTATTGGTCTTAATTTCATCTGACACACTCTTAGCTAAGGATATTCCGTCATTTGGAGAAATACTCACAGGAAATAAAAGGTTAACCACTGCAATATTATAATCTACCCCATAATTTTTTATAGTAATTATCTGCCCATTAGGTATTGTATATAAACCTCCATCAAGAGCCCTTATTTTTACAGTTCTTATGGAAATATCCTCAACAATTCCACTTATGCTCCCAACTTCAATATAATCTCCCACATTAATAGCTCTATCAAGAAGCAAAAAAAATCCTGAAACTAAATCCTTAACTAAGTTTTGAACACCAAATGCAAGAGCAAGAGAAAGAATTCCTAAGCTGGCAAGGATATTTTTTGTTTCTATACCAAAAACAGAAAGAATAATAAGTGCCGCAATAATAACAAATCCATATTTAATTAGCTTTGCTAACAAAGTCTTTATAGTTAAAAGAGTTTTCTTCCTTGTCTCAATGGACTCCTTTTCCATTTTATTTTCAATAGCGTCTATTACAAGTTTAAAAATAACCTTGTAAGAAAAATAGACTATAACTAAGGAAAGTATAGAAGAGGGCAAATTTTTTAAAAGATCAGAAATCCATAAAGAAATACTTTCTCCAACCTTCATTTTTCTCCTCCTCTAAATACCTCGTTAATCTAAAATAATACACATGTTTAGGAGCCTTCGGTTCACGAATCAACTTCATATTTGCTTCTTCTAAAGTCTTATCGCCTTTCTTATGATTACATTCTTTACACGCACAAACCAGATTTTCCCATACTGACTTCCCGCCAAGACGTTTTGGGACAACATGATCTATAGTCATATCTCCACCCCTTTTTCCACAATACTGACAAGTATAATTGTCTCTTAAAAGTATTCCCTTCCTTGAAAGTCTTAGCTCCAATTTGGGCTTCTTAACATAATAAAGAAGTCTTATAACTGAAGGTACTTCAAGCTTCAAGGATGCGCTTCTTACAACACCAGTATTTGTCTCAACAGTTTCTGCTTTCTTTTGAACAATAAGACTTACTGCCCTCTTTACTTTACAGACATCAAGGGGTTCATAATTACTATTCAAAACTAAAACCATTTCTTTAAGAAGATCTTCTTCCATATTTCTCACTATTTAAAAATTATAGCATAAAATTAATAAGCACCTTTACCGAGTAAAACTGATGGTATAGTCCTCATTATAATTTTTAAATCTAACAAAATACTCCAGTTCTGAATATAGTAAAGATCAAGCTGAACTCTCCTTGAATAGTCCACATTACTTCTACCACTCACTTGCCAGAGTCCTGTAAGTCCAGGTTTTACCCTTAATATCTCTTCTGCAAATTCTCCATACTTCTCTAATTCTTTAAAGGTTACAGGTCTCGGACCAACAATACTCATTTCCCCCTTAATAATATTAAAAAGTTGAGGAATCTCATCAAGACTAAATTTTCTTAAGAACTTTCCTACCCTTGTTATTCTTGGATCTTTCTTTAGTTTAAAATCTTTATCATAAGCTGTCCTAAGTTCAGGATATTTCTCAAGAATCTTATCAGCATCTTTATACATAGTCCTAAACTTCCACAGATAAAAAGGTTTACCATATCTTCCCACTCTCAAATGCTTATAAAAAACAGGTCCCTCAGAATCAAGCTTTATAAGAAAAGCAATAATGAAGAAGAGAGGAGAAAAAATTATAAGTCCAAAAGCACCCAAAACAAAATCCATGATCTCCTTGATATATCCTTGAATACCCTCCAAGTTAGAAACTTCTACTTCTACTATAGGAATACCACTGATTTCATCAAAGATGATCTTTCTTCCAAAGAGAAGGTAGCTTTCCGGAACTATTTTTATGGATATCCCATATTTTCTTTTTAAATCTAAAAAGTTAATAAGATCTTCATCTTTAATAGGTTTTGTTATTAGGATCTCTTGAATATTTAGATCCTCTATAGTTTCAAAAATATCATCTATATCATCTATATCATCTAAAATCTTTACAGCCTTATAATTAAGACGAGGATTCTTCTCCCAGAAATTTTTGATAATATCTGAAGTCTCATTCTCTCCTATAATAAGGACTCTTGAAGCTTCTCTCTTAGAAACAGATGTCCTTATAAGAGATAAGACTATTCTTGCCAAAAAAGTTAAACCCATAGCTAAAATCCATGTTAAAATAAATACAAGCCTTGAGTAAGAAAAATCTCTGTAGAAAAAAGATAGCGAAGAAACAAGGAATAACCCTAATGTTAATGCATTGATTACAGGATAAAAAGAAAAAAGATTTTTAATGGAATAAACTCTATAAAGTAAAAATATGAGAAGCCATGTTATAAAAAGAACAATATTTAAAAAAAAATAGTAAGGGAAAAACTGAGGTATCTCACCTATTGCAACAAAAAAGGCAGGAAATTTAGAAAGGATATTAAAACGGATAAAATATCCTAAAGGGAGAGAGGCAAAAAGGATAATCATATCCAATATAAAGAGGATTAATATAAATAAGGCTTCTCTTCTTTGTTTTTCCATTTTGTAGGCTTGCTTAAATCCTTTTTTTGGATTATAAAAAGAAATATGAATATTGTCAAATTAGGAGGGATTTATGAGAAGGCTTTTATATTTCTTATTAGTTTTTTTATTATTATTTTCCCTTTCTTATGCTCAAGAGATAGGAAAATTAGAGTTTAATACTGAGGTAAACTCAAACTATGGACAAGATTTTAGCCTTTCTTATGAAAAATGGTGGAGTGATAACCTTGGTATAGGTGCAAACTTGGCTTATAATAGTCTAAGCACAGATTTTTCCTACAAGTTTTTACTTCAGACTCCATATATAAAGACTTTATTAGGCACTTTTTATCCTGGACTTAATCTTTTAACAAATAGCTTAGCTCTTAAGGGTTATCAGCTTGGAATTTACATAGTAAACGATGAAATCTACTATATATCAGGAAAGGGATCGCGTATATTTGATTATAGCTCGTCCTCAAAGCACTCATCCTTAGATATTCCTATCCAAGCCATGGGATGGTATAGAGCTTTTACAAAAAATATCTTTGCCAATTTTTCTCTCTTATCTTTTCAGCCTCAGCCTTCTGAAGAATACTACTCCTTAGACATCATGTTGGCAGATAGGACAGCCTTACCATTAGGAAATCTTATCCTTACTCAAGAAGTTAATGTACTTTTAAAAAATTCCTACCTCTATCTAAGCACCATAGTAAATGGAGAGCTTTCTATGGGAAGTATGGGAATAAAAGCCTTCTTAGGATATCTCCACCCTGAGAATTTATCTTTCTGTCCCTTAGAGCCAGGAGATCTTGGAGGAGAAATCTCCTTAAGCATTCCTATAAGTTCTAATATATTCCCTGAATATAGTCTTGGCTATTTTTACAATTCTTTTGGAAAAAGTAAGTTGGATTTGGGACTAAAAATCCAATTTTTGATATCTAATTATATAAATATAGAGAGTATGATAAAATATCTCTATTATTTTGCAGGAGAAAGCACTTTAAATGCAAAGATTTCTTTTAATTTTCCTGCTCTTGAAGGAGCTATGTGGAACAGTATATATGTAAGTTTTGAAAAAACAAATACCGTTGAAGATACAAGTTTAGGTTTAAACATTTCTTATCAATTTTGAAAGGAGGTCTTATAGATGAAGAAAACATTAGGAATAATTCTAATTTTTCTTTCAATTTTGGGATTGGTATATGCTCAGGAAGATGTCTTAAAAAACATAGAGAAAAAATTGTCTACTGCTAAGGATATAAGTATGAAGATGACCATTACCACTTATTCATATTCCAGCAAAGGAGAAAGTCTTCCTACAAAAATGTCTATGGAGCTCAAAACCATAAAAGATCCAGAAATTTTAAGAGTTGATTTTAAAGAACCTGCTATTCTTGCGGGACAAATCTTCCTTTTAGATGGCGAAAAAAAGATTACAAGAATGTATTCTCCTTCCACAAAAGAAATCATTGAGTCTCCATATACAATGACTCAAACATCTACCACTGGAGCTACAAGTATTCCTATGGTAGGAGAAAGTGGAAAGGATTTCTCAATAACTATTGAAGAGGTCTCAGAAAAGAATCAAAAACTTTATAAAATAAAAGGTATACCTCAAAAAGCTGAACTTAAAGCTCAATACTCATCTCTTGAACTATATGTCACAAAGGACTATATGCCTGTAAGACTTAAGATGTATGATGTACAGAATAGATTATATATGGAGATCGTATGGGACGAGATTAAGATAAACTCAAATCTATCTCCTAATCAATTAAGAACATTGCCACCAGGTAAAATTATAAGACAAAAGACACCTTCAACTACTATTCCTTTACCTTTTGTAGCTCCTACGAAATAAGAAGATTAGGAGGGGAAAATATATTTTCCCCTCCTATAAATCTCTTTCATGTAAAGCCACAGAAAAAGCCCCGTATAGTCCCACTTTATCTCCCAACTTAGCAGGAATAATTTCTATCATATCTACAGGTACTAAAAAAACTCTTTTAGCTACTACTTCTTTTATCTTTTCTATTACATCTTTCCCAGAAAGTCCTATGCTTCCTCCAATAATAACTCTCTCAGGAGAGAGAATGGTTATTATATTCCCTACTCCTATTCCCAAATATTCCATAGCCTCATCCCATATCCTTTTTGCCGATCTATCTCCTTTTAGCATCGCCTCTCGTACAAGTTTAGCAGATATCTCCTCTTCTTCAGACATATCTCTCAAAATTGTTTCTTCACCGCTGAGAATAACCTCTTTTGCTCTTTTAGCAAGAGCCGTACCTGAAGAGATAGCTTCTAAACAACCTCTATTTCCACAATTACATAAGGGACCATCGGGTAAAATAGTCTGGTGTCCTACTTCTCCTGCACTATCTCTTCTACCGTGTAATATCTTTCCGTCTACCATTATTCCCCCACCAATTCCAGTACTTACCGTAATATAGACCATATCCCTACAACCTTTTCCTGCTCCAAAGTAATACTCTCCTAAACAAGCAGCATTAGCATCATTATCTATAAAGACAGGAATATTTAAATCTTTCTGAAGATCTACTTTAATTGGTGCTTTATCCCATCCAGGAAGATTTGGAGGAGAAAAAATTACACCTTCTACTCTATCCAAAGGACCTGCACATCCAACCCCTAATGCAATAGTATCTTCAGTTTTTATAGATGCAAGCTTTTCAATAATTTCTTTCATAATCTCCTTATAGCCTCTCTCTGGTATTGTAGGAAAAGATATCTCTTCCTCCAATACCCCATCTTTTGTAAATCTTCCTACAGCTATTTTAGTGCCACCAATATCTAACGCCAGAAATCTTTCCATTATTAACCCTCACATCTTCAAGATTTAAAAGCCACTCTTTAAATTCAGCTCCAAGTCCAAAAGATCCTATCCTTCCATCTTTTTTAATAACCCTATGACAGGGTACAACAATTAAAAAAGGATTTCTACTCATAGCA
>Ga0209409_1003568_pt1 | contig 10043 bp, 10 predicted proteins | sample AD_JPNMR1_MetaG_FD_184424 | JGI IMG/M metagenome (GOLD analysis project Ga0209409, IMG submission 184424) | Active sludge microbial communities of municipal wastewater-treating anaerobic digesters from Japan - AD_JPNMR1_MetaG (SPAdes) (version 2) | ecosystem: Engineered > Bioreactor > Anaerobic...
GCCGCGCCGGTGCCCATCTTTTTTAAATCCGCTTTGCAGTAGGAGCGAATCATGGCCGTCGCGCCCTCGGTGTCGGTGCCCGGCGTCGGGGAATCGTTCCCGGACAGGATGTCCCCTTTTCTTTTTCCGAACGGCGTGGCGAGCCGGAACGGCGCCCACTCGATCTGCCTGCCGAACGTGCTGACGCCGCCGGTAAAGATAATCGGCGATTTTCCCTGCCACGCTTCCACCATGTCCCCGAAATCGTCGATGACGCGCGTCGTGTAGGCGTCCGCTTCGTCGTCGTCGTTGCCGTAATAGGTATAATGGTTGAGCGCGTACAGGCGCAGCGCTTCCGCGCCCTCCCAGTTGTTCTGCAGAATCCGCATCAGGTCGTCAAACGAAACCTTTTTCTCCTCAAAGACCAGCTTTTGAATCGCAAGCAGGCTGTTCCCCACGTCGGGCGCGCCGCCGATATGCGGAGAAACCACGCGGTACACGGTTCCGCCGTTTTGATAGCCTTTTGCCCTTTGAATACAGTCCTGTTCAAAGACCGAAATCACCGAGCAGACCCCTTTTTCGGGATGCTCGCAGAAGTCGGCGAACTCTTTTATCGCGTCCGCGCAGATTTTGTCTACGGTATTTTTCAAATTCTTGCGGAAAGCTATGTAGAGCGATTCTATGCTCTCAAAATGCGCCGGAGAGTCCGTATTTAGACGCAGCGTATCGTTTAAGAGAATGCGCAGGCTGTCGAAGGGCACATAATGAAAGTTGGTTTTGCCGGGTATCTGAACCTCCCAGCACCCGTCGTTGGCGAAGGAAAGCGCTTCTTTTTTGTCGTACCCGATGCGTTCGAGCGCTTGTAATACCAAATCTTCGTTATAGACGGCGACGATTCCCCCGCCGTGGCGCATCACCTGCGCGACGCGCTCCAGAAAACGGCGCGGCATTTTGCTGTTGACCCGCACCGTAATCGGAAAATCGCTGATGGCCAACTCCTCGACGACGTCGAGCACCAGATACGAAACCTCGTTCGTAACGTCCTCTCCGTTCTCGTTCGTCCCGCCGAGAATGATATTCTGGTAGTGCTGCGCGTCGCCGGAACCGGGAACCGGGCTGCTCTGTATCCACTCGCACCCCTTGATAAAGAAGCCGGCAAGAATCTCCCGCGCTTCATCTATGGTAAGCGTTCCGCGCGCTAAATCCTTCTCTAAATACCCGCCCAGCATCTCGTCAATGCGCCCGAGACCCGGCCAGTTGCCGCACAGCCGGACGAAAGAAAAGGTGAACCACAGGCTCTGCACCGCCTCGAAGAAAGTGCGCGGCGGCGCAAACGGCACGCGCAGCAGCGCCTGATACGCTTCCGGCTTGGCGGTTTTCGCGGCTTGTAAATAGCGTTTGTGGTAAACGCGCATCGCCGCGATCGCTTTTTGAAAGCTGTCGAGCGTTGCTTTTTGCGCGTCTGTCAGGGTGTCGTCTTTGCTTCGCTCGATTATATCGTTTTCAAGCGCGTTGACGCCGCGCTTGAGCACTGTCGCGAAATTTAGGGTTAAGTGGCTCACGCTTCGAAATACCGGCCTGCCTTGATAAAACGCTGGCACAACATGGTCTATCGCGCCGCCGAGCGTCGCCGAGCCGCAGACCTTTTCTTCTTTGCATATGCGAACCGGCGCGTTTTTCGCGATTTCCGCTATGGCGATGTTGTATTTTTCGACCTCGGACAGTTCCGAAAAACCCGGGATATGGTCAAGAGAAACAGCACTGTATGTTCTTGCCTCGTCGCCGTATTTGCCTTGCAGAGACTCCCACGCGAACCGTCGGGTTTCTTCGCAAAGACGTATCGGACGCGGCTCGCAAAAAGGCGTGTAAAATACCATAACGATACCCTCCCGGAACACTTCTAAACATTTACAGTATAGCACCAAAATCAAAATAATCAATCGTGAAATGACCGCTTGACTGGCTTTTTTTACCTGTTACCGGGCAAAAAACGCCTATTAGCTTTTTTCAGTTCCATTTTTCCAAATAATATGGTATAGTAAGGACCAAGAGGTGATACGGTGAAGATTCGCATTGAAACAGTAGAAGGGCTTCAGGAAGATGAAGTCATTATCCGCTGCGGCCGAGTGGATGACACGATTCAAAGAATCCATAATTTCATCAAAGAGCAGTCCCTTCTGAAGACCGGCTTCACCTTTTACAAGCAGAATCAGGAGTATTACTTTCCGGTGGAGGAGGTTTTATTCTTCGAAACCGACGACGAGCGCGTATATGCCCATACGGCGGACGACGCTTTCCTGATGAAGTACCGCCTGTACGAGCTGGAAGAAATACTGCCGCGCTGTTTTATCCGCGTATCGAAATCCACCATCGTCAACACCCGAAAAATTTACTCAATCGAGCGAAATCTTACTTCGTCCAGCCTGATAAAATTCGCGGACAGCCACAAACATGTTTATGTTTCCAGGCACTATTACAAGCAGCTGAAGGAACGGATGGACGAAAGAACATAACGAAAGGAATGATGCATATGAAGTTGAGGTTTCGGAACTATTTCTGGGGATTATTTTTCATATTCTTTGCCGCTTTCATCATTGTCAGTCAGATTGACCGCGAGAATGTGTTTGCCAAAATCGGCTTTTGGAGCATTCTTGCGACTGTCTTCTTTGTCGCGATCTTCATTAAGAGCATAACGAGTTTAAATTTCTTCGGCATTTTTGTGCCGCTGGCGTTTTTATATTCCATCTATCAAGAACCATTGAGTTTGCCCGAGATTTCTTTCTGGACGCTGCTTTTAGCGGCCGTACTGCTGAGCATCGGGCTCCAAATGCTTTTCCGCAGACGCAAACGCATAATAAAATTCAGCAAAAAGCATGATAAAATCGTCAGCCACGAAGGCGAGACGCTTTCCGGCAACCGCTTATACGCAAAAGCGACGTTCTGCGAGTCCAGCAAATATCTGCACTCGGACAACCTGATCGAGGGCGAATTTATCGTCAAATGCGGCGAGATGAACCTCTATTTCGATCAGGTGCAGTTAAGCCCGGACGGCGCGGAGGTTTTCCTTGACTGCACGTTGGGTACGATGAACCTATATCTCCCCAAGCACTGGCAGGTAAAGGATAAGCTGCACGCGTTGATTGGAAATATCAGCAACAATCCCTCTTCTCAAAACGTAAACGGACCGGAGCTTACACTCAAAGGCGAAGTCAGAGCCGGCAATATTGATATTCATTATATATAACGAATTAAAACATAAAAAGAAGTCGGCATACGGTTGACTTCTTTTTCTTACTGGTATAATATGAAAAAAGAATATTTACAGTACGACAAGGAAGCAGAGTATGTTCACCCAAAAAACGCTGGATTTTTTGTCCGAAAACCGATTTATGAACAGCAAAGATTGGTTCGCGGAGCATAAGGAAGAATATCAAAAGTATGTTCTGCAGCCCATGACGGAGCTGGCAAATGAACTCGCACCGACGCTGCGCGCGATAGACAGCCAAATCGTCACAGAGCCGAAAACCGCCATGTCGCGCATCTACCGCGATATCCGGTACGCAAGAGACAAAATGCTTTACAGAGAGGAAATGTGGCTGTCGTTTAAGCGGGACAAAAAGGAGTTTTTGCAGTACCCCGAGTTTTTCTTTGTGTTTTCGCCGTATTCGGTTCTTTACGGCTGCGGGTATTATTCGGTTTCGGCGGAAACAATGAACACCATCCGCAAAATGATATTAGAGAACGACCCGATGTTCCAAAAAGCTATAGAAGCCTATGAAAGCCAGAACGAAATGACCTTGGAGGGCGACAGCTTCAGAAAAAGCCGGTACCCCGAACAGCCGGAAAGAATTCGGAACTGGCTGGACAGAAAGAACATCTACTTCGCGCGCAGCAGCAGCGATTTTTCGGTTCTGTTCTCCGAACAGTTAGCGCCCCTTCTGATAAACAGCTTCAAAAGCATGGCACCTGTTTATAAATTCTTTCTCTATGCCGAAGAAAAAAGCCGAGAAATATAATTCTTAAAACTGTTTTCCTTATACGGAGAACAGTTTTTTTATTGCTTTGAAACTTTTTAACGCTCTCTTCCCCACTGTTACAATATAAATTAAAAGAAGTGAATATAAAAGCTATGAAAAGATTTTTCGCTTGTTTTTTATTCTTAATAATGATGCTTACCGTTTTCTCCGGCTGCGAGCGTAACTCCGACGGAGAAAACACCTCTGACACATCTTTTGTGCCGGAGACTGATACCGAACAGAAAAACAATCTGCAAGAGCAGTTGCAAAACATAAGAATAGACGGCTCTGCCTCAACCGTTACGCTTGAAGCGGGAATCCGCGCCGCGCTGCCCGGAATCAGTCAGGGAGAAACCGAAAAGCAGGTCAGCCGCACCGACGATTCTTTTCGTAACCTTATCGAGAACAAATGCGATATTATCTTCACCGACTCCACCCCGCTGCAGAGCGATTATGCTTCTTCCAAAGGTTTTGAGGTCGAGACTTTCAAAATCGCGATGGAAGGTTTAGTTTTCATTGTAAACAAGGATAATCCGATTGAAAAGCTCACACAACAGCAGATAAAGGATATTTACTCCGGCAAAATCACGAACTGGAAGGATGTCGGCGGCAGCGACGCCGAAATTATCGCTTACCAGCACAAACCTGCCTCCGTCAGCCAGAACTATATGACCACGTTTATGGGAGACACTCCGCTTATGAAGGCGAAAACCGTCGCGCTTCCCGCCGAATTGGAGGGATTAGAAGGCGCTGTCGCAAGCTACGACAACGGGATCAATTCAATCGGCTACTGCGTTTATTCGTATGCCGCAGAGATGTACGCTGGCGCGAACAATGTAAAATTCATTAAAATAGACGACATTCAGCCGAGCAAAGATACCATGGCGGACGCCAGCTACCCGCTGATTTCTTACAGCTATGCGGTTATCAATAAAAATACTCCGGAGGATTCCCCCATCCGCGCGCTGATTGACTGGATTTTAAGTACTCCCGGGCAGAAAGCGGTTGCCGACAGCGGATATATTCCGGTTTCGAATCTCAATACCCTTGAGCAGACCATTTTAAACACGCGCGGCACCGGTCCGGAAAAGCCGGCTGATTTCAAAATGCCGAGCACCTATTACTCTGCAATTTCTTATCTGAAATATGATGAGAAAAAAGGCGACAAAGGTACGGAATACTACAACTACCGAATTGAAGGATTGAAGAATAAAAGTCTGCAGAAGGAGATAAACAGCTTTATAAAACAGGCGGAAACGAACGCGAATGCCCAAAGAAGCGAAGTGGAGGACTACGCCAAATCATGTTTCGAATCCGCACACTTGCATAGTTTACATGTTGAGTCATTATGCAGTAACGGATATCTGTATGTTGTTATTTCAAATACTTACGATGAAGGCACCGACATCTCGCCGAATTACTACTACAGACCTGTTGCCGCCGTATGGGACTTATATACGGGCAAACGGCTGAACTTTTCCGATTTGTTCTGGAAGGACGAGGAATTTTTACCTGCCGTAAACACCGAAATAAGAAAACTGCTGAATATACCTTACGATATTTTAGGGGACACTTATGAACTGAAAAGAGATTTCTGGGCTTTGCCGGAAAACTTCAGCACCTTTACATGGAATTATATCTATTTTGCAAGCAGAGAGGGTGTTTTCACCCACGGAATATGCGTTGAATTTGCAGCCCAATACCGGGAAATGCTGGTTACCAGTCAGCTTAGGGATATGAAGGATATCTGGGAAGATACCGTTTCTGTCAATAAGGAATACTATGTTTACTCATGATCAGATTTTGGAATCTTCGAAAAATACGGTGCAGAAAACGACGGCTTCAACGACTTATGGCTGCTTGACGCAGACAAGTTAGGTATGGACAAAACCGCCGCTGCAGCAGTTAACGATTATATAACAAGTATATAACGAGTATATAACAAGTATATAAAAGCAGGTAGAGGATAACTTAACCAGAAAAGCATTGGACGCGAGATTCGGAAAAGGCAACTATATAGATGAAATCCCTACCAGTGTTACATTCAGCGTTTACGGAAATGATTATATCATTTATTCCAGATAAATATCTGATTCATTATAGTGATTAGCTGTAAAACCTCTCCTGCTCATAAAATATATCTCCCATAAGGGTATGGTAGTTCTCTCTTTGCGTGCGTTTATTCCCCGGATAAACGCGGGTTGACATAACAACGCTGTTCAAAACCTCCGCAGTCAGGTTTTTGTCATAGCGGAATCTGTTTTTCTCGTACATTTCCCGAAGAATCATACCGATTTCCAGCAGCGCCTCGTAATGCTTCCCGCTCGAAAAGCCTCGAATCATACTGCTGTTGGCGTACCTTCTCGGGAAGAACAGCGATTTCGCAAGCCAGCCGGCATCCGCCGTTCCCGATTTGGTGGTTCGCGTCAGGATATCGTTTAAAAATTCGGTAAACTCCGTAAACCCGCCCGAAACGGTTTTTATGCCCACAATCGGATACCACAGCCCCTTTATCTTGCCGCTGTTTGTGCCGGATGACCGGAAATAAGCAAGCGTCACCCGCTCTATGCCGTAATCGAATTTTATGCGCGCGTCGATTAAACCGATCATTCTGAAATGCGTTCTTGAGAACACGTTCGCGCAGAAACTCTCGCGGTAAATACTTAAAATCTGTATCATAACCCATCCGTCCAATATTTATGTAAAAAGCCATGCTGTCTTTTCTGCATGGCTTTGATTTATGCCAATTTCGCAAGCTGTTCCTTGATTTCGTCTATGCTTCTGAAGCTTTCTTCGAGTCCCATCAGTTTTTTCAGGAAAAGCACCTCGTCGGAGGTTAAATCCAATTCCTCAAAACAGGGTTTCTCTTCTTTTTCAGACACTTCATAAGTCGTATAATACAGGTGTATCAGAAAATCGCCGATATACCAGTAATCCTGCTCTTTTACATATCTATGGTTATCTATAAATCTGGCAAGTCCGAAGTCGATTAATGCAAGCTCGTTATTCTCTTTTAAAATGACGTTCGGCAGCCGGATGTCCCGATGAACAATGTTGCTGTTGTGCAGAATTTCTATCATATTCAGAAGCTGTCTGGCGGTGTCATATATCTCTTCCCTGCTGAAAACATGCCGGTCTGCCGCGACGAGATCCTCGAACACTTTGCCGTCTATATACTCTAAGATATAGCCCTCTCGGAATTCGTCTTTGAAGGTTGAAATAAACTTGGGGAAGCAGGGATTGTTCAGCTGCTTCAAAATCTGCTGTTCATAAAACAGCTTTTCTTTCGACTGTTTGAGCGTTTTTTTCTTCAACTGTTTTATGACGCATTTTTCGCCTTTTTCGTTTTCCGCAAGATAAACAATCCCGTATCTTCCCTCTCCGATTAAATCAAGAATAGAGTAGCCGTTGACAACGTCCTGCGCTTTGAAATACTTATCCATACTACTCTATTCCGTTTTCCTGTGATTTATCTGCTGTAGGACCAGCTTTTCGATCTGCTGAACGATTTGCTTCTGGACCTGCTGTGTGACCAGCTTCTTGATTTGCTAAATGACCTTGAGCGGCTAAAAGAACGGGTAAAAAACCGTTTTCTGCAATCTTCAAAAATAATATAACGCGTATGACCTCTGCACGAATCTTTTCTATACATCGATACCACCACACTTTTTTTTCATTGACCATTATATAAGGCACATCCTGTCCTTTATATAATGTCTGATACATACTATGGATTCGTGACAAATATTGTGACAAGCAAAAAAGAATCCCGCAAACCCATTGCGAGTAAAATAAAAACGGAGCTTAAAAAAGCTCCTTCTTTGAACGTGAAGTTTTTCATTCCTGCTTAAAAATAATAAATCAGAAGTTTATGATGTATGTAAAAAGCGTATTGCAGCTTTCGCATTTCTGCCAATCGGCGGCCGGACTGTGCGAGTGATTTTTAATCATTTTTAAATATTTTAACAAAATAATTACTCGAATTATTGCATATATAAGATAGATTGAGGAAATGGTTATTATTACATATTTTGGATAATCAATAAACAACATGCTTAACACAAAAACGCCAAACAACAGCGTTATAAAAAAGTTAAATTTAGCAAAAGTTTTTTTATTCAATTCCTCCTTTACAGTTCGGTTATTTTTATTGTATTTTATTTTCGGCGGCATGTCAACTATTTTTCAAAAAAGGAATGAAACAAAACGCTTCATTCCCTTTCTTATTTATTTTTAAAGTAAAACACCGCAAGCTGGGTTCTGTCGCGCAGGTTCAGTTTATCTAAAATGGCGCTTAAATAGTTGCGGACCGTTCCCTCGCTCAAATACAGTTTCGCGGCGATTTCCTTGTTGTTCAGCCCCTCGGCGACCAGCGAAATAATCTCCTGCTCCTTGTCGCTGATGCCATAGGATTCAAAGCTGTTTTTTCCGCTTTTGTTCAACAATTCCGGCAGTTTGGCCACAATATCCTCGCCGAAAACGTACTGCCCGATGTTGACCGCCTTGACCGCCGGAACAATGCTTTCAAAATTCTGCTTTAAGATATAGCCGCGCGCGCCGATTTTGAGCGCTTTGATGATATATTCGTCGTCCGCGAAGGTTGTCAGGAACAAAACCTTCGCGTCTTTTTGCATTTTCAGCACCGCTTCCGCCGCGTCCAGACCGGACATCTCGCCCATCCGAATATCTAAAAGAAGCACGTCCGGCTGTGTTTTATAGAAAAGTTCCACCGCTTCTTTGCCGCTGTTGCCCAGCCCGACGACGGTTATCTCTTTGTCGGACTCAAGTATGGTTTTTAAAGACGCGCAGATGAGCTTGTCGTCGTCGATTACTAAAACCTTCACGCTTGTTATTCACCTTCCGTATTCTTCGGTATCGAAACGAAAATCCGAAAACCTTTTTCTGAGCTGATGTTCAGGTTGCCGTTAAAGGAAGCGACGCGGTCCGCGATGTTCGCAAGACCAATGCCGCTGCGCGGTTCTTTGCCGGCGGCGGTTCCGTTGTCCTGAACAATCAGCTGGTACAGCGCCGGATGCTCGTGCAGCTTTACGGTTACGCGTGTCGCGTTGGAGTGTTTCATCACGTTCGCGAGCGCCTCTTTGATGATTGAGATAAAGCAGTATTTCAGCTTCTTGTCGGGGTTGGACTGAATGTCATAATCCAGTTCCGCCTCGCAGAACGTAAAGCCGTCGAACAGCTTTTTCACCTCGCCGCGCAGGTCCAGCGCTTCGTCGTGCAGGTTGTGCACGCTCTTTCGGATGCTGTCCATCGCGCCGGTCAGGGTTTTGTTCAGCTGCGCAAGGTTTTCCTTCTGCGCCGGGTCGTTTGCGGTTGCAATCATGGCGCCGACCTGCAGTATCGCGCTGGATAGGATATGCCCGACATTGTCGTGAATGTCCCGCGCGATTCTGTTCCGTTCGTTTAAAGTGGCGAGCATTATCTCGTTGTCCTGATTTTTGAGCAGTTCCTTGTTGCTCTGTTCGAGCCGAAAAGCCATTTCCCTGCTGCTGTCGTGCAGTTCCGTGTACTGCTTTTTCAGCTTTTGCATGGTTCTCGAATGATGCTTCAGCAGTACGGCGATTCCCGAAAACGCGGTCGCCAGCACGAACGTCATAATCGGCAGGTTTTGAAAGTGTATCCCCGCGGCGGCAGCGGCGAGAACCCATATCCAGTTTTCAAAAACCGCGTCGTAAACCGCAAGCGGAAGGAAGTACGTCAATTCAGGCAAAAAAGCGCAGACGGCGCAAAAAGCGGCCGTAAAAGCCATCTTTACTTTTTTGCCGTCAAAATAGCTGTAAGCGGCGCTGAGAATGACCGCTGCCAGCACGGGTATAACGCCGTTTGAATTGTCCGCGATATAAAACGCCGTACAGAACAGAAATACCGCTACTTTGTTGTAAATATGCTCCATTTCCGCATACTCTTTCCGCATCAGGTTATGATTACTCTATCATAGAAAGCCAAAGGATGCAAGCATATCCGGACTTAAAAATTACATTTGTCACATCAGGTAAGGATTTTTCTCACTTACATTTCATTCGGCGGCGC